>Ga0302324_100017933_pt1 | contig 14000 bp, 12 predicted proteins | sample Palsa_T0_1_FD_201949 | JGI IMG/M metagenome (GOLD analysis project Ga0302324, IMG submission 201949) | Peat permafrost microbial communities from Stordalen Mire near Abisko, Sweden - Palsa_T0_1 | ecosystem: Environmental > Terrestrial > Soil > Palsa > Peat permafrost | place: Sweden: Abisko... | reverse complement strand
AACAAAGCGGGTGCGCCCACCAGGTTTCCGATTTGCACCCCGGACAATACTATCAATGCACGGGCGGTCCCATCAAAACCAGTTCCGAGCCAAAGCTCGACAAAGCGGTGGGCCAGCAATGCAACGACCAAGAACATGCCTACGCCCACGAATGCGAGTTACTTGTGGGCCCGGTAGTAGAGTTCCCGTGCTCGGGCATCGTCCTGCCGTGCATCCAGTTCGGCTGCGGCAGGCATGAGCGGTGTAATCAGCAATGCCGGAACATTGCGAATTTTCGTCGCTAAGTCATTCGCAATGTCGTACCAGCCAGCCGCAGTGAGACCGGTGAAGTGGGCAAGCAAGAGCTTTTCCATATGGATGTAGACCGCCGTTGCCATCTGCGAGACATATATCTGCGAGCTGAAGGCAGATAAATCCTTAATGTCGCTCCACCGCACCGAGGCGGGTCGAACACGAAGCTGTGGAAGTAGATGTCGAGATACGGCCATATTTAGAATAAACAAGAGGCTTGACGTCAAAACGATGGCGTAAACCAGTCCCTCGATCCCCAGCCCCAGACTGACAAAAAAGGCGGCGCCGACCGCGGTGATGATGGTACTGAGAGCCCAAAATAGGTTTATGAAGTCGAGTCGCTGCAGACCAGAAATCACCGATGAAAACGGATATGTTAGCAGATTCAGTGCGATGCTGACGGTCAGAAGGTGAATCACGAACTGTAGTTGGGCGTGCGAGACTTGTACGTTACGAAAAAAGACAGAGGTCAGGAAGCCGGCGGCTAAATTAACCACCAGCACACCCATTACCGCAACTGCAAGAAATATGAGAATTCCGGCGTTCACCACCTTGTTCAGGTTCGCGTAGTCCCGGCGCGTGTAATGCTCGGAGACATGTTTGGTTAGCGTTCCCATGACCCCGATATCTGCAAGAGACGTCAGGCTATTAATGGAGAGAAAAACAGCCCACGCTCCAAACCCTTGGGTGCCGAGGTGTCTTAAAAGGAAGGGTGTCAGTAGGAATGGGACCGGAGCGATCACGACCATCCTTATGAGACCGGACGCGACATTGTGAACAATCTTCGTGCCAATTGTTCGCTTAAGCGGGTGCGGCGGAATTGGGATTTCTACAGGAGGTAATGTGGACATATACTTTTGTACGGAAGAAAACTGCCAACCAACCGCAGGAGAACCAGCCAAAACTGATAGTTTGAGGCGGTAATGGCTGTTTTCGCAGGCAACTTCCCACAGATTGTGGTCGGTTTCGATTTGGCTTCGGAGCGAGGAATCGATCGGGGGACGCGTTCGGCTAAAGCTTTCTGTAGGAGGCGAAGAAGGCAGCATTGGCGCCCACCGCGAACGAATCTCCGGGTGGCATTACGACTGCCCCTTCGAAGAGGCTGCTCTATATGCTGTATGCTTTCTATGACGACGTTCTTGCCATTTCGGACTGAAGGGCAGTTGGTGGACATAGGCGATTTGTTCGGTTCCGACATCGCCAAGGAGAACACTCCAAGCTGTTGATAAAATCCTCCGAGGTCCTGCGCCGATGAATCCTGTACCCGTTTTGCTTCATGCCGCGCCTGCAAACGCTCCCCACCAGTCGAACATCTGGACGGTTGTGGTGACACATAACCCCACACCAGAGTTCGGAGAAAATGTTCGCGCCTTGATCTCACAAGTAAAACAAATAATCATCGTCGACAACCAATCGTTGCTCTCGATTCGAGAATTCGTTGGGAAAGTGGCTTCTACGTTCGAGACCGAAGTCATTTGGAGTCAGCACAACCTAGGAATTGCCTCAGCGTTAAACGCAGGAATTAATCTAGCTTTGAGCAGCGACGAATGCCAATGGATCCTGATGTTAGATCAGGACAGTCATGTAACACCGCATTTTGTCGCGACCATGTGCAATGCTTACGAAGCCTGTCCCTTTAGGGATGCAGTTGCGCTCATTGGCGCCAATTACCAGCTAGCTTTTCGAACCTTGCAGGCGCCGAGCGCGGATAGAAGGACTCTGATATTTCGGGAAGTAGAAACGCTGATGACCTCGGGCACTCTAGTGAAGCGAAGGGTATTTGCGGATTGCGGAAGCTTCGATGAGTCCTTCTTCATGGACTACGTCGATCACGATTTCTGCTTTCGGGTTCGGCGCCACGGGCTTCGCATTATTCAGGCGAACGACGCCATCCTGGAGCATGAGCTAGGCTCACCGACTTTCCACCGGCTATTTGGAAAATCCTTCGTAACATCGAACTACAGCCCGAACCGACGATATCATAACGCCCGAAACCGTCTGATCTTTTACCGTCGATACTTTTACTCCGAGAGCGCCTGGATTGTTTGTGATTGGTTCAGGTGGTTGCGGGAGCTCCTGAAGATGATAGTGGTCGAAGGGGATCGGAAAAAGAAGCTGGCTAGCGTCGCACGGGGTGTATGGGATGGCTTCAGAGCGCCCAAGTGGCCAGATAGGCCAAGAAGCGCGAAAACCCATACCCCCGGGCCGGAGGAAACCCGCAAAAGTCAATAAAGAGACGTAAGTGAAAAAAGGTCGCCGTTTTCACAGAACCGTCACGCTGAAAATGAGACTGACGGTTTGCGAATACGCACCCGAGGTCGCGGTCACTACTGGGAAATAGTGACGCGGTTGGAGCACTTGCTGACTCGGGCTCGATGTGCCACATCCTAGGCTGCTAAGCACCGAAAACAACAAACTTGCCGTCAGCGCGAGCCATCTCATTTGCTGATCGCCCTTCGAACGAAACCGGGAAAGGATCACCGTACCCATGCAGCCGAATGAGAGTAGTGCAAGGTAGGCCGATCCAATCAGTCTAACCTCTGGAGTAGACGATGTGTTGATCGGAGCAGTAACCTTGACGGTAGCAGCCACTGCATTCGGCCCATTTACCAGGACCATACTCGGAAGAACCGAACAGTTGATTTCGGGGGAGCCTGCTGCGCAGTTAAAGTCGACCTGCCCCGAGAAGCCATTCTTAGGAGTCAAAGTGAGCTCGGCAGTTCCCGTCGTTCCGGGAGCAACAGTGAGGATCTCGGTGGAAGACGCCAGGACAAAGTTGGGAGTGGAAGATTGCATGCCCCATTGCGAGATCGGAACCCAGGAAGGAGCATTGCCGAGATCACTTATGATGAATGTGATCGACCCAGTGACGGTGATCAAGGTCGCTCCCAGGAGGTTGATATTGCCGCCGGAAGCAAAGGTAACAGGACCGTTGATCGCATAAAATGTTGCCATTTCTCCCGCCCCAAGATTGGCTTGTATGGTGGTGATCGGCGAGGTCGACGCAACCAGACCCACCGTGTGGGCCCCGCCGATGTTTATGGTAGAAGCGGCTGTTATCTGAGTCGTGATCCCGCTAGTCAATGGCAGGTTAGTCGTGCCTTCGAACAGATTGTCCTGATAAACAACGCTTACGCCATTTGGTACACGCACGACGCTGTCTGCCGGACTCATAATGTGATTGTGGATGAAACGAATACCGGATGGTCCGGGTGTGATAACGTTCAGGAGGTAGCCCGCCCCGTTGTTGGCTCCACTGGTCTGGAAACCAGCGTCGGAAATGGTCAGGCCCGCAACAGGTCCCAAGTCACTGTGGACCAAATAGACTCCCCAGACGTATTCGTGATGAGGACTGTAGAACGACAGCGCCCATCCTCCGTCAATCTCCACGGCTGTGGCTGCATTTTGAGAGGTCAAGCCGCGGAAATTTATGTCGATGGGAATTGCGTACGTATTGGGCGGGCGACCTCCGACAAAAATGTTGGTTCCATCGCCAGCTGCCGAGCCGTCGAACTCACAGTCGTTAAAATAAAGCTCGTATGCTGCGCCTTCGATTCGCAGTGCATTGCCTCCGCCTTTAGCCCTGAAAACGACTACCCGGTTGAATTCGGTGAACTGAGTCAATCCAGTGAAGTTCGCATTCGTCCCTCTGAGATGGATTCCGATCCCGCCAAATCCGGTTATGATGATGTCATGTAGCTCTGAATACCACAGCCCGGAATTGAAGTAGCCGCTGCCGTCAAGAAACATGGCGTCTTGCGATGTGTTACCCGGTGCACCGTAAATATGGAAGCCAGAAAGCAGCACGTGTTGTGCGGCTCCATCGACAACTTGCGGAATTACGACGACCGGCACACTGCCATTCGTTGACTGCAGACTCGTGACTCCGGCACCCATGCCGATTATCTTAAAGTCGTCCTCCAACGTGATCTGCGTTACGCTGTATTGGTAGGGCCCCAGATACAGAGTGACCGCTTTGTTCCCGGGATCCAGACTGCCCAAATTGAGATTAGTATTGGGAGAGTACGCATATATGACACAACCGGCAGCGGGACACGCTTTTATCGCATCCGGAACCCCGCCTGGGAACTGATCCGCAAATAGAATATTGGCCAAGTTCTGCATTCCCACCATCCCGTTGGAGTCCGAAATCTGGGAATTGACGATGGACGTGGCTGAACCGAATTTTGGAACAGCGTTAACGACACCGCCGGGTGTCGTCACGCCAGAGTCACGTGCCCCAGAAGAGTTTGGCGTCGGAGTGGGGACCGACGCAATCGTGACACTCGGAGAAGAACTCGTCCCAGAGACGACAGGGGTGGTGGCTTGGCCGGAAGTTGATATCGGCGCTCTTAGAAAAGCCGAAGCCGGAACGCCCTGAAGCGTTTCCGCGTCCGCGGCCTTGAGAGCATAGGGGACGCTAACCAGGACGACCCGAGCGTGCTCCTGCTCCCCTTCCCACTGTGGCCAAACACCCAGCCACCTGGACTCGGGCGAGCTGAACACTTCCACTGGCAGACCTTCGGTCTTAGTCATACCGAGCAAGACCGCATAACGTCCCTGACGGTCAAGTTGAACGTTTTGAGTCTCTTGCCAGAGTGGGGTACCGCCGGCGGCCTGACCGTAAACCGAGAAAGTCACGCCTACTACACCGCTACGCGGGCGCCCGGCAGTGTCTGTCAGCACACCCGTAAAACGTATGAGCCTTGGTACGGATGAGCAGCCAGCGTTACCGTCGGCGCATGGAGTCTGGGCGACTACGCTCGCGGATAGAACTAGCACGGCGAAAATAGCTCTGATCGGAAGTCTCATCTTTTTCGCATCTTGCAGCCTTAAACATTTCTATGTGTATATGTTTAATTGAAACAGATACTAGACTCAACAGAAAATCCCGTGTTCGTGCGAACCTCAGTTATGAAAATTCCACTCCTCTGGCTCGACGAAATCAGGTCTTGGGAGTCAGAACCTCAGGCACAGACCCGATCATAAACGTCGATAGTCTCGTAAGCTTCACGTTCTTCGCTGAAATCGCATGCCCGACGAAGTCCTCTTTCTCTTAGCTCTCTGGCAAACACTTCATCAGAAAGTACTCTCTCCATGGCGCCCGCGATCGACGCTGTCGAATAAGGATCGGCAAGCATCGCTGCGCCGGAAGCAACTTCTTCCAGGGAAGAACCGAAGGAGGTGACAACGGGAACTCCACACGCCATAGCCTCGACGAGTGGTAATCCGAAGCCCTCGCAGATTGATGGATACACAAAAAGATCGGCGCCATTATAGAAGATAGGCAGATCGTCAGCCGGAACGTACCCGACGAACCGCACCTTTGATTGCAGCGACAAGTCACGAACTTTCTGCAGTACCCTGCCAGCCATCCAGTCTTGCTTCCCAACAATCACCAACTCGTGAGGAAAACCCTTTCCGGATAACATGGATAGGGCCTCGACCAATCTCTCTAGGTTCTTGCGGGCGTTTATTCGGCCTACGTACAGGATAAACGGGACGCGGATATCGTACGTTCTGGCAAGCTTCTCACGGCAGCGATCAAAGTCCATCCGCCGAAATTCCTGGCGTGGCGCTTCGTAAACTACGCTCACGCGCTCGGGATCAACATGGTAACGGTCGACAATATCACCCTTGGAGAACTGCGACACAGTAATGATGTGATCAGAGCGACGTGCAGACCAGGGGAACAGGACGCCAAATTTCAGTCTCTCCGCTCGACTGAAGAGTTCTGGATAACCTTCAAATAGAATGTCCGCGATCGTGGTTACGGAGCGAGATCTGCAAAACGGGGGCAGAATGTACTGAGCGTGGAATACGTCTAGATGTTCCCTGCGACACTCGATCGGGAAGGCAAGCGGGATGCGAATGTAGGGGTTGGTGGGCCATATCCGCTTTACGCGGAACTGTTCACACGACGGGATCTGTCTCTCGCCATCGGGATGCGTAAAGTAAACGATATATCGATTGCCGTTTGACCCGTGGCAAGCCAGCGCCCGGAGCAGTGTTACATAATAGCTTTCGTTCCCCCCGGATTTACTGCCCAATGCGTGCGCGTCGATACCGATTTTCATGATGCGGTATGTTGATGTTTTTGCCCGGTACCTGGCAACTCTCTCCAGGAACTCGCCGTCCGAAAGGTGGGGTTCCTTGATTTACTCGCTGCTGCCGCGTCAGTGACTTCGATGATTTGCAACCCTAGCTGTGTGGAATCCTTCGTGCGCTTCCAAGCAATCCACAAATTCACTCCGGTAGTTGGCATCGCCAGCGATTACGAGAACTCCTTCACTCTGGTTCCGCTCGAACCTCTTGCATTCTCCGAAGAATGTCTCGGCGCCAGTATCGGTGTGCGGTATTCCGCGAGCGCCAAACAAAGAAATGCACAACTCGATACTCCCCAAGCTCTCCTGAACTAATGGCTGTCATTCCGAGGCCGCTACATCGGAATGAGCTGCGGCATGTTTACTTTACTTCGGTGTTCGTGCCGTTGCTCCGGTTCGTCTCTAAGACGTCACCTCGTCCGTGAACTTCTTGGAAGTCCCGAAGGCGTCGGGCAACGTGGAAACATCTGGGCGCAGAAGCATTCTCCAAAACGCGAACAATCCGCATACCAAACCCCAGCAGGAACGAAAGTCTTGACGAATAATTCTGCCGATCATCACACGGGGGATGTAATAACCCAAGAGAGCGGGCCAACATGTGAACCAGTGGTAAAAGCGGGCGTGCTTATGCAAGACCCACAACGTATTGCGCACGAACATAAAACAACGAAGCGATTCCCCAACATTCTCTCGGAAAGAAACGCCCTCCCGATGCCACACTCGCGCCGTTGGCACGTAGCGGATTACATATCCCGCTTTTCGGACCCGTAACGAAAGGTCGACATCTTCAGAGTTTGCAAAGATCTTGGCATCAAACAGGCCTACTTCACGCAGGGCCTTGACGCGCAATAGCATTACGCAACCGGTTGCCCAATCAAGGTCGCGAACACCACCATATTGGCCTTTGTCCTCTTCTCCACGACCGGTGTGCAACGCCATTCCCGTCCACAGGCTGTAGGTACCTCCTGCCCACCATAGGAGGGCTGACGGCTCGGAGTAATAGATCTTTGGCGAACAAATAGCAACCTTCGGGCTGCGCTCAGCTTCCTCCACGAGTTCGAGGAGCAAGTCAGTGTCCGCAATCGTGTCGTTGTTGACCAACAGAATGTAATCGTGCCCTTGGTCTTTCAGAGCTCGCTCTATGCCGACGTTGCAGCCTGCCGCAAAACCAAGGTTCCGTTTGTTGGCTATAATTTGCACGTCAGGGAACCGCTGCCGAATGAGCTCCGCCGAGTTGTCGCTGGAGCCGTTATCGACCACCGTAATGCTGTACTTCACATCGGACATAGCTAGCAAACTGTGGAGGCAGTCCACGGTCATGTCTCGCCCATTCCAGTTAAGCACGACAATACACACGCGCGGGTTCGATCGAGCTGAAGTAGGCTGGTCACTCACGAGGGCTTTCGGAACTGCACAAGTGCCGCGATCCAGAGTTTTCCTCAAGGCTCTGCAACATCAAATGCTGCCAATCGACTCCTGGCGAAAGCGAATGTGCATCAAGATGCGTGGCGATTCCGGGGACTGGCACCCACAGTCTTATCCTCTTGCCGAATAAAATCTGCCGCCAACAGTGCAGCCAAGCCTTGACGACAATCTTCCATTCGAACTGCCCGCCGATGAAACTGCGAATCAGAAACATCGGATTGTAAACTCGCTGTTTGGTGAGACTGAGCCACAGAGAGCTGTCAAAGTTACCATGGACGTAGCTCTGAAAGACGGTACTGTACTTGGCGAGCGTCTCTTTGCGGGTAAGGAACGTTAGACAGGTCGACGAGGCCGTCCTCCAGTGACGGCCAGCACACGCCTTGACCCACTTTGGGGTTCGATGCAATGCGAGTTGATAGCAATCCGGATGGTCGAAGGGGGACAGAAAGTGGACCTCACGGTCCGCCCGTAGGAACTCGATAATGCTGGAAAACTGATCAGCAAGATAAAAGTAGTCGTCCTCCGCGAAATAGACCAGCTCAGCATCAGACTGGTCGAGGAGCAACTCAATCTGCGTGGCGAAGGTCCGCTGATTTCCCACGCTCTCTAACTTAAGAACCACCAATTGTGAATCATCAAAATACTTGCGGAACAACGCTTCGTATTCGGGAGGACAACCGTCCAGTATCGCCCACAGCTTAACGTGTAAGCTCCCAAGTGAATCCTTAAAGGACCTTAGACACGCTTCAGAAAGAGAGTACTTGTCATCTCCGAACGCCAGATGTAGAGCCGGTCCAGAGACTCTTGGGTATATACGGTAAGCGACGGCCAGATCATACCTTTCCGTGCCAGTCATTCTGGAGCGCTCTCTGTCAGTCTACCGCGATCTGTTGCTACTGTTGCCGCAGCCGCTAAAAGACCAAGGTGCAGCCATGTGAATGACAGGAGGGTCGCCTCAGTGACCTGAAATGTGATTGCATAAAGTAATAGCCCCGCCAAGAGCGCCATGATTGACAATTTGGTCGAAGGAGTAGCAGTTCGGAGAGCCCGGTGTGTGGTCCTCGCAAGAGTGCCGAGAAAAGCCAGAAAGAAGGCAAGTCCGACTATTCCAGTATCGTGTAAAATGCGCAAGGGCGAGTTGCTGATCCAACCGATGTCGTTGTCCTCGTAATTTACGTAAATTCCAAGGTCGGCCAACTTGAAAAGCAGCTGAAAGCTAGACGTGCCCGTTCCAAACATGGGATGGGCTTTGACATCGTCGACAGCGGCAGCCATTTGAATCATCCGACCGGCGACGGTGACGTCAGTAGACGCGGAGGAAATGTCCACTGTGCTGAATCGCGCAGTCACATATTCAATCAAGAGAGGACTGAGCAGCAGCAGTACAAGACCGATCCCAATTGCTACCGGCAACAACCGTCGCAATTGAAATTGCCCTTTCTTGACGGAAATCCAAAGCAAAGCAAGAACAGGAATCGGCAAACCTAACAACGCTGCCCGGGCCAAGCTAAAAAACACTGCGACCAAACAGACCGTCAATCCTAATCCATACCAAAACCGTCTGGGTTCCTTGCTTAGCAAGAAAAACGCCAAGAACATAACAGCGGCACAGCCGGTGTAACTCCCGAAGAGATTCGCTTCAAACTGCGTCCCATAGGTTCCTGGAATCGCACCATATTGTCCCAATTCAACACCCCAGGTTGTGCCCAAAATATGGTTGGAAACGGAAGCGAGGGTGCCATAGACGGCTTCACCCGCTCCTACGCAAAGCAACGCCCGAAGCGCCAGCCAAACATGCCGATCATTCTTGACTAGCACCCGAGCCAAGAAATAGGGAGTTACTACGAGCGCATTCAGCGTAGCCCAGCGCAGCGTCATGGCTGGCCGAGGAGAAGTCATTGCAGATGAAAAAAAATTCGCCGCAACATACGCTGCAACCCAGTAGTCAAAACTCCGCAGTTGCGGTTTCAGCGCCATGTGCCCTCCCAGCACCTGCACTAGAATAGCTAGAATAGCGACCGCAGTCGCCACATGTTCAGGGCGCAGGTGGAGGTCAAACACGGTAACCTTGAATTGTGGCATGGTGGCTGCGATGGCCAGCATGACAACACAACCAATTGGCCAATCCGTGAAAACGAGCAGCACAGTGCCGAGAATTACCCCTATGATGAGGGTTAACCAACCGAGCTCAGTGATGCTCTCCGTGGCAAACAACCAACCTAACACTAAGATCTCGCCGGCCAGAAGCGCTGTCCGAGCCGCGCGATAAGCAAATGCTAGCGTCATCGAGTAAAAGAGATTCTAGACTTACAGGGGACTAAGCCAGTCTCGCTCCTATGCAAGATCACCGTACCGGAACATTGGGCCGGCTCAAAATCAAACTCGCGTTTCCGTCTCGCAATCTAGGTTTGTGCCCTGTCCACCCAGTTCTGGCAGGTGCCACTTCTTACTGCGCCACAGCCTAACTAAGACTGGCCGCGCGTGATGGCGCAGTTTGCTTCCCGCAGGCAGAAGAAGTTCGGGGCATTCATCCGTCTCTCGCTTTCGCGAAATCCGTGCGCGCTGGAGCAAACATTCTTGTAGGGAACGCGCTTCCGCTCCAAGCCGAATTTCACCTTTCGCAGGAGTCACTTCGGAGAACGGGAAAAGGAGAACAGGCTGTGGGTATTGGAAACGTAGGTCGTATCCACCGGAAGCCCAAAAACCGTCAACTCTTTGGGGTTGGGCACGACCAGGCTAGCCGGATCAGGAGTTCGTAGCATGCTGGGCCAAACCCCCACTTCGTTGAAATAGCGAGACAGGAGAGCCTTCAGCTCCGAAGCTGTGAACTCATCACATGATACGGGTTTTTTTTCCATTGGAGACATCACGATTCGGCGTAGCGATGAAACATACACCTTCGGGACGCAAGGCCCGGACTGCTTCCTGGAGACTCTTTTCCTGATCCCTAAGATGCTCAAAATTCTCCGTGCTGACCACCTGGTCTACTGGTCTACTGACTGTGACGGCAGTTGTAAGGAATGCGCATCCATAGCGAGAGTTGCGTTTTCGGGTAACGCTTGCGGGCAAAACGGATTGCGCTCTTCTACAGATCAATCCCAATACAGGATTTGGCCACCGCTTGGAGATACGCTGTGCCGTAGCCCGTGCCGCAGCCAATGTCGAGCACATCCTTACCTTGCGCAAATTGCTGAAGGAATTTGTAGACCTTAAAGTGGTTTTGAAAGTTCGCGTCTGGAAAATCGGGGTTTACTCTCTCTCCTGTTTGCACATAACCCGTCCGGAAAAAGTAGCCGGTTCGCCGTAGAACCGTCCACAACAGCCACAGAGAATGTCTCGCCACCGACCTCACCGAAGTTGGCCTTCGTCCGATTCTGTAAGTCGAGTGCAGTGTGGCTGCCATTACACAAGTACCTTACTCAAAACAATTTCAGGACTCAATTTTGCAAATCTAGTTTTGTGCCTTGCTCTATGATTTCCGGCAAGACAGCGATCTCTCGGGGCGCCACAGCCTGGGACCGGCCTCGCCGCCCGCCGCTCCAGTAACCGTACTTCCAAAGCAGGGGGGCCGTCAGCATAGAAACAGAAGCCCGATTGAGCCAAGATAGGTGTGTCGATTTTTTAGCGATCCGAGTCGGTCCACGCTTAAGCTTGTCCGGATTACTTCCCAGCATGTGTTGAGGCCCAAGCTTCGCCACCGATTCGTTGATAAACGGGGATTCCGCAAGCGTGTAGCCGACATCTGCGGCAATTTCGAGAGTTGTACGTCCAGGCGCCTTCACAAAATCCTCATAGCGCAATAGGCGCCACCTGGGCACCCAGGTTCGCACGTATTCGCACCCGAGAGTCAGAGATATCCAACGAGCCGTTGCGTGGAGCGCAGATGTCCCCGGCAGCCATTCTTTAGGTTGACAACTGCTGGCTACGACGCTTCGAGGATCGCGCACGAGATAGACAACATACAAATCAATGTTCGGAACCAACGATAAAAATCTTGCGTGAAGCGGATTTTTGGAAGAATCCACGATCACGTCGGCTCCGGCGCGTTGGGCGATCGCAGCGTAGAAATTGCCCACCGAGTTCATCAATTCGCTGGTTTGCCTGGGATGTCGCCGACAGTAGGACAACAGCAAAGGAGCTCGACGTAATCTCAGCCAACGTGCGCTAAATTGGTTCTTCTCAGATGGAATAGATATCCCCTTCCAGAAGGAGCAATCTGGCACAGGTAGTCCGCAGCCACAGGGGACATGCCCTTCCAAAGTTCCGCAGGAGAAATGAACGAGACCCTCACCGATGGCAAAAAAACTCGGCAGGTCTCCGAGGAGTCGAGCTAGCAGTGTACTACCGCAGCGATTGGAACCGGCGATGTACAGCACTTTCGTTTGGCCCATATAGTTCAAACCCATTTTAAACAATACATCGCACCCCTTCCTGCACATTCACATGAACAAGCCTGCAGATTACTAAATAAAGCAAGTCAAAAGAGAGAGCGTTCTAGTCACGGAAGGCTGACTTGACAGCCTCAACGTATAGGCTTTCGGACGCGCGGTCCGGACTGTCGATAGCAAGCTCCGGCAATGTTGATCTACCGAAGGACTGGTTCTGGACCTCAGAAAAGCCATACCGGAAAAGCAGAAACTCCAGGGTCGGAAAGTCATACGCGAACTTGTGCTCAAAATACTGCCGAAACATAGCATTCAGCACTTCCATCTTCGTGTTGAATCTTGAACCGAAGTGGACATCAGAGTGATCCGGATTGAGCGGGCGAACGAGTGTAAGATCTTCCCAACCTTCGGCGCAGTAAGCACGCACATATTTTTCCGCGTCAGGCACGATAATACGAATCACTCCGCCTTGTCGCAGGACGCGGTTGCATTCCGAAAGAAAGAAAGGCACCTCTTCCGTGTAGTCAATGTGCTCAAAAAAGTGCTCAGTAAAGATTCCCTTGACCGCATTGTTAGCAAACGGAAGACCCCTTCTGCAGTCATAAACGCAGTTCACGCTTGGAGAATTAAAGAGATCTACGTTTACCCACCCGGGCTTTCCGCGCTCTCCACAACCAATGTTAACCATCAGGTCTCGGCGGTCTTTGTAGGACTCGCGAACGCGTCTTGGTCTATTCGCTATTCTTCGTACCGCAAGATTCAGCTCAGATAGGAAAGGGTGATAGACGTGCCGAGGAATGAATGGGAGCGCTGTCATTGCCAACCGAGCAAGGCCGCGTTTGTTGGCCAGCCGTTGCTGGAAATTGGGATAAATGTCTAGCGCGAGCGTCTGTTTATACGTCATTAGAGCAATCTTCGCAACGACCTTGGAACCAGAGCTGTCTCACTACACTCGAGTTTTGACTGTCTTTCAGCGCGATTCATATGTGAATTTAAGTAGCGTTGTTGTATGGAGAGGGAAATTTGCAAGCCGCGCGGTCCACTCAACAAGCCTTGGAATTTAAACCACTACGATTCGTTTCGGAAACGTTTCCATCCTACGGCTTTCAGCCTGTCCCAGGGCAAGCGTCGCAGGACGGTGCTGCTGCAATCAACGACCGACCGATGAACATCTTGGACGAGCAACTTGGTGGGATCGTCATAGCTGATCCGCTGCCAATGTTCTGCAGCTAAGATCCAGGAAACCCCCAGTGCGACGCAGAAGAACGTGAAGCCAATCATCAGCACGAGTCTGGGAGGAAACGATTTTCTTTCGGGCAAATTTGCGGGATCAACGATGTTGAGTACGGGAGTTTCACGAGCCTCCTCCATGCGGGATAGCTCATATTGAGTGGTCAACAACTCAAACACGGTCTCCTCCACTTTGACTTCGCGGTAGAGATCGGCCCATTCCACACCCAGCAGCGGTAGTTGTCGGATGGCGGGGTAAAGCTGGTCCGCCCCTTCAGAAGGGTGAGGGGCGGTACCGTATGCCTGCCCTCCCATTTGCGCCAATTTCTTCTGCAATTCGTCGATGCGAGCTTGAACTGTACGGACTCGAACATTATTCGGGGTATAAATCTGCTGCAGGCCCTCGGCCTCCGACTGCGCGGCAATGATCTGTGCCTGGAGAATCGCACCAGACTCTACCATGGCTTTGGTTTGCTCAGGAATGTCCAGCGTCGTGTTCTTGCTGGCATACTGACTAAAGTTCGCTTCCGCCGTCTCCAGATCCTTCTTAACCTGTATCAATCTC
>Ga0302324_100017929_pt1 | contig 14001 bp, 10 predicted proteins | sample Palsa_T0_1_FD_201949 | JGI IMG/M metagenome (GOLD analysis project Ga0302324, IMG submission 201949) | Peat permafrost microbial communities from Stordalen Mire near Abisko, Sweden - Palsa_T0_1 | ecosystem: Environmental > Terrestrial > Soil > Palsa > Peat permafrost | place: Sweden: Abisko... | reverse complement strand
AAGATGGCGGCGGAAACGGTGGGCGCCTATGCCTTGAGCGAAGCCGGTTCCGGCTCCGACGCTTTTGCCCTGCAAACCCGAGCCGAACTCAAAGGCACCGATTATGTGCTCAGCGGCCGCAAACTCTGGATCACGAACAGCAAGGAAGCTGGACTCTTTGTCCTGTTCGCCACAATCGATCCCGCCGCGGGTTACAAAGGCATCACCGCGTTCCTCCTGGAAAAAGGTTTCCCGGGATTCAGCGTGGGTAAAAAAGAAGACAAGCTGGGCATCCGCGCCTCCTCAACCTGCGAACTGATTTTTGAAGATTGCCGCGTACCTAAAGAGAACGTACTCGGGGAGCCCGGCAAAGGTTACAAGATCGCAATCGAAACGCTGAACGAAGGCCGCATCGGCATCGGGGCGCAGATGATCGGGCTGGCCCGCGGCGCCTGGGAATTCGCGGCGAAGTATGCTCAGGAGCGCAAGCAATTCGGCAAAGCCATTGCGGAATTTCAAGGCATCCAGTTCCAGATCGCTCAGATGGCCACTGAGATCGAGGCCGCCCGCCTCATGGTCTATAACGCCGCGCGCATGAAAGACGCCGGTGTGAATTTCGTCAAAGAAGCGGCCATGACCAAGCTTTTTGCCTCGCAGGTGGCCGAGCGCGTGACTTCCCTGGCTATTGAAATCTACGGTGGCTACGGCTTCACTAAAGATTATCCCGTCGAGAAATTTTGGCGCGACGCGAAGATCGGCAAAATCTACGAGGGTACGTCGAACATGCAGCTCGCCACCATCGCCAAACTTTTGCTGGGCGGCAAGTAGCCCCAAACGCTAGGAATCGACCAATTTACGCACGCTTCGTGAGCCGAAAGCCGCGTCCGGCAAGCCTTCCAGCCTATAGCATCTCCTCTTGCAACAATACTCGTTGCTCAATATGTGCATCGAATTGCACTTGCAGCTGCGAATCCGCGACCCTCCGACGTCAGTAAATCGAACCAATTCAATATCTTCCAGCCAGCCGCGCCATTGGTTGACAAGCTGCAATCTCTTTTATGCCCGCATATGTGGGGCGCTGGGGTGCTAATTGACTACTTTGTTCGGCTACACAGCAGTGATGCCAATCGAGGCTCCAAAGAAGAAGCGGACACTTCTCCCCGTGCTCACCGTGTTATTCCTTTTCTCCTATGGACTGATGACCGTTCTCATCGTAGAACAAGGCTCGGCCATTCAAGCGCAGCGCAATCTCATCAAAGTTTTGATGCGCGACAGCACGGAATTGTGGGCCATCAAGGGAAAGGCCATCAGCGATAAGCAGACGGCCCAAGCCCAGGGGCAGCGGCGCGCTCACAACCCATCAGCTCAGAATCCCTCTTCCCAGGCACCATCAAGCCAAGCTCCATCAACTCAGGTTCCATCAACCCAAACTCCGCAACACCGTTCGTCAAGCCGCGCCGGGAAGGTCGCCAGGCACGGAAGCCAGGTTCCTCCCATGCCTGCTTCAGATTTGATCGATCAGCGCCGCGCTTTGCGTACGCTTTAGAACCAGGCCGTTGTTGAGGTTGACCAGTAAGCGTTCCACGTACGTGTTCGAAAAATTTGGCAGCAATGAAGGTTCTGACCCTAGCCTTGTTATTTAGTTTGACGCTTGCCAAGCCAGCGCCACCGGTTCGCCGTCCCACCGGCCACGTCGAGCGCTCCCACGGCGGACGCTGGTACTTCGCCGCGACCGGTCATGCCGTTTACTGCTACGGACCGGTGATGACCCTGCCTCAGGCCAACGGCGACCTGCAAAGAGTGGCCACTTTCTGCCGCAATGGCCAAACCGTAGTTCCCCTGAAAGACTAATCTGTCGGTCCGACTTCAGAAAAATCATCCAATTGCCTTATAAAATGATAGGGCATGCCGGAACTTCCGGAAGTTGAAACTATCGCGCGCGGACTCGCCAAACGTGTCACCGGTGACGTGATTGAATCCGTCTGGCTGGGCCAGAAACCCGAGCCGTTGAAGTCTCCCGCGCGGGAAATCGTGGCCGCGCTGGAACACAGCCGCATCGCTTCCGTCCGCCGCGTAGGCAAACACATAGTCTTTGACCTGGAACAAGAAAATGTGAAGCGAGCAGTTTCGCCCGCAAAAACGCGGCACCATAAGCCACGGCTGACGGAACGCAAGGTGCGGAGTAAGCCTTCAGCGGAGACGCCGGGGAGCAACGGCGTTCGCACCACACACGCTCACTGGATCGTCCACCTCGGCATGACCGGCCGCCTGCAAGTCTGCGAGCCGCAGGCGGAGATCCTAAAGCACACGCACACGATTCTGAAGCTCGCCTCGGGCAGGGAACTGCGCTTTGTCGATCCCCGCCGCTTCGGAAGGTTAAGCGTCGCCCGCGCCGGCGCTTTCGACGCTGGCGGGATCGAGCCGCTCGAAGCCGGTCTCGACCGCTTCCTCGAATTGTTTAGCGGCCGCAAAACTCCCATCAAGAGCGCGCTGCTCAACCAGAAGCTACTGCGCGGCGTCGGAAACATCTATGCCGATGAATCGCTCTTCCGCGCCGGAATTCGCCCCCGCCGCCGGGCCTCCACCATCACTCGAGATCAACTCGCTAAGTTGCTCGTATCCGTGAAAGAAGTTTTAAAAGAGGCCATCGCGCTCGGCGGCTCATCGATTTCAGACTACGTTGATGCCGATGGCGAAGAAGGCTTCTTCCAACTCCAGCACCGCGTCTACGGTCGCGAAGGCGAACCATGCCTCGTCTGCAAGACTCCCATCAAACGCATCGTGATCGCCGGCCGCAGCAGCCACTACTGCCCGAGGTGCCAGAAGTGAGGTAATGGGATAGCGGCATGTCCGTTTCTTGAACGTGACCGCTTACTCTTCGTCGTCCCGAGGCCCCGCGCTTCCGCAGCGGTGCGAGGGATCTCCGCCAATCGCAACCGTATCGGCAGTCATGCTGCTCCACTTCTGATACTCTTTTCCTTCATGCCCGATTTCTCCATCGCGGTCGATCTTGGTGGCACCAACCTGCGCATCGCAGCCGTGAGCAGCGAAGGCCAGCTTCTCGAAAAAGTCACTCTTGCCACAAAGCTCGCTCTCAGCCCCCACGATGTCATCGACCAGATGTGCGATGCCATCCTGCGCCTCTCCGCCAAGTACAAGCAGTCCGGCAAGCTTCTGGGTGCGGGCCTGGGCATCCCTGGCATCATTGACATGCAAACCGGAACGGTGCGTAAATCGGCCAATCTTCCCGGCTGGGAGGACTATCCTGTGCGCGCCGAAATCGAACGCCGCCTGCGATTTTCGAAAAGCGCGATTCCGGAAAACGGTCTTGCAAAAGACAGCCGCTCGCAAAACGCGCCACTCGCCCTCGAAAATGACGCCAACATGGCCGCGCTCGGCGAGCAGTGGCTGGGCGCTGCCCGCGGCGTGGAGAATATGGCGATGATCACGCTGGGCACGGGAATCGGCGGCGCCATCGTCCTCGGAGGAAAAATCTGGCACGGTATGAACGGTATGGCCGGCGAGTTCGGCCACGTCACCGTCGAGCCCGAAGGCCATCCCTGTGGCTGCGGCAGCCACGGATGCGCCGAGCGCTACGCTTCCGCCAGCGCTGTCATGCGCATGGCCCAAGAAGCCATCGCCAGCGGCGGTGCGCCCTCGCTGGCTCAGGCCGCATCATCGGACGCTGAGTTCAGCGCGCACTCGATCTACAACCTCGCAATCCAGGGCGACGAACCCGCGCAGCGCATCTTCCATACCTTCGGCCGCTACCTCGGCATCATGCTCGCCGGCGCGGTCAACGTGTTGAATCTCGATATGTATGTCATCGGCGGCGGCGTTTCGAGTGCCTGGAATGCCTTCGCTCCCACTATGTTGAAAGAACTGCGCGAGCGTTCGATAGTCTACGCCGCAACTGCCCAGGATGATGCTGTGTCGGGGGCAGAGATAGAGACTATTTGGGGACAGCCGTCCTCGGCTGTCCAAGCCGAGCGCAGCTCGGCAGCCGTCGATTGCGGCAACGAACGAAAAACGATCATTACCCGCGCCTCACTTGGAAGCGATGCTGGGCTCTACGGAGCGGCGCGCGCGGCCGTGATGGCGGTGTAGAAGCACCGTTAAACAGGGAGTTGAAGGTGCAGGCATGATCGCAGTTCAACGGAAAGCCAGCGGCGACGAAGCGGTTCATGCTTGCTGCTCATCATGCCACGGAAGGCTTCGTCTCCGCTCTCGGTTTGTTGCAAGCAGTGCGCAATCGGTCGACCTCCTGCAACGTCAGTGAACGGAACTTTCCCGGCGGAACATCAAGTATCAGCGGTCCGTAGCGGACGCGCTTGATCTTCTCCACGTGGTGCCCGACCTTCTCAAACATGCGGCGGATCTCCCGGTTGCGCCCTTCAATCAACGTAACCTCATACCACGGATTGGTAGCTTCCTTAATCAACCGAATACCCGCCGGCGCCGTCCGCACCCGCCGCCCATCTTCGGTCGCAATCGAAACTCCGCCGCGCAATTTCTCCAGCGCCTCGTTGCTCGGTACTCCCGCGACCTTGACCACGTAAGTTTTCGACACCTGCGATGCCGCTTTCATCAACTTGTTCGCCAAAGCCCCATCATTGGTCAGCAGCAGTAGCCCCTCGCTCGCGTAGTCGAGCCTTCCCACCGGATAAACGCGCTTCTTCACGCCGCGGATTAATTGCATCACTGTAGGCCGCTTTTCCGGATCGCTTACGGTGGTGACGTAGCCTTTCGGTTTATTCAGCAGGAGGTAGACGTGGTGCTGTGCGCCTTGCAGCAGTTTTCCATCGACGCGGATGTGATCGACCTCGGCATCGGCTTTGGTTCCCAGTTCCGTGACGACAGTTCCATTCACCTTCACATGCCCAGCGCTGATCAGTTCTTCGGCTTTGCGTCGGGAAGCAATCCCAGCGCCGGCAATAATCTTTTGCAGGCGTTCATCAGGCATGTTTAGGAGCTATTCCTTCTGAGCCGCGGACTCCGAACTTTCCTCAGCCGCTGCAGAATCGATCTCTTGCGCCTGCGCCGCTTCTTCGGCGGGTATCAACTCTCCTTGGAACGATTCCGCCACCAGCTTTTCGAACTCTTCCATGCTGGGCAGCTCGTTCACATCCTTCAAGCCGAAGCGCATCAGGAACTCTTTGGTCGTCTTGTAGAGAATCGGCCGCCCGATCACCTGCTTGCGGCCAGCGGTAGTGATGAGCTTGCGGTCGAGCAGGGTCGCAATCACCCCGCCCGAATCTACACCACGAATCTCACTGATCTCCGGCACCGTGGCGGGCTGCTTATAGGCAATCACAGCCAGGGTCTCCAATGCCGGCAGCGACAGCCGGATTGGTGGCTTCAAACTCTTCGCGAAGCTACGCACCATCTCATGCTGTTCCGGCTTGGTCGACATGCGGTAGCCGCCCGCCACCTGCCGAATCTCAATGCCGTGGTTAGGACCGCCATATTCGCCGACCAATTCCTCCAGGCAGAGGCGCACGCGCGATTTCACCTCAGCTTGGTCCGCTGCCCCGTCTGCAATCGCCGACTCCTTGACGAGCTGGACCATCTGCTCGAGCGTGACTGGGGTCTCCGCCGCGTAAATGATCGCTTCGAGTTCAGCTTTCAAACTCATGAGAAAGCAGCCAGTACCCAGTTGCCCGTAAGATCAAAACCAAATTGGCAGACGCGGACACCCGATCATCAACGAACCCAGCAGTTGCCTCTGCCGCCACTTGTCAAACCAAAGCAGATTTACAGGCGACCGGGTACCGGCTACTGCCAACCGTTTTCACTTCCAATCGTCCCGTACCGCGGCTTGCTCGTTCATGATCGCGTCGAACCCCGTGTGCTTCCGCACCGCGATCTCGCCGAACATCTGGTCCTGCCGAACCTGGATCGCCTGCAGCCGCACCATCTCAAGCAGCGCCAGAAACATGCACACCAGTGCCTGCCGCGACGGCACACGCATCAGAAGCTGCTTCAACCGGATCGGTCGCGATTCCAGCGCCAGCCGCCGCCTCAGATAATCAATCATCTGCCCCACCGTGACCGTTTCTTCATCCACGTTAATCACCGGTCGCGTCCGCACCCGCTCCAGAATCTGCTGAAAGGTCTTCACCAGATCGATCACGTCGGCTGCAATCTCCGGCTCAGTGCCTTCGGCGTCCATGAATTCTTTCAGCGACGGATTCGTCAATACTGCATCTTCGATCTGCTGCTTCTGCAACAGCATCTGCGCCGCCGACTTAAACTTCTCGTGCTCGAGCAGCCGGTTCACCAGCTCCGTTCGCGGATCTTCCAGCTCCTCCGCCTTCGCCGACGGGTCGCGCGGCAGCAGCATCTTCGACTTGATGTGAATCAGCACCGCGGCCATATAAATAAAGTCAGCCGCGACGTTCACGTCCAGCTCGCGAATCTTCTCCACATACGCCAGATACTGTGCCGTGATCCGCGCAATGGGAATGTCGTAAATGTCGATATCCTGCTTGCGAATCAGATCGAGCAGCAAGTCCAGCGGCCCTTCGTACACATCGCTCACCGAAACCGCAAAGGGCGAATCACTTTCTTCTTTCTTGTTTTCAATGGAGGATTGCGGCTCTGATTTCTTGATCGTTGCGCCGCCAGGAACTCGATTGGGAAGAAGCGACGGATCAAGAGGCTGTGGGGCGCCATCTCCGGACGTAACAATTCTGTCTTCCATCCTACTTTCCACCCTCCCCCACCGGCGGCTCGTAAGCGAGCGACATTCCCATGGCGTCGCGCACGCCGTCCATGGTCGCGGCGGCAACCTTACGTGCGCGTTCACTGCCTGCCTCAAGAATATCCCAAGCCAGCCGCGGATTCTCCTCGAATTTCTTGCGCCGCTCCTGCATCGGACTCAACAGTTGCACCAGCGCATCGGCCGCCCAGCTCTTGCACTCGATGCACCCAATGCCCGCCGAGCGGCAGCCAACGTACACTTTGTCCATCGTAGCGCGATCGCTGAAAATCTTGTGCAGATCGCCCACCGGGCACACATCCGGATTCCCAGGGTCGGAGCGCCGCACCCGCGCCGGGTCGGTCACCATTGTCTTCAGCTTCTGCCGCACCACCGGCTCGGGATCGGTCAGCAGGATCGCGTTGCCATACGACTTCGACATTTTGCGGCCATCCGTCCCCGGCAGCTTCGGTGATTTCGTCAGCAGGGCCTGCGGCTCAGGAAAGACATCTCCACGCTTTCCGTAAAAGCCGTTGAAGCGCCGCACGATTTCCCTCGTAAGCTCCACATGCGCGACTTGGTCCTCGCCCACCGGAACCACGTCTGCTTTGTACATCAAAATGTCCGCCGATTGCAGAACGGGATAGCCCAGAAACCCATACGTTCCCAGGTCCTTGTCCTTGATGTTCTCCCTCTGCTCTTTGTAAGTCGGAACCCGCTCCAGCCAGCCCAGGGGCGTGATCATTGAAAGTAGAAGATGCAGTTCGGCGTGCGCCGGCACATGCGACTGAATAAAGAGTACTGATTTCTCCGGATCGAGCCCCACCGCCAGCCAGTCGAGCGCAACTTCCAGCGAATTCTGTTTTATTCGCGAAGTGTCAGCATAGTCCGTCGTGAGCGCGTGCCAGTCGACCACGCAGAAGAAGCATTCATATTCATCTTGCATGCGCACCCAATTGTCGATCGCGCCCACTAAATGGCCGAGGTGCAGTTTTCCGGTCGGGCGCATGCCGCTGAGCACGCGCTTACGCAAATTGGTCGCAGGTATCATCAGTTTTCAACGAATCGCGACAAGGGACAAAAATGAAGCTTGCAACGTCATGCGAGGGTATTGTCGATACTACCATGCTCGCGTGGGGACGACCGACCTCGGCCGTCCGTCGAGCTGCGCTCGACGGCGCGTGTCCGAGATCTGCGCACAGTTCGCGCAGAGCGGAGCATATTCCTGTGCGGTCTCCTATGCTTTATAATTCGCCCTCCATCCGCCCGCCGGATCGAACTCGTCCGCATGTCCCATCTCGCCCGCAAACTCCGCCTCACCGATTATTTCACGCTCGCTTGGGGCACGATGGTCGGCGTCGGCTGGTTGGTAGTCATGGACGACTGGCTCACGCGCGGCGGCGCTCTAGGCGCCCTGCTCGGCTTCGCCATTGGCGGCGCGCTGCTGTTCCCGATCGGCTGGGTCTACGGTCGGCTCGTAGCCGCCATGCCCGACGCCGCCGGCGAAATCGCCTACACCGCCGCAGCTTTTTCCCGTCCCGTCAGCTTCTCCACCGGATGGATGATGATGCTCGCCTACTTCATCGTCTGCCCGTGGGAAGCCGTCGCCGTTGGCCGTATCGCAGGCTACATCGTCCCCTCGCTCGATTCGCTCGAAATCTATCGCATCGCTGGACGTCCGGTCTATCTTCCGCACCTCCTCATCGGTCTCGGCCTCACCGCTTTGCTCACCACGCTGAACTATCGCGGCGTCCGCCTCAGCGCCACCTTTCAGAACTGGACCGCCTTCGGCACCCTCGCCCTGTTCATCATCTTCGTCACTCTCGGCGCAAGCAAAGGGTCGCCGCACAACTTTCCGCCGCTCTTCACCCACGCTCCGCTGGTTTCGTTTCTGCTCGTGCTTCAAATCGTCCCATATTTCATGACCGGATTCGAATCCGTAAGCAAAGCCGCGGAAGAATCCACTCCCGAGTTTCGTGGCCGCGCATATCTCAAAGCCATCTGGATGGCAATCCTTGTCGGCATTCTCTTCTACACCACCATCGTTGCCGCAGTGGCGTTCGTCGCTCCGTGGCAAGAATTGACCGGACAGAAATTCATGACGGCCATCGCCTTCCAGCAAGCGGTCGGTTCGCGCTGGATCGTCAACATTATCCTCGCGGCCGCTCTGCTCTCGTTATTCAAATGCTTCAATGGAAATTTCGTCGCCGCCAGCCGCATGGTATTTGCCCTGGGACGCCGCGGTATGATCGACGCGCGCGCCGGCCGCATTCATCCCCAACATCAAACGCCGTCAACCGCAGTTCTCTGCGTTGGTCTAACCACCGCGGTGTGTATGCTGCTTGGAGACGCGATTCTGGTTCCGATTACCGAGGTCGGTTCGGTTGCTTGCGCGATAGGATGGGCCGCAACCTGTGCCGCCTACATTAGTATGGGTCGCTCCGGAACGCTGCCGGGCCGGTCGAAGCTGTCGGCAATCGAATGGCTGGTTGCAGGTTGCGGCCTGCTTGTAGCCATCGCGATGTTGCTGATGAAAGTCGTTCCCGCAATCCCTGGCCATTTCACTATGTACGAGTGGCTGGCACTCGGAATTTGGATTGTCCTGGGCGCGCTTGCAAGACGTCGTGCCGCAGCGCATTAGGAAATGTGCCATCAGTAAGGTTGTGCGCTCGAGGGTGGCGCAGCGTTTCAGCTCTGCAATAAGATTCTTTGTGGATCACCGCTCTTTACCACGTAACGAAAAAAAGGAAATCAATGGAGCTTCACAAACTGAAGTTGCTGCTCACGATCGCTTTGCTCATGATTGCCACTTACTCATCGTCGGCCCAAACGCCGTCCGCGTTCGATCTCGTCATCACCAACGGCCACATCATCGATGGCACCGGTTCCCCCTGGTATTCCGGCGACATTGGCATCCGCGATGGAAGAGTCGCCGGGATCGGCAACTTAGCTGCCATGCCCCGCAAGCGGACCATCGATGCCGGCGGCAAACTCGTCGCGCCGGGTTTCATCGATATGCTGGGACAATCCGAGCTCTCCATCCTCGTCGAGCCGCGCCTGCCCTCGAAAATCTACCAGGGCATCACGACCGAGATCACCGGCGAAGGCGGCTCCATCGCGCCGCTCAACGACGCCATTATTCAAAGCGATCGCGAGGGATACGATCATTACAAAATCAGTCCCGACTGGCGAACCTTCCGCCAGTATTTCGCGCGTCTCGAAAAGCAGGGCATAGGCATTAACCTGGCCAGCTATGTCGGAGCCACGCAGGTCCGCCGCATGGTGCTCGGCGACGCCAACGTGCAACCCTCGCCCGAGCAACTTGAGCAAATGAAGACGCTCGTGCGCGACGCTATGAAAGACGGCGCGGTCGGCGTTTCCACCGCGCTCGAATACGCTCCCGCACCCTACGCAAAAACCGAGGAACTGATCGCTCTCGCCGCCGAAGGCGGAAAATTCGGCGGCATCTACTCCACCCACATGCGCAACGAAAGCGACTCCGTGCTCGAAGCCATCGACGAAGCCCTGCGCATCGGCCGCGAAGCCCACGTCCCAGTTGAAATCTGGCACCTGAAAGTCGCCGGTAAAGATAACTGGGGACGCATGCCCGAAGTCGTCGCCAAAATCAACGCCGCTCGGGCCGCCGGCGCCGATGTTACTGCCGACACTTACGCCTACACAGCGTGGTTCAACTCCTTTTCAGCCTTCATTCCGGCGTGGGCGCATGATGGCGGTGACGCAAGAATGGTCGAGCGTCTGACAGATCCAGCCACGCGCGAGCGCATTCGCAAAGACATGCTCACACCCTCGAAAGACTGGGACAACGAATGGCAGGAAATCCCCGGCCCAGACGCCGTCATGATCTGCGTGGTGCAGAATCCCAAGTTGCTGCCGCTTCAGGGCAAACGCCTCGCCGAAGTCGCGAAGCTCTGGAACAAAGATCCCATCGACGCCCTCTTCGATCTTCTCATCGAAGATCCCAGCACAGAGGTCGCCGTCTTCGGCATGTCGCAACCCGACGTCACCCTCGCGCTGCAGCAGCCCTGGGTCGCCATCGACAACGATTCTTCGGGAACCTCGCCGGAAGGTATTCTCGGCCAGGAGCATCCTCATCCTCGAGCCTATGGAACGTTTCCTCGCATCCTGCGCAAGTATGTCCGCGAAGAAAAGGCATTAACCCTCGAAGACGCCATCCGCAAATTCTCAGCGTTGCCGGCCCAGCGCATGCGCCTCACCGATCGTGGCGTCCTCAAAGCCGGCATGTGGGCGGATGTCGTTATCTTCGATCCCGCAACCGTGCACGATCTCGCTACATTCGATGATCCAAATCAGCTCTCTGAAGGAATGGATTACGTGCTGGTAAACGGCGTCCTCGTAATCGAACAGGGGAAAATGACGGGAGCACTGCCAGGGAAAGTTCTGCGGGGTTCAGGTTATATCCCGTAGCAGTACCTACGGCTTCAATCTCGCCTGGGTCTCAGCCGCCGGAGTCAACTCAACGCGCGGCTCCCGCAGCGTGCCCGTGATGCTATACACCATCGCGCCTGCGCCCGTCGGTTTCATATCCGCGACTTTCACCAACTTGAGGTCGAGCACCTGCCCTAACGATGCCGTGCCGCTGACCTCATACGCTTCCGCGGCAGAAATCAGCTGGCTCTTCGCGATTTCGATCTCGCCCCCGCGCAAGCTCGCGCGCCCTTGCCAGCGCCCTACCCGCAAGGGTTTCTCATCGTTCGGCAGCGAGATACGCGGCAACGCTCCGTCACGCACACCGAACTGCAATTCGCCCTCGGCCGAGTCCCAGAACGCATCTGCGTCCGCACCTGACGCTGAGACTTGATAAGTCCCGTCCGCGGTTCCCGAAATCCACGGATCGCGCATCGCCTCGGCGATCTGCTGCAATGAAATCCCCACCACAGTTCCGCTCCCCGTATACACCGCCGGTGCGGCTGTAAAATCCGCCTGCCAGGCGCCGTGATGCTCTCCTCCTAGCAAATCAGCGCGCAGCTCCGAGATTTTCAACTTCCCCCGTTCTAGTTCCACCGAAGCTGAAACCCGATCCGCAACTATGCTGCGAATCCGCACGCGTCCGGCGCTGACCTTACCCGATGCCCGCAAGCTTTCCAAAAAAGTTGGGGCCGCGGGCCCAGAAGGGGTCAACACCTGATACCACCTGCGCCGGCTCGGTTGAGAACTCAGCCCTTTATAAAGATCGCTCAGCGTGGTTTCTTCGGTATTCAGGTTGAAGTGCACCAGGCACGTTCCCGGCGTCCCACAACCGCGTGGTAAATCGACAGATCCAGTCCAATGCGCGTTGGCAACCAGCGCATTCAACTTTTCTACGCGCGCTTCCTCGGGAAGCAGTTGAAGTTCCGCCGATGAGATTTCAACCGGTGCGTTCACTCCCCGGACCTCTGCGCGCACATTGCGTAGTTGCACCGTTCCCGTCACCTGCGGCAAGTAAAATCCGGAATTTCTTGCAGTAGTGTTCCCCGCCCACGATCCGGCAATCTGCAATTCCATCTGAGCCGAGCCTTCCACATTGGCTTTCATTGCGGGCAGCCCGATGAGGCCAGCCAGTCGCAAGATGTGCGCTACCTCTCCATCGCCGCGGATCGCCAGGCCATAGCCTGACCGTCCCACCCAGCCTCGCGCCTGCGCTGGCGCCGGACGGCCCAGCGCGACCGCGAAGGGACCGAATTCGACGTACAGTTCGCCCGGAGACGGCAAGGCTTCCGCAACTAAACGAGCAACTGATCTACCCTTCGATCGATCCCGAGCGTCCACATGACCTGAGCTCAATGAAAACGGTATATTCCCCGGAGCGAATTCCGCTTGTGCGTTCGCCGACTGCAAACGAAGATCGCTAATCTCGCCATGACCCGAGAACTCCGTTCCTGCCGGCGACGCTCCCTCTTCGTTCGCCACGAAATTGCCTTGCACGCCTCCTGCGGATACAAGATCTGCAGGCAGATCCTTCTTGGCGCATCTTGCCAGTTGCGCCACTGCATTCGCCGGAACGTTTTCGATGTCCAATGCCAGATCCACTCTATGCACTCCGGGCAGCCCCGCATCGCCGTGCAGTGTGATCATGCCGTTGCCCACAGGCGCGTTGCAGAAGATCTCGTGCATTATTCCTTCCGCCGAGCTGTACCGTCCCTCGCAATGCGCCGCCAATCCCATTCCTTCCGCACTCGAAATGTCGTAGCGGTGAAAGTCCTGAATCGACGTATCGGCGGTTACTCGCATCGCAGCGGGGATGCCGCTCAGCGTCGCCTCCAACCGGAGATCTCCGCGCCAGCCTTTGTCGGTTCCCAATACCAGCTTGGTGAGTTGCCCCAATTGCGCGTGATTCCACTCCAGGCTGAATTGCAGCGGTGTTTCACGCAGGCTCCCAGCCCGCTGCCAGCTTCCGCTGATCCGCAGCAGACCCGTATCGCTCAGACTCATGTCTGTGCGCAGCGGCTCTGCCTTCAGCCGCACTCCCCAGGTGTTCTCCGAGTCCTGCCATAGCGCAAAATCCGCATTGAGCAGCGCATACGGCTCTTTCTCCTGCCCGGCTTTGAAATTAATGCGCCCCGAACTCGCCTCAATGTAAGGAAACCCGGGCCGCGATTCCGATTTCGATTTCGCTGTCGGTGCCAGCGGCATCCTCGCGGCCCGCTCCAGCAGCGCCTCCCAGTTCCAGCGCCCATCTTGCCGGTGCACCAGATTCAAACTCGGCTCCGTCAACTCCAGACGCGCAATATCCAGCCGCCCTCGCAGCAGCGAGGTCAGCCGCACCACCGCCGTAACCTGCGGCGCGCGCAGCATAGGCTCCGCGCCGAACGCCGGATCTTCATAGATCACCAGATTTTCCAGATCGAAGCCAGGCTGGGGCAGGAACCGCAAACGAACCGAGCCAATCTCGGCCGGACGTGCCACAGCCCGGCTGATGGAATTCGTAATGCGTGCCTTCAGTTGCGAAGCTCCCGGACGCAGAAGGAAGAGAACCAGCAGTACCAGTACTGCAGCCGTCACAACCCGGCGCTTAGAAGAGAAAAGCTTCACCGTACCACTTTCAGCGTTCGCCCCCACCGCGTTTCATCGAAGAAGTGCAGCACCTTATGCGCCGTGAATCCCAGGCGATCCGCGATCGAGGTTTTCAAGTATTCGTCGCCCGGCTCCTCAAACGACCAGTAGATAAACATGGGACGCCCGATGATATTCTCCTGGGGAATAAATCCCCAGTAGCGGCTGTCCAGGCTTACGCCGCGGTGGTCGCCCATGGCAAAGTAGTGTCCCGGCGGCACCACCAGATCGTCCCCCTGAATGTAGGACGG
>Ga0302324_100017928_pt1 | contig 14001 bp, 14 predicted proteins | sample Palsa_T0_1_FD_201949 | JGI IMG/M metagenome (GOLD analysis project Ga0302324, IMG submission 201949) | Peat permafrost microbial communities from Stordalen Mire near Abisko, Sweden - Palsa_T0_1 | ecosystem: Environmental > Terrestrial > Soil > Palsa > Peat permafrost | place: Sweden: Abisko... | reverse complement strand
CCGCGACGAAAAGAATCTCTTTGGGCGACGTCGCGGCTTTGATCTTCTCGAGTTCGCTCATCAGCGCGTCGTCGATTTGCAGCCGGCCCGCGGTATCGATGATGACGGTCGGAATACCCAGGCGTTTGGCCTCGGCGACACCGCGCGTCGCGATCCCGACGGGATCGTCCGAGGTCTCGCTGTAGACGGGCAGATCGATCTGCTTCCCGAGCGTCTGCAACTGCGCGATCGCGGCCGGACGATAGACGTCGGCTGCAACCAAGAGCGTGCGCCGGCCCTGCTCCTTGAGCCGCAGCGCGAGTTTCCCCGCGTGCGTCGTCTTGCCGGAACCTTGCAAGCCGACGAGCATGAAGACCGTCGGCGGTGCGTCGGAGAACTGGAGCCGCGCTTCCGCGCCGCCCATCAACGTCACGAGTTCGTCGTGGACGATCTTGATGACGGATTGCGCGGGGGTGAGCGACGCCATGACGTCGGCTCCGACCGCCTTTTCCTTGACCGCGTTGACGAATTCTTTCGCGACCGAGAGATTGACGTCGGCTTCGAGCAACGCGATGCGAACTTCGCGCGCGACTTCGTTAACGTCGGCTTCCGTGAGCGTGCCGCGGCTGCCGAGTCGTTGGAAGATCGCGCTGAGGCGTTCGCCTAAGGCTTCGAGCACGTTACGCGGACCCGGGCATTAAGACTTCGGGGCGGTCTCGTCAATTTTGGTGACCGCATCGCCGACCGTCTTGATCTTCTCGGCTTCTTCATCGGGGATATCGATGTTGAACTCCGTTTCGAAGGCCATGACGAGCTCGACCTGATCGAGCGAATCAGCCCCGAGGTCGTCCGTGATCGACGCCTCCGGCGTGACTTCCGCTTCGTCGACGCCGAGTTGCTCGACGATGATTTTCTTGACCTTATCGAAGGTCGTGCCAGTCAGTTCCGCCATGGATCTCCTCTAACATCGGGGCGGCGAGGCCCCCCGATTCCCCCCAGGCCCGGACTCCCGGGCCCAAAAGCTGCGAATAAGATTGCATTTCCATCAAGACGGCGAGGCCGCCAAGCTCGTTCGGGCCGCGTTACATCAAAAAACCGCCGTCGACTACGATCGTCTGACCGGTCACGTACCTCGCGGCGTCAGAACACAGGAATGAGACGACCCCGCTCACATCTTCGGGAGTTCCCGCACGACCGAGCGGTATCGTAGCGAGAAAGTGGGCGCGCGCCTCCTGGGGCATCGACTGCGTCATCGCGGTTTCGATGAGGCCCGGCGCGACGGCATTGACTCTTATGTTCCGCGACCCTAATTCCTTCGCCACGGACTTCGCGAGGCCCAGCAGACCCGCTTTCGAGGCAGCATAGGCGGCCTGGCCGGCGTTGCCCGAGATACCGACGATGCTCGAAACGAGCACGATCGCGCCCGAGCGCTGCTTCATCATCGGGCGCGCGACCGCGGCCACGAGGTAATACGCCGATTTTAGGTTGACGTCGAGCATGCGCTCGAAATCGGCCGGCTTCGAACGAACGATCAGGCCGTCGACCGCTTGCCCGGCGTTCGCGACAGCGATATCGATCGACCCGAACTCCTTGTGGACTGCAAGCACCAGGGCGTCCACCGCTGCGGGGTCGGTGACGTCGAGGGCATGCACACAGAGCGCCGCGGCGCTGCGCACGGCGCGAATTTCGGCGGCCGTTTCTTCGAGGGCCGTGGTATCGCGACCGACGATCGCCACGGTCGCTCCGTGCCGCGCCAAATCAACGGCGATCGCCCGCCCGATCCCGCGGCTTGACCCGGTGACGACAGCAACCTTCCCAAGCAGGTTCACGCTTGAACGCTTGGCGCGAGGCTCGGAGTGAGGGATGCGGCAAGCTTCTCGAGCCCGCTCTCGTCGCCCACGTGCACGGGCTTTGGGGCGCCTTCGACGCGCTTGAGCATCGGGGCGAGGACAGCCGAGCCGCCGAACTCCACGATGCCGTCCAGCCCCTCGGCAACGAGCCGCAGCGACGTGTCGTGCCAGAGCACCTCATCCGTGACCGAGCGGACGAGATTCGCGCGGATGGTCGCAACGTCACGATACGGCTCCGCATCGATATTGGAGATCACCGTAAACCGCGGCAGCGCGATCGGCGCCCGTTCAACGAACGGAGCGAAACGGGTGCGGGCAGGCGCCATAAGGGCACTGTGCCACGCTCCGGAAACGTTGAGCGGGACGACGCGCTTCGCGCCCCCTGCGAGCGCCAGCTCGCACGCGCGGGCAACGGCCGCGGCATCGCCGCTGATGACGCTCTGTTCGGGTGTGTTGAAATTCGCCAGGCACACGCGCCCGACATCGCCGGCCGCCGTCGTGGCGAGGCGGATGCCCGCGACGTCGAGTCCGAGGATCGCGGCCATGGCGCCCGGCGACTTCTCGGCCGCCTCCTGCATCGCGAGGCCGCGTTCACGAACGAGCGTGAGCGCATCCTCGAACGTCAACGCGCCCGCGAGCGTTAGGCTGCAGAATTCGGCGAACGAGTGCCCCGCGCTCGCGACCACCGGCAGGCTTTCGCCTGCGCAGGCAGCGAGCGCATAGTTCGTCACGTAAATGGCCGGCTGCGCGTACACCGTCTCGCGCAACGTCTCTTCCGGCCCACGCGAAATGACCGCGTACAGATCGTAGCCGAGCACCCGCTCGGCACGCCGAAAGAGGTCTGCCGCCACGGGATACGCGGCCACGATCCCGCCGCCCATTCCCACACGTTGGGACCCCTGCCCGGGGAAAACGACGCCCAGCCTCATGCGCGGCTCCCGAGGCCATCCCAACGCCAGGCAACGGAGCCCCAGGAGAGGCCGCCGCCGAAGCCCGTGAAGAGGAGCAGGTCGCCGTCGCGAAACGCGCCGCGGTCGATCGTTTCGGAGAGGGCGATCGGAATCGAAGCGGACGACGTGTTGCCGTAGTGTTCGATATTCACGATGATTCGTTCGCGCTCGACCTCGAGACGCTTCGCCGCCGCTTCGATGATCCGCAGATTCGCTTGATGGGGGATGATCCAGGCGACGTCTTTCGTCGTGAAGCCGGAGCGCTGGAGCACGATCTTCGACGTCTCAACCATCTTTGTGACGGCGTATTTGAAAATCTCACGGCCGGCCATCTGGACCTTATCTTCGGACCGGGCGAGCGCAATTTCCGTCATCGGATGGCGCGAACCGCCGGCCTTCACGCACAGCAGTTCCGGATTGCTGCCGTCGGAACCGAGCTCGCAATCGAGGTAGCAATCGCTTGCGACGGCCGTTCGTTCGACGATGGTGGCGCCGGCGCCGTCGCCGAACAAAATCGATGTGCCGCGATCGTTGAAGTTCATGATCCGCGAGAGCGTCTCGACGCCGATGAGCATCACGCGCCGGAAGATCCCCGAGCGCACGAGCCCCGCCGCGATGGGCAAGGCGTAGATGAACCCGCTGCAAGCGATCTCGATATCAAAGGCGGGTTTGCCGACGACGCCCAGGTTTGCCGCCACGATGCAGGCGGTCGCCGGAAACTGATAATCGGGGGTCACGGTCGCGACGATGTAGCAATCGATCTCGTCGGCGCGCAACCCGGCGCGTTCGAGCGCGTGCTTGGCCGCGAGAGTCGCGAGGTCGCTCGAAGCTTGGGAATCCGCCGCGTAGCGGCGCTCGCGCATCCCCGTACGGGTGACGATCCACTCGTCGTTCGTGTCGAGGATCCGCTCGAAATCCGCGTTGCTCATGATGCGCTCGGGCACGTAATGCCCGACGCCCGCGATGCGAGCGCCGTAAAAGCCGGCGGACCCGCCAGGGGCCACGCTAGCCGTGATTGTGACCGGCGTGCTTATCCTTGATCTGCACGACCTGGCGGCCGTCGTACATGCCGCAATTTCCGCACACGAAGTGAGGCAGCTTCGGCTGGCGGCACTGCGGGCACTCGACCGTGGTTACGGGCGAAAGCTTCCAATTCGCGGCGCGCCGGCTGCGGGTCTTGGAGCGCGGGGTTTTCCACTTGAGATTGGCCATGTGATGTTCTTCTTACTCCGGGTGTGGACAGCGACACGCGCCGTCCTTCTTGAGGCCACAGTCCGCACAAAGTCCGAGACACTCCTCGCGGCACAGGATCACGTAAGGCAGCGCCGAGTCGATCAGTTGCCGCACGAGGTCTCGAACGTCCAGTTCGTTCCCTGAGAGTACGTTACTCTCGCTGAGCGGATCTTGGAGATCTCCGGCCGGTTCGAAATTCTCGTCGATCTCGAGGCTGAGCGGAAACCGTACGTCGTCGAGGCAGCGGGCGCACTCGCCCTCTCCGACCACATCGATCGTTCCCCGCAGTTCGAGCCCGCGTCCGACACGGCGAATCACGAGCGATACGTCGGCCGGGGCGGTGAAACGAAAGGCAGAGAAATCGGGGATGATGAGGCTCTCGTGAACCTTTAGTTCGCGGCCCGTCTGCAAAACGCCGCCGATGTCCATTGAGATCGGGGCGGCACAGCCCTCCGATGGCCCCGGGGCCCGCACTCGCAGGCCCAAGGATTGCGGCGGGACGTTCTCCCCTGTCCTTCCTGATTGATGCGATGCCCCGGAATGGGCCAGACGGCCCGGACCCTTGAGGGCAACCCCCCAATAATAGGTTCACCCTGCCCCCTTGTCAACGCGGTTGGTGGTCGCGAGGGGAGGGCGACCGACACGAAAGGGGTTCGCAGTATGGATATCAGCGGAATTCGCTACGCGCCGCAAATTGAAACGGCGGCCGCGGCGCACGGGCTCGATCCCAAGCTCTTAGCCGCAGTGGCCGCTCAGGAAACGGGAGGTCCGGGCGCTAACTCGGGCCGGAACATCGTGGGCGACGGCGGCCACGGGCACGGAGTCTTCCAAATTGACGACCGGTCGTGGGACTTCGCGAAGACGCCGGCCGCCATGGATCCGGCTCAGAATGCCGATAAGGCCGCTTCGATCCTTTCCGACAATCTTCAGCGCTACGGAGGAAACGTTCACGAAGCGCTGTCCGCCTATAATGCCGGCTCGCCGGCGGCGACCGGGACCACGACCACCTGGGGCGACGGCTCGACGCTCGGCTATGCGGATTCGGTGATGCGTCATTATGAGGATCTCGGGGGCGACACCACGAGTCAGCTCCTGGCCGAGCAAGGCCAGAACTCCCAGTCGATCAACTCGCTGGCAACGTACGCGGCAAGCGCGAACAGAGGGGCGAGCGCGGGTTCGGGGTCTAGCTCGGCGGCGAGTGGGGCTCAGCCAGAAGAAATGCCGCCCCTCATGCCGACCTTCAACCCGGCGCCGCCCATCCAATACACGAGCGCGGGCCAGCAAGCGGCGACGAACGCGGGGGCCGAGGGCGATAGGGCACTCGGCGATCTCGTCGACGCGAGCGACGATTCGTCAGCTGCGAGCGACGACAGCTAGCGACGCTCTAGTCGAACGTTGCGATCCGCGTGATTGCGCGTCGACACCCACACACAAGCTACCGGGCGCCCGCGAGCGGGCGCTCTGCAAAGGGAGAACACGCAGCGTCATGAGCATTCTGAGCACCATTGCAGGCGGCCTCACCGGCGCTGCGACCGGCTTCCTCGAAGGCGGCCCGGCCGGCGCCGTCGCGGGCGGTCTCAACGGCATCGTGAACAACGGCAATAGCCCGAGCGGCCTCAACAACATCAACTCATCGAGCGACCCGACGCTTCCGATTCAGCAGGGGATGGACGAAGCGTACGAGTTCCAGAATCTCGCGCTCGAGGGCGAAGAGATGCAGCACCAAGTCAACATGCAGGAGCAGTCGCAGCAATTCAACGACGTCGAAGACGAGAAGACCGAGCAAATGCGCGAGATGAACACGCTGCGTGAGGTCGCAATGAAGCAGCGCGAAGCCGACGACAAGATCCTTAAGGAGTTCATTAAAACGGCGGGCGGCGAATAATCGTGCTCGCCCCGATCAACGCCAACACAGTGCCCTCGCCGCAAAACGCGGCGGGGGCGCCTCCGCCTCCCATCGTCGACGACACCGCGGAGACCTTACCGGACACTGCGGCGCTCGTCGCCGATGAATTTTCGAGACACGTCGAATTCGCGCTCGTCGCCCAGCAGACGCGGCAGCAGGAAGCACAACTGCGCCTCGATGGCATGAAGGCCGATTTCAACGAATCGGAGCAAGAGCGCTCGGAAATGCTGCGCGAGATGAACGCCTTGCGCGACATGGCGATCGAACAGGCCAAGAAAGACGACGACATCCTGAAAAAATACATCGCCATGATCTGAGCGCTCGTGCTCCGCAACGCCCCGCGCAAAAGGAATCCGACCCTGCTCGCGGAACCAAAGTCGGTCGCCACGGCGGGCGCGGGCCATTAGCTCAGTTGGTTAGAGCGCATGCTTGATAAGCATGAGGTCCCTGGTTCGAGACCAGGATGGCCCACCACGATGCCCGTCGCGACGACGTCCGTGTCGCGGGGGGATGTAGCTCAGTTGGTAGAGCGCCAGCTTTGCATGTTGGATGCCAGGAGTTCGAGTCTCCTCATCTCCACCAGCGAACAAACAAACGCCCGAGCTTTGCGGCTCGGGCGTTTGCCCTAAAGAAAACGGCCGCCACTTCGACGAAGCCGTCGGGTGACCGCTCCTTGCAACGGAACGCCGCGCGCGATGACGAACCACGCCGCATGATCGCGGGCGACAAGAGGCACTCGTATTTTGCGAGCACATCGGATGCGATCGGCAACACGCCGCTGATCCGATGACGACCCACGATGCTCGTGATGCACGTTCTCGGGTGAAGATCGCGCACGGCGCCCTGCTGGGGCTTGTTTTGCTCATCGTCGCCGCGGTCTACGCTCACGTTACCGGCGCATGGTTCTGCGGATACGACGATTTCAACGAGGGATATCGGGCCGTCTTCTTCGATGCCCAAGTGCCCTCGCGGATCTTTACGACGACACACTTCCAACCGTTCATGTACCGTCCGGTAACGAGCGCGCTGCAACTCGCCACGTGGGAACTCGGCCACGGTCCGCTCGCCTACCGCGTGCGAAACCTCCTGATGCATCTCGCATCCGTCGCCTTCGTGTACGGGATCGCGTTTCTGCTGGGTCGCTCGCGGGCGGTCGCCACAGCCGCCGCCGCGCTGTTCGGCTTGAGCCCGCTCACGAATGAAGCCGTGGTCGTAGCCATCTGGACGAACACCACGGCCTACGCGCTACTGCTCGGCGCGATCTTTTTCTTCTTGTGCGCACTCCGATCGCAGTCCGGCTCGGGCAGGTGGGGGTATGCGCTCGTCGCATCGCTGCTCGCGGCGTTCGTCGCTATCTTTACCTACGAGCCGACGATCGTCGTGTTCGCGATCCTGTTTGCCTACCTCGCGATTTGCGTGCGTCCGCTGCCCTCCGCTACGTTTCTCGCCGTACTCGGCGGCGGGACGCTCGTGGATCTCTCCATCTTCTTCGCCGCCCGCCGTGCGCTGCACGCCGGGAGCGCGCCGTTTCTGCACCTCGGCAACATCGCGAAAGATCTCGCGGAATACCTCATCGGGCTCGTTCTGCCAATCGACGTCGTGCTCACGAATGCCGTCTTCGGCTTCGCGCTGCCGGCATCCGGACAGAGCGTGCATCTCGCCGCGTTCGTGCCGGCGACACTCTTCGGCATAGGCTTCGCGGGCCTCGTTGCGGTGGTGGCGGGGCGGCAACTTTTCGCCCGATTGGGGAGCATGCCGTGGACCGTCCTTGGGTTCCTCGCCCTATCGATTCCGCTCTCCATCGTTCCGATCGTACTCTACAAAGACCACGTTTCGGAGTTCAACCTCTACGTGCCGATGGCGATGTTCGCGATCGCGATCGCGCTCGCGCTCCGGCGCCTCGTGCCGGGTGGCGGGACCTTTGCGGCACTCGTGACCGTGTTGCTCGCGAGCTACGCTGCCGGGACCATCGTACGCAACGAGCGGGTGATCGCCTGCGGTCGCATCGCGCACACGATAGTGGACGCATTCCCGGTCGATGCGTGGCGCAGCGGCACCTGGAACGTGCGGTTGGCGACTGCTCCCAGCGAGCGTTTATCGGCGCGGTTCGGCATTTACAACTATTCCGGACTCGAAACGATCGAGGTTGTGTCTTCGAGCATTACGGCTGCGGAATTCGCCGCCCGGCTTGCAAGCGGGAACGCAGCGGTGAACGTGAACGTAGTGCCCGCGGCGGATCTCGGGCACGGATGTTCCCTGCCAAGAACCTGCTACGACGTGTTTGCGAATGGAACCCTCAAGGAAGTAACCAGCAAATAACTTTTCGCCTCGCGTACCGAGTCCGGTCCGCACGCATGCGATCGGCGACCTCGAGCGATTTCAATCGCCCGACCGATCGATTCCACGAGCGAACAAACAACGCCCGAGCCTTGCGGCTCGGGCGTTTGCCCTCATGATCGTCGTTCTTCGGGGGACTTCGGGGGGTCGTGCCGCCCCAATTTTAGGTTAGCGCGAGCAGGCGAAGCTTGCGTTCGAGCCTTGCGAACAGGGCGGCGTCGTTTGCGGCGGCGTGTGGGTGATTCCGTAGACCAGGCCGCCGACTGCAGCCGGAATGAAGAACAGGAACGGGGAAACCGCGTGAGCGGCGAGTGGGGCCGGCAGAACTTGAGCGGTGGTGGCCGGCGTATCAGGCGCTTCCGGCACCATCACGACTGGGGTCTCGGGCGACAACGCATCAGCTTTCACGTAACGCGGCTTCTGATACGCGACGTGCTTCACCCGGTGCGGAACCTGAGCGATCGCAGCGTGCTTGAGAAGCGAGATATTGCCGCACACTTGGGGAACGTAGACGACGTTGCCGTCGGCTAGCGCGACGCGCCAACCCATCGTGCTCGTGGTCATCACCGCGTTCTTGACCGCGTACACCGAACCGCGACGATCGCCCGACATCGCATCGACGCGACGCGGAAGCTTCACGTAAACGGCCTTGCCGTCGAGAAGATTGCCGCGGAATTCCTTGTACTCGGCCGGCGTGAGGCCGATGCGGGCGGCCGCATCCGAGAAGAGCTTGGAGTGTTCGCGCGTGGCGTTCCAAACTTCCTCAGCGGAGGTGGGCGACGGCGACATGAGATGGTCGACGTACATATTGACAATCATGATGGGCGTTTGCTTCCTGAAGTGAGCGACTTTCCCTATTTATACGGTTTCAGGACCGTAAAGAATAGGGCCCACGAGGTTACTGACTTAGGACTAAGGTCCCGGTTTTCAACAGTTTGCTGCGCCTGCAGGCCCCGAGCAGGTACCGGGCGGTCACGAGCACGAGCTTGGCCCGCTCGACGAGCTTCCTCGCCGAGATTCGGGACGGGGCGGCATAGCGCTCGCGCGGCCAAATCAGCGCGGCCGGGATTTCGACGATCCGCCGATCGGCCTCGACGCACGCCGCGATAGCCCAGGTATTGAACTCGCCGACGGGCGCCCTCGAGAACAACTCTCGTAAGACCTCGGCATCGTAGGCGCGGACCATTCCGGTGAACGTGTGCATGCGGCCGCCGGCGCAAAGCGCCAAGAGCCAATTTGCTCCGCGGCTCGCGATCAGGCGGTCGAGCGGCACGTTGCCGACCCGGCCGCCACGCATATAGGGCGAAGCGACGGCGACCGCCGCACCGGTCGCGGTTTTGGCGGCAACGAGCTGGGCAACGATCGAGGGCTCATAGCTGAGGTCCGCGTCGAGATAGACCACGGTCGCGAGCCGGGCGGCTTCGGCTCCAGTTTTCATCGCGGCAACCAGGCCACGGTTCTGCGGGTGGGTTACGGTCCTCAGGACCCCGGGCCAAAAGACCGAGAATTCTCTAAGGACGCCCGCCGTTTCGTCGGAGGATCCATCGTCGACGGCGATCAGCTCCCACTCGAGCGTACCCTCCCGCATGACGGAAACGATGCGTTCGAGCGAACCGCGGAGGGTGAGTCCTTCGTTATACGCGGCGAGGACTATCGAAATTGAATCGGCTGCCGTACATTTGACCCTGGCGGAAATCTCCCCGAAACCTATCGACACATGACACTCAGATGCGAGAAGTGGGACCTTTGACCCAAATTGAATTGTCCGCTCAGCGCCATTTAGGCCTCCGCTTTCCTTACGTCGGCTGATAGTATCGTACAAGGATGATGACCACGCGGCCGAACCTGGATAGCAGTGCCGGCGTCCTGCCAGTCCTCAAACCGCGCCCGAAGCCGGCTCGATTCGGCGCGCGCTGGTCGTTCTTTCTTTTCGCGCTTGACCTCGGCGCCGTGTTCTTAGCCGTGTTTGCTGCCCGCTTCATCACCCACCAGGACCTTTCGGGGCTTACCGCGGTCCCGGAGGCGCTCCAGACCGTCGTCTTCGCCGGGCTTCTTTGGGTGCTCGTCTTCGAACGGATCGGAATGTACCGCCGGTCCTTTTCCCTGACCGCTCGCGACGAAGTCTACGCATCACTGGCTGCCTCAGCTCTCTCGGTCGCGCCGGCGTTCGCGATCTTCCTCTTCGACCCGGTCCTGCGCCCGTACCGGGAGGCCTTGCTCGTCTCGGTCCTCATGGCAGCGGTTGCAATCAGCTTCGCGCGCTATGCGGCGCACGCGGCCCGGCGCGTTTTGATGCCGCGCGTCGCGCGGCGTATCGCGGTCGTCGGCTCTGCCGCCCGCGTTAAAGCTGTGCCGGCCGACCTCTCGCTGTTCGACTCCGACACCGTCATACGCATGCCGATCGAAGCGTTCGACGACGATATCGCGGCATCCATGGAGGAAGGCCAGATCGCCGAGATCTCCTGGCTGCGCAGCGCGATCGAGCGCCGTTGCAACGAACTCATCGTCACGGAAGCGCTGCCGCCCGCGATCATGCCGGAGCTGCTGCGCATCACGGAGAGCCACGGCATCACGGTCGCGATCGCGCCCATGCGCATTCGGCCGTACGCGTGCGATTTCTCCGTTCGCCGCGACGGCGGCCTCACGCTGCTCTATCCACGTCGCCTCGCGATCTGCACCCCGGGCGCCGATCTGGCCCGTCGCGTGTTCGATCTCGCGTTGACGGTCCCGGCACTTGCCGTCCTGTCGCCCGTCCTGGCCCTGATCGCGCTTGCCGTCTACCTCGATAGCGGCGGACCCGTCCTCTATCGCCAGGTACGTACGGGGCGCGGCGGCGCGCCGTTCGAAATTCTGAAATTCCGCACGATGGCCTTGGACGCGGAATCCAACTCGGGGCCCGTTTGGGCAAAGAGCGGTGAATCACCGACCACACGCGTCGGTCGCATCTTACGGCGCACGAGCCTCGACGAGCTCCCGCAGTTCTTCAACGTTCTGCGCGGCGATATGTCCCTTGTCGGGCCGCGGCCCGAGCGCCCGTTTTACGTCGAGCAGTTTCGCAAGCTGCTTCCGCGGTACGAGGAGCGCCATCTCGTGCGGCCCGGGATCACCGGCTGGTCGCACATCCATATGAAGCGCAACGTCGACACGTCGGCGATCGGCGAGCGTTTGAGCTACGACCTGTTCTACCTCGAACACTGGTCGATTTTCATGGACATTCTAATCCTGTGCAAGACCGCGGCCGAATTTCTCTTTCACTCGGCCGCCTGAGCACGCACTTCGCGCATCCGGTCACGCGGCAGTCGATCGAATGATGCCACGCGTAGCGCATCGTGACGAGCAGCGTGTCAAAAGTCTCTTCTTTAAGACGATGCACACGTTCGTGACCCTGCTTTTCACGCAAGGATCGTCGATCGCCGCCGGAATCGCGACGGCGCACGTCTACGGACCCGTCGGCAAGGGAAGCATCGCGCTTGCCGGCCTGCTGATCACGTTTGCGGTGACGACATCGGACGGCGTTCGAGACGCCGTCGCGTATCAGATCGGACGCGAGAAACGCGACCCGCGCGCCGTTTGGGGCACGGCGATCGTGGTGTTATCGGTAACCGCTCCGATCGGCGTTGCGGTGTTGCTGATCCTTTGGCGGCTGCATCCCGACCAGGTCGCCTTCCTCTACGCTGCTTTGGCATTTCCCTTCGGACTCTACGTCCAAGCGGTAGGCGTGTTGTATCTCTTGCGGGATAGCGTCGAACGCATCAACGTGCAAAACTCCGCAACGATCGGTGGCGGAACCTCGCTCGTCACGCTAGCGCTCGTGCTGATCTTTCACGCGCCAGTTTCGCTGGTTCTCGCGTTCTGGGTGCTGGCGTACGTCGCCGCGGCAGTCTGGGGCGCAAGCGCGGTGCGCGAACTCATCGGTGGATCCGCGCTGTTTCGCACGCCGCGCCTTCTGCGAGAGCAACTTGCGTTCGCATCGAAGGTCGCACTGTCGTCGAACATCACCTACTTGGCCCTCCGCGTCGACGCGTTCATGGTCACGGCGCTCCTCGCTCCCGCGCTGCTCGGCATTTACACGTTGGCCCTCGCAACGAGCGAACTCATGTTCAACCTCAGCAAGGCCGTGCTCTGGTCGTCGCTCGGACGCATCGCGACACTCGATTTTGCCGATTCGGCCGCCTTGTGCGCGCGAATCGTCAGGTCCACGATCGCGATGCAGTTCGTCGTGGGTACCGTGGTTTTTCTCATCGGTCCCATGGCCATCACCCTCGTATACGGCAACCGCTTCGAGGAATCGGGCGCGGTGCTTCGGCTGTTGCTGCCGGGCGTCGTCTTCTATAGCGCGGACGGTATGCTCTCATCGTTCATCGCCGTTCGCGCGGCTCGACCCGGGCTGCTGCTCGGCCTCGAGTGCGTGACCCTCTTCGTGGTCGCAGCGATTACGTACGTTTTCATTTCCCGGCTCGGCGTGTTCGCGGGTGCCCTGGCACACACCGTTGCGTTCATCCTCGCGTACGCGGTCAAGTCCGCGATCTTCCTGCGGTTGACGAAGTTGCCGATTGCCGACGTGATCGTGCCGCGTTTCGCCGATCTTCCGTATTCGCTACGCGTGCGGCTCCGGCCGACCGCCCAGTAGAGCGGGATCGATTTCGAAAATCCTGTTTTCGAAAAACTGGATTTGCCGCGCCTGCGGTGCCTGTGTCGCCACGTGGCTGACCTTATCGCAACCGAATTGCGGCATCTCACGTACGCAGCGTATCGAGTCGACGAGCCAGATATGCCGCCGCGCCCCAAGCGCGATGAGCGCCCGGCGCGTCTCGTCTTCGCTCGTGACGCCGAGCGCCCGCACCGAGTAGCGATCCTGCGACGGGGGTCTCGGAAACGCGGCGACCGGCACCGTTCCCCGGTACTGCCGCTCGAATGCCGGTAACGCATCCGGCGGATAGATCGCGATCGCGTCGCCCGCTCCGGCGTTGCGGTCCAGAAATGCCGCAACGTGCTTCCAATCGCCGGACTCGGCCAAGAAATGATTCTGTTCGAAAGCGACGAGCAGCGACAGGAGCACGGGGACGAAACCGAGAGCGAGGTAGGGCTGGGGCCCGCGGATCGTTGCGACGAAGATCGCGTATGCGGCCACCATTTCCGGTAAAAACAGGGTTACGAAGTAGCGAGCATCCAGGTTCAAGCGGAGTACGAGCACCATCGCCAGGTACGTCGCTTCGATGGCAACCGCGCAAGCGAGATAGCCGAGTACCGTCCGATCCCAGTTCCGGATTCCGAGCAAGATGAGCGCGAGCGAGACACAAACCACAACGTGGTAAACGGCGTGGATCCAATCGATGTCCGCCCACCTCGAGAACGTCGGGAAAAGAAAGTCGAGCCACGGCCGCACCGCGACCGCGCGGAGAACCGCCTGCAGCGGAGGTCCGGCCGCGTCGTATCCCCCCATCTGCGAACGGGCGATCAGCAACAACGGAATTGCGGCGCAGACGACGATCGCCGCACAGATTGCAAACGCGCGGAGCGATCTCGCGCGTCGCACGACGAGCAACGCGAGATATCCCGGCAACGCGAAGGCCAGAAAATACAGCGTAGAGATGCTTACGATCGACGACGCCACGAATGCTACTCTCCATCGCACGTCCGTTTTCGCTTGCACAAAGGCTTGCCAGAAGGTTAGCCACGAGATGGCCGACAACGCTAGGGCGAGCGAATACAGGCGGATTTCGAACGCGGCCTTGAGCACGAACGG
>Ga0302324_100017927_pt1 | contig 14001 bp, 11 predicted proteins | sample Palsa_T0_1_FD_201949 | JGI IMG/M metagenome (GOLD analysis project Ga0302324, IMG submission 201949) | Peat permafrost microbial communities from Stordalen Mire near Abisko, Sweden - Palsa_T0_1 | ecosystem: Environmental > Terrestrial > Soil > Palsa > Peat permafrost | place: Sweden: Abisko... | reverse complement strand
TAGAACCGAAAAAATCATCCTGCATGACCTTACGAATCCGTTGAAGCATGAACCATGCCGACTCTTGATGGATGCCAATCGCCTTTCCAAGTTCATAACTGCTGATTCCGTTCTTGCAATTGGAGAGTATCCAAAATGCTGTCATCCATTTGTCGAGGGTGATTGGCGAATCTTCCATGATCGTCCCGACCTTCAACGTGAACTGCTTTTTGCAGACGTAGCAGAACCACAGTTTGCGAGTCTTGATAAACGAGTGCTTCGCCTTCTGGCAACGTGGACATGTAACTTCGCCGCTAGGCCAGCGATAGCGTTTGGCATACTCAAAGCAAAGGTCAGGATTAGAGAAATAGGCTATCGCTTCTTGCAGAGTTTTCGGAGTCTTGAGGGCGTCCATGCACAAATACTACACTAAGGACACATGTGTGTCAAGCCGTTTCTTGCCCAAAATTCGACTTCACCCCCGTGAACGACCCCGGACTTTATGTCATCGAGTACGCCAGCGATATGGACTGCGAACATCGATTGGCGTTATAGAAAGGTCTTGAGGGCAAAGCTCATTGGAGAAAATGCTTGTCGGATTGGCGAAAAGACCCGACCCCAATTTTACTCTCAAATGCGAAAGAGCCGAAGAAGCGATCTAATTCGCTTAGCCGCCCGCTTCAAAGTGGCGCGTCACGTTTCGATCCAAGACGGCCGTCGGTCATGTGACGCATGGCGGGCAATCTGATTACGCATTAAATTGCTCGCCTGGGCTCGCGTAAATGCAGGCAGCCACTCCACCTTTCCGGCGGTGACGAAATAGTGCGACTTACACGGCGCATCGCATACCGCGATTGAGGGCCGGATTGTCGCTAACCCCCCTTTTGAGGATACTTGATGGCTGTCCGGCACCAAAAGTGTAATGCGATGGCCGCATCCGCAGGCACACAGCAATGCAGCTACCTGGAACTCCTCATTGTGATAGACAACGCCGTCGCTAAGCAACTTCGGAATTCGATCGATTCTGAGGCTTTTCTGAAACGGCTCAAGGGAGACAGGCAGCTCGCCGAGATGATCCTTAAGGTATTTCTCGAACATTCCGCATTACAGTTGAGCAGCCTGCGGGGGCGGCTCGATGACGCGGATGCCCCGGGCGTTCGATTGCAGGCGCATACCCTCAGGGGAGGGTCGGCCAATGTCTCAGCCGAGGTTCTGCGAGCGCTCTGCCGCGAAACGGAGGAGGCGGCCGCATCGAATGAGTTGAGCCGCGCCCGCGTCCTGCTACCTCGACTGGAAGAACAATTCGAACTACTCAAGGTCACCCTGAAGCAGTCAGGGTGGGTGTAGGCAAGTCCCAGGAGGGCATCAGAAATATGCGAACGCTTATCGCCGAAGATGAGTTTACCAGCCGTTTTCTCTTGCAGAAGTTTCTCTCGCAATATGGTGACGCCCAGGTCGCGGTCAACGGCAAGGAGTCGGTAACAGCATTTCGCGCTGCCCGGGAGAGTGGGCGACCCTACGACCTGATCTGCATGGATATCCAAATGCCGCAGATGGATGGTCAGACGGCGGTGCGGGAAATCCGGGCTCTCGAGGAAGCCGGAGGCACGCTATCGACAAACGGGGTAAAGATCATCATGACCACGGCACAGGACGACGCAAAGAACGTAATCGAGTCATTCAAGTCGCTGTGTGATGCCTACTTGTTCAAGCCGATCGACACGGAGAAGTTGCTCGGCCACATCCGGGACCTTCATCTCATCGAACCAAAAATGCCTGACCGCACACGATAATAGAAAGATGTCGGAGCAAACTCTCCTTTGCGCTGTGTTGTTTTCCCGAAATGGTTCTGCTCCTCTCCCAATTTTCCTCCGCCCTTAGACCGCTAAAGCATTAGCAGCAAAATGCCGATAAAGACCACGAGTCGGACGGATAAAGAGGAGGCGTGTGCGATGAGTGAAACGTTAGAACAGGCAGCTCAGGCGAGTGGTCATGGGACAGCTTCACCGGCCGGGGGGATGAAACGGATGGCGGCACAGAAATCGGGCAGCGCGGGGGCCGTCGCGGACGCCCCAGATACTGGCATGAGCCGGCTGCAAAGCAAGAAGATTGCCGAGGACAAAACCCGCGCCCGAACCCTGGCCCGCGCCCAAGCGGTGGCGGAAAAGCTTTCGGCCGCGACCGAGCAAGTGGCCAGCGCCATCAATGAAGCCAATAGTACGGTGGAGGAACTAGGGAAGACGATGCAGACCATCGCTTCCGGAGCCGAAGAATCGGCGGCGGCGGCGGAAGAGTCGAGAGCGGCGATCAACCAGATCGAAAAAGCCTCGGGCGAGGCTAATACGCAAGCGGCTGGATCGCTGACCCTGGTGGACAACCTTTATAGCCTGAGCCGCAGCACGTCCGACGATATCAAGAATCTGATTAAAGGCGTCAGCGATGCGGCGCAGGCCAACTTTGATTCGGCCAAGATGATTGCGGAGTTGGAGCGGCAGTCGGAGGAGATTGGCAAGATCGTCCACGCCGTGGCCCGCATCGCCGATCAGACGAACCTGCTGGCACTGAACGCCGCCATCGAGGCGGCGCGCGCTGGCGAGCATGGCAAGGGATTTGCCGTGGTAGCGGACGAAGTGCGGAACCTGGCGGAGATGAGCGAGAAGAGCGCCCGCGGAATTCAGGAAGTGGTGAACGAGATACAGGGCCAGGTAAAGATCGTGGCCGGCGATGCCCAGACCGCAGGTAAGAAGGGTCAGGAGGAAGTCGAGAAGGCGAAGGAGATCACCCAAGCCTTGGCGCAGGTGGAAGCTGACTTGAGCGAAATGCGCGAAGGCTGCAAAGCGATCGTGGCCAACGCCGTGGAGGCACTGGCCGGCGCCAAGGAATACTTGGAGGGCGCTCTGCAGATTGCCAAGGCGGCGGAAGAATCCAGCACGGCAGTGTTGGAATCGCAAAGGGCGGTGCAGGAGCAGGCCAAGGCCTATACCGAAATGAGCGACGCATCGGGCAGCCTGGCGGAACTGGCGGAGAAGCTGAAGACCTCGACCAGCGCGCAGAAATCGGCTGAGGAATTGGCCGCAGCTGCGGAACAGCTCTCCGCCAACGCGGAAGAAGTCAAAAGCGCTTCCGGGCAAATCTCTAGCGCCATTGAAGAGATCAGCCGGTCGGCGCAGCAATCGGCCAAAGCCTGCGAGACCGCCATGGCGTTAGGTGGGCGCCTGGAGGCGGGCGCCAAGGACATGGGCATGAAGGCCACGCAAAGCGTGGAGAAATGCACCAGCGTTTCCGGAGTGCTGGCCACCAACAAGGAAGCCCTGGACTCGATGATCGCCAATATCGGGCAGGCGGCCCAGATGTCGCTGGCTTCAGCGAAGAATGTCCTGGAACTGGAAGAGCGCACGCGACGCATCGACAAGATCGTGGATTCGATCGTGATGGTGACGGTGCAAACGCGGATGCTGGCCGTCAATGGCAACGTAGAAGCGGCGCGCGCCGGTGAATTTGGCCGGGGTTTCTCGGTAGTCGCCGCGGATATCCGCTCGCTGGCCAACGAAAGCAGCGAGAACGCCGACCGCATCAAGGACCTGGTCAAAAGCATTCAAGGCCAGATCACGAAAGTTGTCGGCGACATCGAGGGCGCCGGAACAAAGGCTAAAGAAGAGGCCGAGCGGGCCAAGGGCTCCACCGCGAACCTGGAGCGCATGGCCAAGGACATCAAGGAAGTGCAATCCGGCGCGAATGTGATTGCCAAGGGATCGGAAGTGGCGGTTACGTCGCTGCGCGAGGCAGCCAAGGCCAGCGAGCAAATTGCCACCGCCGCCGAAGAGATGAATCGGGCCAGCAGTGAGTCCGCTACGGCTGCGGAAGAGGGACTGAAAGCGGCTCAGGAGATATTGCAGGCAGTGGAAGAAATCGCATCGCAAGCCGACGATCTCCAGCACGGATAATGGCCAAGAAAAACCAACGTTCACCCAGAGAACCTAGTCCAGCGATGCCGGACTCCAGGAGGACTGTAAAAATGGCCACGGAAACCCTGAAGCCCGCCGCCGAGGCTGGGGCGGATGGAACCCAACTCGTGACTTTTCTGCTGAAGGATGAGGAGTTCGGCTTCGACATCATGTCGGTGCAGGAAATCATCCGGCTGCCGAAAATGGTGGAGCTTCCGGACACTCCGGACTATGTGGAGGGCATATCGAGCCTGCGGGGAACGGTGCTGCCCATCTTCGATATCCGGGCGCGCTTCGGAATGAAGCGCGAGGAGCACACGGATCGCAGCCGGGTTCTGGTCATTGATGTCGACGGGAAGCAAACTGGCTTGCTGGTGGATAGCGTGCGCCAGGTCACACGGGTCGGCCGCAACGAGTTCGAGCCACCACCGGGGGCGATCCGGAGCGAGACCACCGACTACATTGACGGCGTTGTGAAACTGGACGACGGAAAACGAATCATCATCGCGCTCGATGCCCGGCGGGTGTGCAGCGTAAACGGGGACAACGGCGCGACGAGGGACCCAGGGGAACAAAAAGCCGCGACCGGTGCGACCGCACGCTCCAGCCATGGGGCAGCGGGGGATGAAGCCAAGCACAGCCACAAAGAGCAGAGCAGGGAGGCGGCGGGCAAGGGGGGCGAAGTGCATCAACTGGTGAGTTTCCAGGTCGGCGGCGAAGAGTTTGCCTTTCCCATGGAGCAGGTGCGCGAAATTCTGAGAGTGGAAACGCCGAAGGAAGTCCCCGGCGCGCCGGATCATCTGCTGGGTGTGTCCACGGTGCGGGGGCAGATTCTTCCCATCGTAGACCTGCGACGTTTGCTGCGCCTGAGCTCCTTCGCTGCGGATCTTATCGCCGCCTGCCGTCTGGCCGGCGCAGAATATCAAACCTGGCTGGCGCAGAGCGGCTCCAGCAGCGGAAAAGAATATCAGATGGGAGCGACGGCGGCGGCCGAACATCTGCGCAAGTGGCTTTCGGCCTTCAACAGTTCCAGCCAGGCTCTCACCGAGACTCTGGCCAAGGCGAGAGGGTTGAATGAACACGTTAGCAAGCAGGCGAGTGGGGACGCCTCCGCGGACTTGGATGCGAAGGGACTGGAAGCGCAGCACAAGGACATCGTTGCTTCCGCGCAGGCGATCGTTGTCGCGCTGCAAACTTTCGAGGGCCAGGTCGAGGGCAACATTCGTGAGGACCAGCGAATTATTGTGGTCGACTCCAACGGCTCCCAACTGGGGCTGGTGGTCGATCACGTAAACGAAGTCCTGAACGTCCAAGACGACGCCATCGAGCCTCCGCCCAACCTGGCCCATCACCAAGGCGTAAGCCTGTCGGGCATCGCCAAGCTCAACGATGGCAACCGTCTTATTCTGCTTCTGGCCACGGGGAACTTGCTGGATCGCCAGGTGCTGGAGAAAGTCGTCGCGGGGGCTGGGAACGAGGCCGCCAAAGCAGAGTTGAAGCCCGGCGACAAGAAAGAAAAAGAGAATGGTCAAGCGGGAGAGGAACTGCAACTGGTGACGTTCCTGCTGGGAGAAGAAGAGTACGGCGTCCCCATCGCCAAAATTCAGGAAATCGATCGACTGTCGAAAATCACGCAGACCCCGAAGGCGCCGAAGTTCGTCGAGGGAGTCACCAACTTGCGTGGGGAAGTCATTCCCGTGCTCAGCACGCGGACGCTCTTTGCCATGGAAGCGAAAGCTTCCGACGATCACACCCGGGTGATCATCGTCGACCTGGGCGGGGCCAAGACAGGCCTGATCGTGGATTCGGTGAAGCAGGTTCTGAGCATTTCTTCGCGCAACATCGCCCCGCCTCCGGCCAGCATTTCGAGTGGGGCCGATGGGCAGTTCATCTCCGGTATCGGCAAAGTGGACGACGGAAAGCGAATGATCATTCTGCTGGACGTGGGCAAGGTGCTCACCCGCGTCGAGCAGAGTGTCCTGGCAGGACTTGGGGCGCACGCTTAGATTGCTGCTCGTCGCTCGTTGGTCATTGGTCCGCATCGGCCGCAAACGACGAACGACGAACGGCAGCCTTTAAGGCCAAGGCAAATGAAACCAGGATCGATCATTCGCGTTTTGGTCGCAGACGATTCCGCGTTGATGCGAAATCTGATCGGCCGCCTGCTGGCCAAAGCACCGGATATCAAAGTCATTGCAACCGCACGGGACGGCGAAGACGCAATTCAAAAAGCGGTCGAGTTGAAGCCCGACGTCGTAACCATGGACATCAACATGCCGAAGCTGGACGGCATCAGCGCCATGCAGATGATCCTGGGCGAAAGAATATGCCCGGTCATTATGTTCAGTTCTCTGACCCAGAAAGGCGCGGTGGAAACCTTCGAATGCCTGGAACTGGGAGCCTTCGATTTCGTGGCCAAACCGGAGGGAACGGTCTCCGCGAATCTGGACGCGGTGGCTACCGAACTGATTGCCAAGATCCGTTCGGCGGCTGCCTCTGGCCCGGTCAAGCGGCGCCAGCCCGTGGCCTCGACGCCTGCGCGGCCCGCCCTCCGGTCGGCGGCCATACCCAATGCCGAGATGCGAGCCGTCGCCATCGGAATCTCCACCGGCGGTCCGTCGACCATCAGCACTCTTCTTCCCGGCCTCCCAGCCGACCTCCCGGCGGCGATCTTTTTGGTCCAACACATGCCGCCGACCTTTATCCCGCCGTATGTCGCCCGGCTGCAAAAAGAGTGCGCCATCCAGGTGGTCCAGGCCGAGACCGGCGCGCGAGTGCAAACCGGCTATTGCTACGTGGCGTCGGGCGGTCTTCACCTGTGTACCTACCGCAAACAGAACGGCGATATGGTGCTGCGCCGGCCAAGCCAGCCCAAGACGCTGTTCGTGCCCGGAGTCAACGTGATGATGGAATCCGTTCTGTCCGTCTTTGGCAGCCGCACCATCGGGGTGCTCATGACCGGGATCGGCGACGACGGGGCCGATCAGATGGTCTGCATTCGCCAGGCTGGTGGCGTCACGATCGCCGAGTCGGAGGAGAGTTGTGTGGTTTTCGGGATGCCGTACCAGGCCATCAAACGCGGCGGCGCTGAGATTGTGCTGCCCAGCTGGGAAATCGCCGCCCGGCTGGTTCGCATCCTGTCCGGCGGGGCAGTGGCAAAAGCGGCGCAGCGAGGAGGACGGGCATGATCGATAACAAACTGATTGCGGGTCTCAGCCTGCCGGAAGAATCCGACAGGCGCAGCGCGGCGGAGGAGATCGGCGAATCGGGCGACCCACAGGCCGCAGCCGTCCTGGTGGCGCGACTGCAAACTGAGGATTCGCGGGCGGTCAAAGAGGCCATTCTCCGCGAACTCTCCCAGATATGGGCGAGCAGCCCAGTGGATTTGATCGTCGAGCTTTTGAAGGACGCCGACCCCTTTGTCCGGGCCGAAGCTGCGGACATGCTGCAACGCCGCGCCAGCGATGTGATCGAAGGGCTCAATCATCTGATGCGGAGTGAGGACAAAGACCTGCGGAAATTCGCCGTCGACATTCTGCGCGAGGCCAGCATCGGCGCTCCCGATGCGCTCTACGTGGCCGCTTTGAAGGACGAGGACATCAATGTCGTAATCAGCACCATCGAGAATATTGGATCGCGACGGCGACACGGGCTGGCCGCCGAAGTGCTGGCCATCGCCCTTGAGAACTCGCAGCCCATGGCGGTGTGTGCCGCCCTGGAGGCCCTGGCTTCGATCGGAACGGGAGAAACGCTACAGGCGATTCGCGCAAAATATGCCGATGCGGCGCAGGTTCCGGGCATCTATTTAGCTCCGTTCCTGAAGATGCTGGGCCACACCGCCGGCCCCGAGTCGATCGAAGAGATCTGCCGCGTCATCGAAAATAAAGGGGAGTTCATTTACGAGGCCGCCATCGACGCACTCATCAACATTACCCGGCGCAACCATGTTTCGCAGATGAACCCGGCTTGCGAAGCGCAGCTTTGCCGCCTGCTCCGGCCGGAGCTCGATGCCGGTGTCTGCTTTCATCTCATCCGCCTGCTGGGCCATTTCACGGCATGCAGCCGCATCGCCCTGTTGGTGCTTCCCTATATCCACTCCGACGACCGGGCGGTGGGCCTCGCGGCGGTTGAATCTCTGGCCAACTCCTCCGACCCCGCGGTCGAAAGCGCGCTGCGCTCCCTGCAATCGGTCGAAGGGGATCCCGAAGCCGCCGAAGAACTGGAAGAACTCCTCAGGAGGCGCCCGCGATGGAACTCACCGCCGAGCAGTTCACCAAGCTAACCAAGCTCATCTACAAGAAGCTGGGACTGCAATTCGACGACAAGAAAATCTACTTCCTGAACAAGCGGGTGGAGCGCAGAATCGTCCACCTCAATCTGAAGACCGCGGACGAATATATTTTTCAACTGGGCTATTGCGACAACAAGGGCGAAGAGATGCAGGCCCTGGCCAACCTCATCACCACCAACGAAACCTACATGTTCCGCGAGTTCGAGCAACTCGCCGCATTCGCCGACGTCTGCATGCCGGAGCTGATTGGCGCCAGGCAGAAGACCAAAGACCGGCGCGTCCGCATCTGGTGCGCGGGCTGCTCCTCCGGCGAGGAAGCTTATACGCTGGCCATTATTATCCGCGAAGTTTTTCCCGATTCCGCCAATTGGGATATTCAAATCGTGGCCACCGACATCGACGAAAACATGATTAAGCTGGCGCGCAATGCGGTCTATGGGGACCGCTCCGTCAAGTTTGTGCCCGCCGATTACAGCAAGCACTTGATTCCGACGGTCACCGGCTTCCGCGTCGTTCCCGAGACCGCGCGGCTGGTGCGCGTGGAAAAGCTTAATCTCAACAACCCGGAGGAGATGAAGGCGATGCGCGGCTATGATTTCGTCTTTTGCCGCAACGTGCTGATCTATTTTGACGCCGCTTCGCAACGCAGTGTAGTGAACCACTTCTACGACGCGTTGAATCCCCGGGGGTATATCTTCCTGGGCCATTCCGAATCCGTCAGCCGGATCACTTCGGCATTCCGCCTCAAAAAGGCCGAGGGGCACTTGCTTTACCAAAAGGACTAACTATGAAACGGAACGTGCTCATCGTCGACGACTCCGAGTTCACCCGCAACTACCACTCCTACATTCTTCGCGAGGCCAATTTCGACGTGGCCACCGCGGTCGATGGCGCGGATGCTCTGGAGAAGCTGTACAGCCGGCACTTCGATCTGGTTCTCACCGATATCAACATGGCGAATATGGACGGCTACGAGTTCATCCGACGCGTGCGCAGCAGCGGCGATTACAAAGACCTGCCCATTATCATTATTTCGACCGAATCTGAGGCGGAGGATAAGAGCCGCGGCTTCCTCGCCGGTGCAAATTTCTACATCGTGAAACCCACCGAGCCTCAGCCTTTGGTGGAAAACATCTGCATGCTATTAGGGATCGAGGCTCCGCAGGGCGCTCCAACCGGCAAGGGATGAACCGGAGCATGAAAGAACAAGACTCTCTTTCGGCGGCGTGGGCGGCGTTCGAGGAATTGAGCAAGCGCCTGACCCGCTACCTGGAAACGAGCGAAAAAGAGTTCGGCAGCCTGATTGAGGCCCTCGGAGCGTGCGGAAACTTGACGGAGAATATGCAAAAGGCGACCACCCAGATGGCCGTAACCGGCGCGGCGGCCGACAGCCAGACAGAGGCGATCCGCCAGTCGATGCTTAAGGGTTGCCGTGTCTTTAGAACATTTATGACACAAATTCGGGGAGTGAGCGGCGAACTGACCTCCGCAGCGGAGGGGACGAGGGAGTTGCTCGGCACTTCGAACTACCTACAGGAGATCCTCGCGCCGCTGAAACACATCGCTTTTCAGTTCCGCCTTGAGGGCTCGCGACTCTCCGCCGAAGATAACGCCTCCATTCTGAGCGTCTATGAGGAAATGCAGGACGTATTAAGCCGCATGAAACAAGCGGGCGACTCCCAGGAACATACTCTGCTTGCAATCCTCGGCAAGCTGTTGGCGGCCACTCGCTCAGTCGAACAGGCTTCGGTCTCCTACGCCGCCCGGGCGAACGAATCGGAGGAGAGGGTCCAGCGCAACCTCGATCTGCTCTCCCAAACCCCCCGCGACCTGCTGCGAGCGCGGAACAGGGCAAGCGTTCTCGGCCCGGTAACTGACAAACACCTCGGCCAAGCCATAGTGGCTTTGCAGGGGCACGACGCGATTCGCCAGCGTCTCGAACATGTTCTCGCGGCGCTCGCCCGCCTCCGCACCGAACCGGAAGACGAACCCGAACATGTTCTCTTATTGCAGAGTCACCAAGCCAGAAGCGTGCGAGAGCAGATCGTCAACACGGGTAGCCGCATCGAGCAAGAATTGAATGGGTTAATCGCCTCGGCGCAAGGCCTGGCAGATGACACCCGAGAGGCTTCGGGCGGTCAACAGGTGGATGAGTTCGAAAAAGTGGTTGATCGTCTCGCATCCTCGAGTTCTGAAGTTGTCGGCTTGCTGGAAGGGGAAGTAAACATGGGCACCTTTGTTCTGGCGCAGATTGACCCTATCCGCGAACTGCTTCGTGCAAACGGTAGAGAACTGGAAGCACTGGCGGTGTCGATGCGGTCGATGAAACGACTCGCTCTCAATGTTTTAATCAGCGCGGAGAAAATGCCATCGGCCCGCGGCATCGGCGTCTTGGGCGCCTTGACTTCCGAAGGAGCCGGCGGTGTCCTCAAGCTGGAAAGAAATCTTACGGTTCAGTTCGCCATGCTTGACGCAACGCTTCAGTCGCAAGGCGCAACTATTACCGCGGACGTTCATGGCGTCGAGTCGTGCCGGAACGAACTCATGATGCATGGCGCGGACGACTCATTTCGCAATTCGCGAAGGATGGAATGCGACGGGGTCATAGCTCTCAGTCAGGAAGCGCGCCAACTGACGCAAAAGACCGAAGCGCTTGTGCAATCGTTGAAATTTGTCGATGAAGGAACAGAGCTGTTCGGAGAACTTGATGTCGCACTTGGCCGGCTCCTGGCCCTGTATCCCAAGTCGGCCAAGCCGTTCGATCTGAAAGCCGCTTCCGCCGGTTACACCATGCAAGAGCAGCATGACGCCCATGCCTTAGTTGGCGGCGCTGCGGAAAAAATCAACCACCGGCTGACCGAACCGGCGGAGGGGGAAGCTTACGGCGACAATGTTGAACTCTTCTGAAGGTACTGAGCCACTCGATGCCATTTGAACTAGAAACTGTCGCGGATGGAGTGAAGCTGATCCTGGCGGGAAGACTCGGCGTGCAACAGGCCCGGTCGCTATGGGATGCTGTCCAACCTGCAATCGCCGCCCACCAGAGCATCCGGCTCCAGGCTGGGGAAGTGGAAGACATGGACACCAGCATCATTCAGATTCTTTGCCGCGTGAGCAGCCAAACTGGCCTGCTTGAGATCGGCGAGACATCCGATGGCTTTCTGGCAGCACTGGAGCGCCGGGGTCTGGAGCAGTTCTTTGTTCACCCGCCGGGACGGAGTGAAGAACCTCCAACGCCTCAGCCCGAGCCGGACACCGAGGCAAAAGCTGCGAGGCAGGGACATGGCTAAGAAAGTTCTGGTTGTCGATGACTCTGCGACCATGCGTCAATTGGTCAAAATGACGCTCACGCGCGCCGGCTACGAAGTGGTCGAAGCCGAAGACGGCGCCAAAGCCCTGGCGAAGGCCTCGGCGGAAACTTTCGATCTTATATTGAGCGACATCAATATGCCGAACATGACTGGTATTGAGCTGTTGCGCGGTCTCCGGGGTCTGCCGCAATACAAATTCACTCCGATCGTGCTGGTGACAACCGAATCGCAAACGGAGAAAAAGCAGGAAGGCAAGACCGCCGGAGCTACTGGCTGGATTGTGAAGCCCTTTGAACCGGAGCAATTGCTGGCCGTGGTGACGAAAGTCCTGCGCACATAACGACCTTTAGCCACGGAGAGATGGTGTCGCTATGGAACTTGGAGACCTGGAACAACTACAAGCTGGTTTCCGTCATGAAGCGGACGACCTGCTGACTGACCTCGGCGCCGCGCTTCTGCTTCTCGAACTTGACCCGCGCAACGCGGAGGTAGTGAACCGCGTCTTCCGAGCAATGCACACACTTAAGGGATCGGGCGCGAGCGCCGGCTTCCGCAGGCTGGCAAACTTCGTCCATCATGTCGAGGAGGTCTTCAATCGAATCCGTAACAAGCAACTGGAGGCGACACCCGAATTAATCGACGCCACACTGAAGGCCTGCGATTGCTGCGCGCTGCTCCTTAACCTTGGCAGCACTGACGACGATGCGCCTCTGTCGTTGGAGACCGAAGTGCTGGCGGCGATGCGGCCTTTTCTGCCGGAGATGGACGCGGCCACCAGCAAGGCTCAGACCGCAGCCGCTGCGGCCAGCGTAGCTGCACGCTACAAGATTGGGTTTCGTCCGAACCGGGAGATTTTCTTTTCTGGAACCGATCCCGCCTCCCTGCTGCTTGAGCTTACCGATCTCGGCGAGATGGAAATCCACTGCGATACCGCCGGTCTCCTCGCAGCGGACCCCTTTGACCCGGAGCAGTGTTACCTGCGCTGGGAAGTTTTCCTCGACACCAAGCAGCCCGAGCAGGCAGTGCGGGCTGTATTCCAGTTTGTTGAGGACGACTGCGATGTGTTGATCGAGCACCAGGAGCCTGCGGCCTCTGCTCGCAGCGAGAGCAAGGCCGCCCGCTTCCGTGGCGCAACCCACCAGGCTTTTTCCGCGCTGGGCTTCGCTTTGGAGCAATTTCAATCCGGAGACGAGAATCTAGGATTGGCGACTGCGCATCGTGCGGCGCAGACTCTGATCTCCGCATGCAAAGCGCATGGCCACGCCGGAGCCACGATTGCCGCGCGCAAAGTTCTCGAAGCCGTGCTGGCACAGCAAGTCGGAACCCTCGACGGGGGCTGGCTGCCCAAGGTGAAACTCCTGATTGAGGCGGCCCGCCTGGCCGTCGATTCGCCAACTGTGGCAGAAAACGTCACTTCGCCGCCGACCGGCACCGCCGTAGTCGCGGAAATCTCGACCTCCCCAGAAGCTGCCACGGCAGCGGCCAGTATCCGCGTGGACTCCGTCAAACTGGATGCCCTGATGCGTCTGGCCGGGGAACTCCTGGTTGCCCGCGGAGCGCTGCCCGCCTTCGCCGACCGTGTCGAACGCGTTGCGGGCGAAGAATCCTGCAAGAGCATGGCCAAGGAGATGCGCGATGCCGGCGCGAAAGTCTCCCGGTTGGCGGACGATCTGCAAGCGACGGTGATGTCGATCCGAATGATGCCGGTGCGTCAGGTGTTTCAGCGCTTCCCTCGCCTGGTGCGTGACATTGCGCGAAACCTCGACAAAAACATCGAGCTTCATGTAAGTGGCGAAGAGACGGAACTGGACAAGACGGTCATCGACGCCATCGGCGATCCGCTCACTCATATCATCCGCAACGCCGCCGACCATGGAATCGAATCCAAAGCCGAGCGCGCAGGGAAGGGCAAGTCCGCCATCGGCCGCATCGATCTCTCCGCCTATACTCGCGGCTCCAATGTCGTAATCGAAGTCAAGGACGATGGCAAAGGATTGGACGCCGAAAAACTCAAGCGCCGTGCACTCGAGAAAGGCTTGCTTACCGAGGCAGCGGTCGCGGCGATGGACGAGGAGGCAGCCTTCAAGATCATCCTCGCAGCCGGTTTCTCCACTGTCGATAAAGTCACCGACTTGTCCGGTCGCGGAGTCGGCATGGATGTAGTGCGCAACAGCGTGGAGGCGCTGCACGGCGCTATCCGCATTCAGAGCGAAGTTGGAAAAGGAACCCGTTTCCGCATCGAACTTCCCGCCAGCATGCTGGTCTCCAAGGGAATTCGGGTAGCTGTGTCGGGCCATGAAGTCGTGTTGCCGATATCGACCATCCGCAACATGGTGAAAATTTCCAAGTCGGCGGTGCGATCGGTACAAGGGCAGCCGATCGCGCCATTCCGTGGCGCCGTGTTCCCCATGCTGTGGCTGGCCCATGCATTGTCATTCGAACGCATGGAAGAGAGGCGGGCAGAACTGGCCGTTGC
>Ga0302324_100017925_pt1 | contig 14002 bp, 13 predicted proteins | sample Palsa_T0_1_FD_201949 | JGI IMG/M metagenome (GOLD analysis project Ga0302324, IMG submission 201949) | Peat permafrost microbial communities from Stordalen Mire near Abisko, Sweden - Palsa_T0_1 | ecosystem: Environmental > Terrestrial > Soil > Palsa > Peat permafrost | place: Sweden: Abisko... | reverse complement strand
GGGGATTTCTCGTCTTTGAAGGCGGGAAGCTGAAAGTGGTCACCACGCCAAACCAGGACAGTCCGATTACCCAGGGGCTCTATCCCATCCTGGGCAACGATGTCTGGGAGCATGCCTACTACCTCAAGTACCAAAACAAGCGCCCGGACTATCTCGCCGCCTGGTGGGGAACCGTCAACTGGGACGAGATAAACAAGCGCTTCGAACACGCGCAGAAGTAAAGAGCTAGCTAGGGTTGAACCCAGGTCTCGAAAGCGAGACCTGGGCCACCCGGCCAGTAGCCACCGCAGTGATGTTTTGTATCAAGGCTCGACTTTAGTCGTGCCGTTGAGGCCCAACAAAGATCCGGGCTTTATACCGGTAAGCGTGGACAGGGGCTTGCCCTGATACAAAGCATTCACTGCGGTGGCCATGTAGAGACTTCACGGCACGGGATATCGTTCCTGGACGAGCGCCAGAGCTTGTTGACGGGTGTGGACGGCTCCTTCGAGCTGAGCATCCTCGGCCACGGCAAGCATCTCGGTGAACTGCGGTCCCGGGCGATATCCGGCTTCGATCAGATCCTTGCCGGTCAGCAGCAAAGAGGGCCTAACCTGTTCCTCAGGCAGGGTTTCGAAGCGCTCTCGAGCGAAATCGTACAACTCCAGGGATCCGTGGCTGGCCAGGCAATCCAGGCGGTGCAGCGCGAGATGTTGATCGAAGTGCGGCAGACGGAAGAACCGCTTCAAGGTCGATTGCTTCATCCTGGGCGCGTCGGCAAAGCGCATGTGGTTGGCGATGAGCGAGAGGATCTGCTCCGTTTCGTGGTTGGGAAAGCGGAGACGGCGGCAAATCTCTTCGGCAATACGTATCCCGGTCTCCACATGGCCATCGAAACGTATGCGATCCGGGGCCACGCGGAAAGTGGCTGGTTTGCCCACGTCGTGCAGCAAGGCGCCCCAGGCCAGGGCCGGAGGACACCCCGCCGGCAGCCCAGCCAACAGCAGCATCGTATGCACCCATACATCCCCTTCGGGGTGGTATTGGGGCGGCTGTGCCACTCCCTTCATCTTCGCCACTTCGGGTAGCACCTGGGCCAACAGCCCAGTCGCGTCCAACATCTCGAAGGCACTCCCGGCACGTCCCTCGGTGAGCATCCGAGTCAGCTCGTCGCGCACCCGCTCGCGGCTGACCTGTTTCACGGCAGGCGCGAGCTCGCGGATGGCCATCGCAGTCGCCGGCTGCAAAGCGAAGGCGAATCGAGCCGCGAAGCGAACCGCCCGCAACATGCGCAGTTTGTCTTCGGCAAAGCGCTCGCCGGGGTCTCCAATGGCGCGGATCAGGCCGGCTTGCAGGTCGTTTCTGCCGCCCACAAAATCGAGAACTTCGCCGGTGGCAGGATCGAGCAGCATCCCGTTGATGGTGAAGTCGCGCCGCTTCACATCTTCGTCTGGGCTGCTGGAGAACCGCACCGCATCCGGGTGCCTGCCGTCGGAATAGACGCCATCGCTGCGAAAGGTGGCGACCTCGGTCATGATCTCAGGCTCACCGCTGGAGACGAGAACGACACCGAAGTGGGCGCCCACGGCAAAGGTTTTCTCAAACAGGGTAAGCACTTGATCGGGCAGCGCACTGGTGGCGACGTCGAAATCCTTAGGTTCGCGGCCCAGCAACAGGTCACGCACGCAACCACCCACGAAGTACGCCTGATGGCCGGCCGCACGCAGCCGGGCAACGATCTGCGCTGCCGCATCCTGTGCCGAGTTCCCTGGCATTCGCACCTCGCTGTGTCTACTACTATAGAAACGTGAGTCAACCCAGGGGCCTGATCCTCGCCATCGAAAGCTCTTGCGATGAGACCGCGGCCGCGGTGGTGGAACGCGGGCGGCACACCCTCTCAAGCATTGTGGCCTCGCAGATTGCCATCCATGCGCCCTACGGGGGTGTGGTTCCGGAACTCGCCTCGCGCGAACACCTGCGCAACATCGTACCCGTAGTGCGCGCGGCGCTGGAGAAAGCCGGCGTCCAGTTCCGCGATCTGGATGCCATCGCCGTGACTGAGGGTCCAGGCCTGGCGGGCGCACTGCTCGTAGGTGTTGCCTACGCAAAGTCTTTGGCATTCGCCTTGGGCAAGCCGCTGATCGCCGTCAACCATCTCGAGGGTCACATTCACGCCGTTCTGCTGGCGCAGCACGAGATGTTTGACCAGGACAATGCGGCTGAAACCGGCCGATCCCTGGCCCTGGTGGTTTCCGGCGGCCATACCCATCTTTACGTGACCCGCCATGAGGGGGACAGCTTCTCCTACCGCAACGTGGGCGCCACGCTTGACGATGCCGCCGGAGAGGCCTTCGACAAGGTGGCCAAGCTTCTGGGATTGGGTTATCCGGGCGGCCCCTGGATCGATGCCCTGGCCCCCTACGGGGACCCGTCGTCGGTGGCTTTTACGCTGACCCAGGTCAAGCAAAAGGTTCACCGCCCCGATCCACCGTCCGGCGCCCCCCGGTTTCCCTTTTCCTTCAGCGGCATCAAGACCGCGGTACTGCGCTACGTGCAGATTCACGAGCTGTACCCCTCGATCGAGCGGCGGCGGGAAGCCCTGGCCGCCGATCCCCTGGCTGGACCCGCCGCGGCCCTCCCGCTGTGCGATGGCAAGACTCTGGGCCTGATCGCGTCGTTCCAGCGGGCGGTGGTTGACGATCTCAAGCGCAAGACTTTTCAGGCTGCGGAGGCTTTGGGCGCGGAAAGTATCCTGATCTCCGGCGGAGTTGCGGCCAACCGCGAGCTGCGGTCGCGCTTCACCGCGGAGGCAGCCAGCCGCGGCTTACCGATTGCTTTCCCGACTGTTGCTCTCTCAACAGACAATGCAGCCATGATCGGGGCGGCCGCCTGGCCCAGGTTTCTGGCCCGCGGCTTCGCGCCGCTGGACTTAACCGCCGATGCCTCGCTGGCGTTGGGAAAGGAATGAAGCGGTGATCTTGAAAATCAGAGCGGTTGGAGAACCTGTCCTGCGAGGGCGCGCCAAGCCTTTGCAGCCGGAGGAGATCAGGCTGCCCAGCACCCAGGAACTAATCGCCGCCATGCGCGAGACCATGCACGATGCGCCGGGAGTTGGCTTGGCCGCTCCCCAGGTGGGCTTGCCCCTGCAGCTCGCGGTGATTGAAGACCGCGAAGAATACATGAAAGACCTGAGCCCGGAGCTGCTGGCCGAACGGGAGCGGAAGCCAGTGGCTTTCCAGGTGATCATCAACCCGGTTCTGACGCTGGAATCGGCGGCGGAAGTGGAGTTCTTTGAGGGGTGCCTAAGCCTCCCGGGGCTGGTGGCCCTGGTGCCCCGGGCGCGCAAGGTAAAGGTCGAGTGCCTGGATGCCCAGGGCCAGCCCAGGGTGATCCGCGCCTCCGGGTGGCACGCGCGGATCCTGCAACACGAGATCGATCATCTGGCCGGCGCGCTCTATGTGGACCGCATGCGCAGCGTAAGCCTGTGCTCGCTCGAGAACTTCACCCGCCACTGGAAAGGCAAGTCCATCCCTGAGATCAAGCGGCTGCTACAGGTGGACGTTTGATTGCCCCTGAAGTTACCATGTGGGTCAGGTAAGCCCGCACCCGGATGACCATCCGACTCTTCAATACACTCTCCAACTCTGTCGAAGATCTCGAGCCATCCGATGGCGAGACGCTGCGCATTTATGTCTGCGGACCTACGGTCTACGACTACGGGCATATCGGCAACTTTCGCACCTTCCTGCAACTGGATGTGCTGCGCAGATTCTGGAAACAACAGGGACACAAGATCAAGCAGGTGATGAATATCACGGATGTGGATGACAAGATCATCCGCAACGCCGCAGCCGCCGGCGTGCCGATCGAGGAATATACAGCGAAATATGAGCGGGCTTTTTTTGAGGATCTGCATGCATTGGGCTGCGAGCAGCCGGAGATCGTGGCGCGGGCCACGGAAAATATCCCACAGATGGTCGACCTGATTCGACGGCTGGAGGCTAAGAACCTGGCCTACCAAACGCCGGATGGTTCCTGGTACTTCCGCATTGCCGGGTTTCCCGAGTATGGCAAGTTGTCCAAGAAGGACTTTTCGGCCATCAACGACGGGGCGCGGGTGGATCTGGATGAATACGACAAGGACTCGGCTCGAGACTTTGCCCTTTGGAAAGCGGCCAAGCCGGGGGAACGCCACTGGGATGTCAGCCTTGGCTCGGGACGGCCGGGGTGGCATATTGAGTGCTCCGCGATGGCGCTCAGGTACCTGGGCGAGAGCTTCGACCTGCACGCCGGGGGCGAGGACCTGATGTTTCCTCACCATGAGAACGAAATTGCCCAGTCTGAATCGGCCACCGGGAAGACCCTGGCGTACCACTGGATGCACGTGAAGTTTCTGCTGGTCAACGGGCAAAAGATGTCGAAATCCGAAGGCAATTTTTTCACTTTGCGCGATCTGTTGCTGAAGGGTTACAAGGCATCGTCGATCCGCTTTCTGCTTCTCTCCGTCCCTTATCTACATCCCCTGAACTTCACTATCGAAGGTCTAAAAGATTCGGCGAGCGCGGTGGATCGGATGCGCACCTTTGCTAAGCGGATACGCGGTGGTGGCTGGGCGGCAGGGCTCAACAAAGAACTGGAGGCCCAGACGATCAGGGCACAGCAGGAATTCACCGCGGCGCTGGAAGAAGACCTGAATACCTCTGAGGCGCGAGCCGCCATCTTCGAACTGGTGCGCGGGGGAAACTCCGCCGCCGATTCCGGGCAGCTCTACGCCGGCAACATCACAACCATCGAGGAAACCCTGCGGCGGTTCGACGAGGTCTTTGCCATCCTCGAAGACCGCGATGCGGAGATTTCCCGTGGCGCCCTCGAGTGGGCGCGAGCGGATGGACGCGGCGACCAGGCGGCGCCCGAGCTATTGGCCGCGTATTCGCTGAGCGATCAACAGATCGACGCCCTGGTTGCGGAGCGGGAACAGGCTCGCCGGACGCGCAATTTTGCCCGGAGTGACAGCATTCGTAATGAGTTGGCAGCGCTGGGAATTGTGATTGAGGATTCCAAAGAAGGTGCGCGGTGGAAACGCAAATAGTCCCGGCAAAGACAATGGCGGGGCTTCGCCCATCTTTTTCGGCCAACGTCCGCTGAGGGGCAGCCACGGCTAAAGAGCCTGCGTGAACTAGACTTTGCAGCTCCAGCCCCGGAGGGGCGACTTGAAAGTAGCCCAGGACGTTAGTCCTGGGAACATATCGCAACTACGGTTAGTCCCGGAGGGACGGCTGAAACGGGCGGGAATGGATTCAGCTGTCCCTTCGGGACTAACCATCTCTCCCCGCCCAACCCAGGACTCCGTCCTTCGGACTGCGTCCTGGGCTAAGTTCAGGCCGCCGCTTTCGGGGCTGGATAATCCGAGCTCTCACATAGACTCTAAAAGGCCGTCCCCTTCAGCCCAATGAGCGCCGTGGTAACCTTAGGGTGCAAGAGGTCACGAAACATGTGGGTGGAAAGCCAGAGGCCGCAGGCGCTCAGACGGTGCAATATCGGCACCGGCTACTCCCCCATGGTGCTCCCCGCCGGCACCCGACCTAGTCTCTTCGGCGGCGACTAGCTTTCCTCCGCCGAAGCTCTGCCCTGCCTCCGTCCGCTCCCGTATTCCATCGGCGGACGATTGACTCGCCTTGAAAGAACGCCGAGAAAGCAGAGACGCACCATGCAGAATAATGGTCAGCAAAGCAGCTCGATTCTTGCCCAATACGGGCCGAAACTCATTGGTCCGGTGCCGGGACCGAAGGCCCGCGCGATCGTCGCCGGCGACGAACGTTACGTCTCCCCCAGCTACACCCGCTCCTATCCCATGGTGGCGAAGCGCGGCCGGGGCCTGCGCGTCGAAGATGTGGATGGAAATGAGTTCCTGGACTTCGCCGCCGGAATCGCCGTGGTTTCTACCGGGCATTGCCACCCGGAAGTAGTCGCCGCCATCCAGAAGCAGGCCGCAGAGCTGATCCACATCTCCGGCACCGACTTCTACTACGAACACATGGTGACCCTTGCCGAACGGCTCTCGGCGATCGCGCCGATGCCGGGACCCCACCGTTTCTATTATGGAAATTCCGGAGCCGAGGCCATCGAGTGCGCCTTGAAACTGGCCCGATACCACACCGGGCGGCAGCAGGTTATCGCCTTCTTCGGAGCATTCCACGGGCGCACCATGGGCGCTCTTTCTCTCACCGCTTCCAAGCCGCAGCAACGGCGGCGTTTCGCTCCGCTGGTTCCTGGGGTGACGCACGTCCGCTATCCCTATGCGTATCGTGGCTGCAGCGGAGGGCCGCAGGAAGAAGAACGATTTGCGCTGGCTTGCGCCCGCTATATCGAAGAGAAGCTGTTCAAGACCACGCTGCCTCCCGAAGAAGTGGCGGCTATTTTCGTGGAGCCTATCCAGGGGGAAGGCGGCTATGTAGTAGCGCCCGATATCTTCATGCAGGAGCTGCGGCGAATCTGCGACAAGCACGGCATCCTGCTAGTGGTGGATGAAGTGCAGTCGGGGGCTGGCCGCACCGGCAAGTGGTGGGCGGTGGAGCACTCCGGGGTCGAGCCGGATATGGTTTGCATCGCCAAAGGCATCGCTTCGGGCATGCCGCTGGGCATCTGCATGACACGCGCAGAGCTGATGGACTGGGTCCCGGGTTCGCACGCTTCGACCTTCGGGGGCAACCCGGTGGCGATCGCCGCGGCTCTGGCCACTATGGACGTCCTGGAACGCGAGGGCATCGCCAACGCGGCCGCTATGGGAGAGGCCTTCTTTTCCCGCTTGCGCGAGTGGCCGGCAAAGCACCCGATCGTGGGCGACGTTCGCGGCAGAGGGCTGATGATCGGCGTGGAGATCGTCAAGAACCAGAGTACCCGCGAGCCCGCTCCCGTGCTACGCGACCGGATCGTCTCGCTGGCATTTGAAAAGGGTCTCCTGCTGCTGGGCTGCGGAGAAACTTCGCTTCGCCTGGCGCCCCCGCTCATCGTCAACCAGCACGAGGCGACCATCGGCCTCGATATCCTCGAGCAGTGCGTGGCACAGGCGGAGCAGGAGCACGCGCAGGCAGCCAGCTTTGCCTCGGCAACTGTTTAGAACCGATACGGGCGCTCTTCTCTGGGTTAATCTGGATTCTCTGGAGAGCGCCCCGTGCAAGCCACAGGCATACACCACCTTGAGCTGACACTTCTCCTGCTGGTGCTGCTGGTCGCGGGGCTGGCCACGCTGGCCCAGCGTTTCAAAATTCCTTATCCGATCGTGCTCTTCATCGGTGGGGTGGTTCTCTCTCTCCTGCCCCACCTGCCCCGGATCGCACTCAACCCCGATGTGGTCTTCCTGGTTGTGCTGCCTCCCCTGCTTTACGTCGGCGGCTTTAACACTTCGTGGCGCGACTTCCAAAAGAACCTGGTCAGCATCCTTATGCTCGCCTTTGGCCTGGTTGGATTTACGGTGTTTGGCGTCGCGGTGGGCACGGGCTGGCTTATACCTGGCTTCGATTACCGGCTCGGCGCTGTTCTCGGCGCCGTTGTATGCACCACCGATGCAATCGCCGCCGGAGCCATCGCCAAGCGCCTCGGTCTCCCCCGACGGATTGTGGATGTACTGGAGGGCGAAAGCCTGGTCAACGACGCCAGTGGGCTGCTGGCTCTGCAGTTCGCCGTTGCCCTGGTAGTCGCCGGGACGCGCCCCCCGCCGGGCCTAGCCATGCTGGAACTGATGTGGCTGATCAGCGGAGGCGTGTCGGTTGGGCTGCTGGCCGCGTTCTTCATTCACAGGGCTTCGCTCAATATCACCGATTCACCGGTTGAAATAACCCTCTCGCTGGCCACCCCTTACATGGCCTATCTCGCAGCCGAGGGCATTCATGCGTCGGGTGTGCTCTCGGTCGTGGTGTGCGGCCTTTACCTGGGACGCAAGAACTCCGAAACATTGTCCATCAACGCGCGCCTGGACAGCTCCGCGGTGTGGAAGACGCTGGAGTTCGGGCTGAACGGCATCGTGTTTATCCTCATGGGCCTGCAGCTTCCCCTCATCCTGAGCGGGATCCACAACCTTTCCGCCGGACAACTGGCGCGCTACGGGGCTACGTTCGCCATCCTGGTGATCGCGCTGAGGATTATCTGGGTATATCCCGGTGCGGCGATTGCTTACTGGATCAGGCACAACATGTTGCACCAAAAAGGCCCGAAACCTACCGGCAAACAGATCTTTATTGTGGCCTGGACCGGCATGCGCGGGGTCTTGTCGTTGGCCGCGGCCATCTCGCTGCCCACGGTACTCGAGGACGGCTCCCCTTTCCCGCAGCGGAACGTCATCATCTTTCTCACTTTTTGCGTGATCTTCGCCACCCTGGTCTTACAGGGGCTCACCCTGCCGGCAGTGATCAGGAAGCTGGGACTCTCGGCGGGCAGCACTCTCAACATGGAGGAACAGCAGGCCCGTCTGCTTATCCTGAACACGGTCCTCGAGTATCTAGAGGACCTGACGAAAGATTCGAAGCCAGAACACGCGACCATCTACGAAGACATGATCCGCCACTACCGTGGCCGCGTCACCCTGATTGAAGCCGGGGGTCAGGAGAAGCTAGAACAAGAGCTGGCCCTGGCCCGGTATGAGCGCAACCTGACCCAGGAACTACGCGCACTGGAGCGCTCGACGGCGGTGATCTTGCGCAATGAAGACCGGATCAACGACGAGCTGCTACGCGTGATCGAGCGGGAACTGGACCTGAGCGAGGCGCGCTACCAGAACACTTAACGCTTTTCGGTGCTCTTGACCCACATGATGCCCGCAGCGAAGAAAACGCAGGCCACCGCGAGGGCCAGGATGGCATGCGGCTTGTTGCCGTAATGGAGCGCCACAGCGGCATCGATCCACCAGACTACGGCCCCCACGAACCAGATGAAGGAAAGATTCCTCATTCGCATCGAGGCTACCTCAAGCACATCGGTTCACAATGCGACAACTCCCGGGGGTTTCATTACTTTGGGAATCGCAACCGAAACCTTCGTGCCCTTGCATTTCATTCTAGAACCAATCATGGCCTAGGTTTTCCCAGAAGTTCGGCGCTTGACCCATACCTTCTCGGCCGCCGGGTGGCCTAACGTCGAACGGCCGGCGCTGGTCTCGATGGAAATAGTCCGGTCGTAGTTCTTCGCCAATACACTCACCCGCCCACCGGGAGCAATCCCCGCCTGGTGGAGAAACAACAATAACTTCGGATCCCTCTCGTACAGGCTGACCACGGTATATCCGGCATCTTCCCTGGCTTCGGAAAGCAACACGGTTCCGCGTTTGCCGCGCTGCTCCGGACTTTCCGGCAAGACCCAATTGCCATGAGGACAGGTTCCCTTGGAACCCAGCTTTTCCAGCAGCTTGGCCTCAAAGGCCGGCGACACGGCATGCTCCAGGCGTTCGGCCTCGTCGTGCACCTCATACCATTCCATGCCGAACATCTCCGCCAGCATGCGCTCGATCAGATGGTGGCGCAAGGCGGTGCGGTAAGCGGTCTTTTTGCCTTTGGGGGTGAGCCGGACAATGCCGTCGCCCTTTACCTCAAGATAACCATCGCGGCTCAACCGCTTCAACGCCATCGTCACCGCGGGCGGCGAGACAGACAGCCAATGGGCCAGGGTTGCAGGGATGACCGCCTGGCCTTCGCTCTCGGCTTCAAGAACGGCCTTTAAATAGTCTTCCTTGGAGATGGTGATCGGGGTCTTCACTTCGAAAACTTCCTAAAAAGATAGTGTAGCTAAACCTTGGCAAAGGGCCGCCCCAGGGCGACAATTGAGCCCATGTTTGCCCTTCGGCTGCTCGAGCAATTTGCGCACGTCAGCGATGGACTTGCCACTCGCTTTAGAAGACAGCAGCCAGCACACTTGGAGTTGGGGCGCCGGGGAGAAGAAGCAGCCTATTTCTATCTGCGCCGCCATGGCTATATTGTCGTCGCGCGCGGGTGGCGTAGCGGAAAAGTCCGCGGCGATCTTGACCTGGTGGCCTGGGAGAAAGACATTCTCTGTTTTGTCGAAGTAAAGACTCGAACCAGCCGGAGCTTTGCGACCGCTGAATCTTCCGTCGACGAGGATAAGACCCGGGTGCTACGGCGTATGGCTCGCCAGTACCTTCACATGTTGCCGATCGCTCCGAATGAGGTTCGCTTCGACGTATTATCGATTTATTACGAGCTGGAAAAGCCCGCCGATTACCAGCTCTTCCGCGGTGCTTTCGATTGGCATTGACACAAAGGAGCTCGCACTTGTTGAACCGCCGGCAATTTATCTCCGCACTGGCTGCAGCCACCGCGATCAAGGCATTCCCGTCGTCCCAACTAACCCACAAGGAGCGAGTGGATCGCACGTTGCGCGGAGAAGACGTGGACCGCCCTCCGTTCAGCCTGTGGCACCACTACCAACGCCCGACGGCGGAGCTGGAGGCTAAGGACCACCTTGAATTCCATCGCCGGTACGATACCGACTTTGTCAAAGTGATGAATGACTTCGACTACCCGCGATCGACGACCGGCAAATGGTATGAGTTGCAGGCGCTGAAAACGCCTTATCCTGAGCAGCTACGCACCCTGGAGCTGGTTCGCGACGGCTTGCATGGCGATGCGTATTTTATCGACACGCTCTACGGCCCATACATGACAGCGATGCTGCTGCTGGCAGCAGAGCCTGAGTTCGCGGGCAAGAAAGACGCAGAAGATCGAACTGACGTGATCGGCAGCATCCACACTTTCCAGAAGGAGAATACTGCGGCCTGGGAGGAGGCGATGGAGGCTATTACGCAATCGACGATCAACCATATTCGCCGTTCCCAGGAGATCGGGTGCTCAGGGACGCTGGTCAGCATTTTCAACGCCACCAGCAAGTTTGGATCGGTGGATGACTATGAGCGCTATAGCCGACCCTACGACAAGCGCGTGCTCGCGGCGCTGTCGGATTCCAAGCTGACCTTCCTGCACCTGCATACGCTGGAAAGACCCTACCTGGACCAGTTCCAGGACTTTGGGGCGCCGGTGATCAACTACTCCGTCAAAACCAGCGGCATTGCGATTGCGGAGGTTCGGAAGTCGTATTCGCAGACGATCGCCGGAGGAGTGGATGAGGTGGACTTTGATCGGCTGACGACAGAGGAGATCCGCAAGCAGTGGACACAAGCACGGGAGCAGGCGGGTAGCAAATACATCATTACGCCGGGGTGCTCAGTTCCGAATGCATCGACCGATGCTGAACTGGCGCGCATGCCGCGCGCGGTCGGGTTGCGGTTGGTCTGAAGTGGTCTGGATGACACCAGCGGAGGGTTTGGGAACTACCCCACTCAAGCCAAAAGAAGGCTTGAATGGGGCACCCTCAGGTTTTTGTTGCTGGTGCAGTGCCGTGTCAGCAGCGCTTCCGATTAGATCGCATGCCGGGTTTCAGTTGATGCTGGCCAGCTTGGTGTTTGCTTACTTTGCGTCTTCGTATTCCTCGTGCCAGGCCATCTGGATGGCTTCCAGCTTGGGCTCGTTTGATTTCGCGGGATCGTCGGCAAAGCCCTCCAGCTCAGTTACATATTTGTGCAGATCGGTGAAGCGCACCGTGAATGGATCCAGGGCTGGGAATTTTTCTTGCAGCTGGATACCAATCTCTTCCGCATCGTTCCAGGTAATCTCACGCGCCATCGCTACCCCTCACTTCTCTTCCGCCAGGCTCAGAGGCTTGCCTTCGGAAACATAGTTGCGATTCCACTTGGGTATCTCCACCACGTAATTCCCTGGCCCCGTGATCACAGCCTGACAACCCAGACGGGAATTGAGTTGCAAATCCGCCGCCATATCCAGACGGTCCAGCTCATCGTCATCCGCCGGAGAGAGCGCTTCGCTGCCATCCTTGGTCCAGAGGTGACAGGTGGTGCAGGCACACGAACCGCCACAGGCGTGATCGAGAAAAATGTCGAAATGCTCGGCGATGTCCAGGAAGGACATGGGCTTTCCATGATGTCCGTAGGGTAGTGTGCCGTAGGCGAACTCCACGGTGCGGCCCTCGGGAAGAAATGTTACGCGAACCATGTTGTCATTCATGCCATTACTTTCTTTCAATAAACTCTGCCTGGGCGATGGGATGCGGAGCAGAGGGACCCTGGCCCAGTTTGTCATCCGCCGATTGCATGGTCTGGCCCTTGATCGCGCTCGATACCGCAGCGTCCATCATGAGCTCGGCAAAGCGGTGAGTTGCTTTGTCCAGCGCTTCGGTGCCCGCGCGCAACGCCTTAAGGTCATCGCCCTGCTTGAGCACGCCTAACTCCGCGCTGAGCGATGCGATCTCGGCCCGCTCATCCTCATCGAGCAGCTTCCAGGCAGGGTTGGCAGGAGCTTTCTCAACCGCGCTGAGAATGGTGTCTGCCTCGTTCCTGGCCTCAACTAGCTGGCGCAGATAGATATCCTGCTCGGCGTGATCGAACGATTCGAGAATCATCGATTCCACTTGCTCGTCGGTCAGCCCGTAGGCCGGCTTTACCGAGACCTCAGCCTGCTTGCCACTGCGCTGCTCCAATGCGGAAACATTGAGGATGCCGTTGGCGTCGATGAGGAATTTCACTTCGATGCGCGGCAATCCGGCACTCATCGGCGGAATACCCTTGAGGTCGAAACGCGCGAGCGATCGGCAATCCTTGGCCATCTCGCGTTCCCCTTGCAAGACGTGGATGGCGACATTCGTCTGCCCATCAAACCCGGTCGTGAACGACTCGGAGGCGGAGGCGGGTATGGTCGAGTTGCGCTGGATGATTTTTGCGACCACTCCACCGAGAGCCTCGATGCCCAGGGACAAGGGGGTCACATCCAGCAGCAGCATATCCTCAGTCGCCTTCGATCCGCCGCCCAGAATATTGGCCTGCACGGCGGCGCCGAGGGCAACGACTTCATCCGGATTCAGCTCGGTCCGGGGCTGCTTGCCACGGCTGGGCAGCTCAAAGACGTCGGCGACCAGCCGCTGCACCAGAGGTATCCGGGTGGAACCGCCCACCAGCACGACCTCGTCGATCTGGCCGGGCGTGAGATGCGCATCGCGCAAGGCATCGCGGCAGGAGGGAATGGTGCGGGCGACCACCGGCTGAATCAGCTGTTCGAATTGCTCGCGCGACAGCTCGCGACGGTAGCGGCCGCCTTGCGAGAGCTCGACGTCGATCCACGTCACGGACTGCGAAGAAAGCGCGATCTTAGCCTCGATCACCGCTTTTCGAATGGCCTGGATTGCTTCGGGTTGTTGGCGTAGATCCGCTCCCGCATCGCCGGCAATATCGTCCAGCGCGATTGCAATCAGAAGATTGTCGATGTCGTCGCCGCCCAGGTGGGTGTCGCCGTTGGTGGCGACGACCTCAAAAATGCCTTCATGCAGCTTGAGGATAGAAATGTCGAAGGTGCCACCGCCGAAATCGTAGACAGCGATGATGCCGTCTTTTTCTCGATCGAGACCGTACGCCAGGGCGGCGGCTGTGGGCTCGTTGACCAGGCGCAGTACTTCGAGCCCGGCCATGCGCCCCGCATCCTTAGTCGCCTGGCGCTGGGCGTCATTAAAATACGCCGGCACGGTGATGACCGCCTGGGTGACAGGCGCGCCAAAGTACCGCTCCGCGTTGCGCTTGAGCTGGCGCAGGATGTGGGCGGAAATTTCCGGCGGCGTGAACTCGGTCTCGCCCAGACGAATCCGTAATACTTCGCCCGGCTGAATTCCATCGGCCAGGCGGAAAGGGAAGAATTTCAATTCCTCGGCAACATCTTCGACGCCGCGGCCCATCAGGCGCTTGACGGAGTAGATGGCCCGCTCCGGCTCCTCGAGGAGCGTAGGACGCGCCGCATTGCCGACCAACATCGGGGTACGGCCGCCATCGCGCGCGGGAGCCAAAGCCACCACCGACGGCACCAGGTTCAGGCCATCCTCCCCGGGAATGACGACTGGCTTCTCCCCTTGCATGAAGGCGACCAGGGAATTTGTCGTGCCCAGGTCGATACCGACTACGCGC
>Ga0302324_100017922_pt1 | contig 14004 bp, 10 predicted proteins | sample Palsa_T0_1_FD_201949 | JGI IMG/M metagenome (GOLD analysis project Ga0302324, IMG submission 201949) | Peat permafrost microbial communities from Stordalen Mire near Abisko, Sweden - Palsa_T0_1 | ecosystem: Environmental > Terrestrial > Soil > Palsa > Peat permafrost | place: Sweden: Abisko... | reverse complement strand
GGCTGCCGCGATGGACGGCCGGATCGCGTCGATCTTGCGATGAACCACCGGCGACAGGCGAAGCACAAACTGCATCGGATTGAACAGGCCGTGGGAATTCAGGCAGGCGTTCAGATCCGCAGGATGGGCTGGCGGTCTGTCAGCCGCATCGTCCTTCAGTGCCATAATTCAATCCCCATGTGCAACGGGCTCCTGCCCCTTCCGTCCTTATCGTAGTCCGATCCGCGCCTTGCTGGAGAGCCCATCGGCGGAGACGCGGCCAAAAGGCGCGGCCATATTCTGGAAAGCAAATACCTCAGATCGAAGGTGTCGGCGATGCCGATGGGCAGGCCCGTTATCCAATGAGCGCATGTATCTTCGCCCGCACTTCGGCCAGTTGTTCCGGCGACACGCGGCCCTTCGGTTTGGCATTCCGGCTTCGCCAGTCCAGCCTCTTCACCTGATCTGCAAGAACGGCATTCGGCGGCGTGCCGCCGGTGAAGACCTCAAACGGATAGTTTTTGATCTGCGTCGTCAGCGGACAGCAGATCATCAGATCCGTCTTGCCGTTATACGCCGCCGGACTGAGCACGAGCGCCGGACGGTGCCCTGCTTGCTCGTGACCAGCCTGCGGCGTAAAGTTGATCCACACGATCTCGCCGGCGTCGGGCACGTACCGCTTTGCCATCACCAAACCTCTTTGCCTTCCGGAGGTCCGAAATTAACCGCCTCATGCAGGTTCTTTGAGGTAATCCCGTTCAGCAGATCATCCAAGACGTAAGTTTTTTGCCGCACCGGTTCGATGACGATCCGGCCTTCCTCTTCGCGCACCTCCACGACCTGGTCGAGATCAAGGTGCATGGCCTCCATCACGGAGGCCGGAATCCTCACCGCCGCACTGTTGCCCCACTTCTTTACCATCGCTTTCATGACCGCCTCCGCTGTATAAACTGTGTATATACATTATGGCATTTAAAAACGGGGGTGTGTCAACAATGTTGATACATGCGCTATTTCCGGCCTTCCGGCAAAGATGAAGGCCCGGTTGAATCTTCGCCAAGAACCGCCGACACTTCTCCATCTATCTCGGCAACGGCGACGGCATCCCCGATATCGCTTTTATTTTATGAGCTTCGGCGAGGGGGATTCAGGCGTGTGGCCGGAAAGGAGACGGAACGTTTGCGGCGGCGGTCTTCTTCGGCGCCAACGGCTTCCCACTACAGATTGCGGAGGGACCTCGAGCAGGGCGGCAATCCCGGTCTCGTCTTAGTGAACAACGGATTCCTGCAGCAAGCGGCGGTGGCTTATACGGTATTGCGGAATACGACCAAGTGAGGCTGGCGGTGCTCAAGTTCGCAAGTAATTCCAACACCTCAAATCCGGTAAAAAGGGGAAAGTCGTAGACGCTATGGCAGCACCAGGAAGTGGCCGCCGCTGAAAAGCGCGCCGCCGGGTGTTACTACCTGGACGGTTCCGGGGGTTGCGCCGGGCAGGTACGGTGGTCGAGATAGCGGAACCCGAGGTTGGTTGCCTCCTAGCGTATCGCGGTCCTGTGCGGAACGGGCCGGACTGAATGCCGGCGGCCTTAACGGTTACTTCCTTAAATGCGCCCATAGCGAACCATAATGGGGGCCGGCCGTAGTTTCAATTTCCGAAGCAGTACAGTGCGGTCCTCGTGCGCAGATACAAATACCGGTCGAGCGGCACCGGAGTCGCGAACACTTCATCGTCCATTGCATTAAGTGCGAGCATCTCCCAGTCGGGACCCGCTTTTATCACCGCAACCTGCCCGCTCTGACTAACGGTATAGATTTTGCCGTCGGCCGCCACCGGAGAGGAATAGTAGAAATCAACGGCCCCTGTGATGCGCCCCTGCTTCAGTACAGAGCCCGTCGCGGCATCGAGCGCCGTCAGGATGCCGCCTTCCTTGACCAGGTAAAGCACGTTCCGGTACAGCAGCGGCGAAGGAACGTTGGGTAACGATTTGTAAAATCGCCAGAGGATGCTGCGGCCCGTCATATCACCGCTGCCGCCGAGTCGGACAGCCATCACCGAGTTGATCGACGATCGCTTTTCGCGAAATTTCTCCCATTCGCGTTCGTCCAGAAAGCCATCATGGTCGAAATCGGACTCTTCGATATCTTTCCTGTACCGCGGATCGACCTCATCGATCCCCAACTTTCCGTCTTTGTTTGCATCCCATTCTTTGAGGACTTCTGCGTATGGGGGAATCTTTTCCTGGTTGCCCTGGTCGGATCCACCGGCCCAGCCCAAGACATAGGCGATGTCGCCAGCCACCACCGGCGTCGGCTTCATCTGCCAAGTCAGGCCGCGGATGGACCAGATCTCCTTGCCGGTCTCTACCTCATAGGCGATGAAGCGGCTGGTCCCGGCAACCAGGACCTGCAAGCCACCGTCACGCGGCTGATAGAGCACCGGAGTCGAGAATCCTCGTGTCATGTCGGGACGGTCTACCCGCCACGCCACACGGCCGTTGTGCTGATCCACCGCGATCAGAAACGATCCTGTCTCAGAATCGCAGACCTGTATGACTTTGCCATTTGCCAGTATGGGGGACGCCCCCAAGCCGAACGGATTATTGAACGGCCCGAGAGGAACCCGCCAGCGCTCTTCGCCGTCAGGCCCATGCGATATCAAACCGAAATCAGTGAAGAAGGCGTAGGTGTTCTTCCCGTCGGTAGCCACGCTTGGCGAGGCCGGACTGTTCGACTTATGCAACTCCTGTTTGCGCGTCCGCGCAATTTCCCTCCGCCAGAGGATCTTCCCGTTGGCACGGTCGAGCGTAATCACATAGAGCTTGTCAGCATCGAACGCAGTCACGAAGATCCGGTCGGCGGTAAGCACTGGCGACGAGTGTCCAGGGGGTAGGGTAGTCTTCCAAATCACGTTCTTAGCCGGCCCGAACTCCACCGGCAGATTCGCGGCATCGGAAACGCCACTGGCATTGACGCCCCGAAATTGGGGCCACTCAGCGGCGCCCAGCACGCTGGCGGCGGTAGCCATAATGAGGATACGGAAGTGCGCCATCGAATCGAGTATATACCGAGGTGGAAGGTTCTGCGAGTAGGGCCACCCGCTTCAACCCGCCCTGTTATGTCACCGGCGGGGCGGTACGCTCATCACTTAACCCGACAGGCCAACTACCGAACCGCGCCTGACTTGTTCCCACATGCCTCCAGCAAGCCGCCAGTTGGGGTGAAGGTGGTAACATGCTATAACCGCCACGATGCATCCGCCGCATACGATCGCCCACCACCGCATCACTATCGAACTCGGTTTTGCGGGCTGCGAAGAGGGCAATGTCCTCCCGGATCAGAAACGGCGTGTGGAACTGAAGCACCTCTTCGACGTTGCGCGCATAGCCTGGGACGCATGAAACAGACCGTGGATGTGGCGGCGCTACTTGATGGCCACCCTTGGTCGACTTATCAGAAACTGCTGACGGTTCTCGCCGCGCTCGCGGTCATCTTTGATGGTTTCGATATTCAGATCCTGGGCTTTGCCATCCCCTCGCTGATCCGGGAGTGGCACGTAGCCCGAAGCGACTTCGGTCCGGTGCTCGCAATGGGACTATGCGGGATGGCCGCGGGCGGACCGCTGGCGGGCTATTGCGGCGATCGCTTCGGCCGCCGTAAGGCACTCATCGCTTGCGTGGTTCTTTTCGGGCTGGCCACGATCGCGACCGCGTTTGTCCAAGGGTTTGTAGGCCTCGCGGTTTTGCGTTTGCTGACCGGGATGGGCACCGGCGGCGCTCTGCCGAACGCCAGCACCCTGGCCGCGGAGTTTGCACCCCTCCGACGGCGTCCGACGGCGGTAAAACTTACACTGGTCTGCTTCCCACTCGGCGGCATGCTGGTCGGTCTGCTGGCCGCGTGGGTACTGCCGAGGCTGGGGTGGCGGGGGTTCTATGCGATCGGCGGCGCCCTGCCGCTGCTCTTCGCGGTGGTGCTTTGGGCGGTCCTGCCCGAGTCACCGCGGTTTCTGGCGCGCCGGCCCGCGCTGTGGCCGCGACTCGCCCGCCTGCTGACCCGCATGGGGCACGCCGTTCCGGACGGGTCCCTGTTCGAAGACCATGCCGAACGCGGGACCGCAGACGGTGCGTCGCTGCGCACTTTGTTCGGCCCCGGCCTCGCTCACGATACCGCGGGCCTATGGGTCGCGTTCTTCTTCTGCCTGGGATCCGTTTACCTGATTTTTGGCTGGCTCCCGGCAATGCTAACCGCGCAGGGTCTTGACCTCGCCACGGCTAGTTCCGGACTCGCCGTTTACAATCTTGGTGGAGTGCTCGGTGTACTGGTGTGGGCCATGTTGGTGAGTATCCTGGGGTCGCGTAGGCCGCTCCTATCCGGTGCGCTCGCTTGTGCCGGCAGCGCGCTGGCTCTTCTCATGGTCCCTATTCAGGCGCATGGTGGCCATATTTTGCTGATCGCATGTCTCGGGATTAATGGTCTCCTGGCCAACGCCGTCCAGACATCCATGTACGCGCTAGCTACACACTCTACCCCATCAGTGCACGAGCAACCGGAGTGGCGTACGCGGCGACAATGGGGCGAGCTGGAGGCTTGCTGACTTCGCTGCTCGGTGCGTACATCATTCAGGCCGGCGCTAAGACTTACTGGTCCGTATTGGCGATCGCGATGGTGTGTGCGTTTACCGGCCTGGCCTGGGTACGAAGCCACTACCCGGCGATCGGGAAACTTGGGAAGATTACAGCCACTGCTCGGCCAACAACCGCGTGCATCCCCTCCCCCCATCAACCACCGCACCGCCCTCGTGGACCGCGCCCTACGTAACGAGTTCCCTCACGCTCCCTGCCAGATTGCCCGAGGCTTTCATCAAGCTTTCTTGCGGCGCGGGCCCATGGGCCCGGGTGCGGCGAACGGGTCTCTAAGGGTGGGGTGCGAGTGCCGGCCATGGTCCCGCGGCGCGCGTTCGACGAGGCGCGTCAACCTGCCACTCTTGGCATCGGAAGCGATGGCGATCCCAGTCATCGGCGTCATAGCGCGCAAACCACTGCCAGCTCGTTGCAACGGGCACGCGGCCGGGAGCGCTCAGTTGTTACGGTAGGCAGCAGCTTTGCCTTCCCAAGGCCCGATGTAGACCACGGCTCGTGGCTTGGCGGCGCGCAACATGTCCGCGCCCTTTTCCGTAACGGCGGTGCCTTTCAAGTCGACTTCGCGGAGGGACGGCATGGCGATGAGGTCCGCGACGGCTTCATCGTTGATACGTCCGCAGCCTTGCAGTTTCAGCCGCTCGAGACCGGTCAGCGATTTGAGTTGCTCCAACCATTTCTGGGTGACGCTGAGGGTGCTTACTTCTCCCAGCTTCGCGCCTTCGATTCCCACCGACGTCGATACGCAAGCGAAGCGCAGTTCGCGCAGGTTCTTGAGAGTGAGAACGGCCTGGAGTCCGGTGTCGGACATGGCGATACTCCAGACGTTCTTGTCGTTGCCCTGGCGGCCGCTCAGATCGAGGTAGGTCAAATTCGGCATCTGGCGGAGTGCTTGCATTCCGGCGTCGCCCAGTTCGTTGCCGCCCATGGTCAATGCCCTGAGGTTCGTCAGGCTGGTGAGCCGCTCCAGGCCGACGTCGGTCATTAAGGTGGAGCCGACATCGAGCGATTCGAGTAAGGTGAGTCCGGCAATATGCTCGAGAGCGGTGTCGCCGGCCTTGGTGCCGTGCAGGTTGAGGCGCTTGAGACGCTTCCAGTCTTTGATGGCGGCGACACCTTCATCGGTGACGTACTCGGCGAAATAAAGATTGAAATCGGTAACGCCGCGCAGGTTCTTGATCTCTTGCATGCCGCCATCGGTGATGCGGGTGAGGGAAAGATCCAGAACACTCAAGGCGGGATAACGAATTAAGCGGCGGAGGTCGGTATCGGTGACCCAGGTCCCGCGCAGGCTGATGCCGGTAACGAGGCCCTGAGCGTTGCGCGCCACGGTGCCGCCGAGCGCGGTGATCCATTGGGTGTCCTCGCTTGTGGGAGTTTCGCCACAGGCTGAAACTGCGCAGAGGAGGACGGCGAAGCAAAGTGTTTTCATTGGCGGGGCTTTCATTGACGAATTCTGCGGTTGGGCAAAGCCGAATCACGATCGAATACGATTTGACAATCAGGCAGAGCGGTTTTCAGGGCAAGCATGGCGTTCTCCGTGACCAGCGTGTGATAGATGTTGAGGCCGCGCAGTTCGGTCATGGAGCGCAAGGTTTGGGCGCCCTGATCGGTAATGCTGGTGGCATCGAGACTCAACTCACGCAGCCGGGGAAGATCCTTGAGAAATACGACAGCCGGATCACTGAGCGTCATGTAGTCGAGCTTGGCGACACGCAGGTTCTTCAGGCCGGCGACCGAGGCCATGCCCTCGTTGGTGGCGCGGGTGTGGATCAGTTCGAGGCGCTGGAGTTGCTGCAAAGGTTTCAAGGCCGCAAGCCCGGCGTTGCCGGTGCCGGTGTAGTTCAAATACAGCTCGCGCAAGTTGGTGAGGGCGGCGATTTGTTCGAGGCCGGCGTCGGTGATTTCGGTGCTGCTGAGATCGAGGCTCTCGAGGTTAGCGAGTTTCGCGAGTCCGCCTAAGCCGGAGTCGGAGATGTCGAGAAAGCTGAGCCGCAGAGTGCGCAGGCCGGTGAGCAAGGCGATGTCTTCCAGACCGCGATTGGCGACATGGGAGCCGGACAGATCGAGATCGCGCAATGCCGTTAGCCCTTTTAACTGGGCCAGCCCCGGCCCGTCGACCAGCGTCCCGGCCAGCTTGAGAGTTTCGAGGTGGCTTAACGCCGCGAGCTTCGAGAGGCCCGTTGACGAGACGGTGGTGTAGCTGAGATTGAGTTCGCGAAGACCGGTGAGCCGCTGGACGGAGACCAGGCCGAGATCGGAGACTTGCGTTACCTGGAGCTCGAGTTTTTGGACGTCAGGAAGATTTTCGAGAAAGGCGAGCTGCGCATCGCTCAAGGAGGTGGAAGCCAGGTTAACGGATATTAGGTGGCCGTCCACCAAGTCAGCGCTTCCGCCCATCAGGCGAACCCACCTGGCAGTGGCTTGGGGAGAGGAATCGGTGGGCTTTGCGGTTCCGGCACGAGGCGTTCTGGAGAGAGCGGCTCCATCGAAACGGACCTTGACTTGGGGCAGCGCGGCGCGCAGCGCTTCTACACCATTGGCGGTGACCCGGCTGTAGCGGACATCGACGTCGGTGAGGTGTTTCAAAGAATGCAGACTGGCCAGGCCGGAGTTCGTCACCAGCGTCCGGTAGAGGTTCAAGACCTCCAGCGATTTCATGCCGGCGAGGACGTCCATGAATTCATCGGGCACCTGCGCGCCTAGCAGATTCAAGCTGCGAATCGATTTCAAGTTACGTAGATGCTCCATGCCGCGGCCCGTGATGCGGGTCCCGGACAGATCGAGCTCTTCCAGCGCGGTCAAATCCTGCAGATATTTGAGGCCATCGTCGGTGACTAGCGTGTTCCGCAAAATAAGATGTTTCAGGTTCCTTAGCCCGGCGAGCGAAGCCATGCCTTCGTCAGTGAAGGGATTGTCGCTCAGATCGAGATCGCGGAGTTGCGAGAAGGCCGACAGCTTGGGTTTGGCGAGACTGCATTGCGCGCAGCGGAATTGCTTTAGGCCGGACCAGGGAGCGAGTTTGTCGATGTCTTTGTCATCGACTTCGATATTCGAGTTGAAATGCCAGCTGAAAGCTAGGCGCTCGACGGAAGTCAGCGAGGCGAGGGCTTCAAACACACCGGTTTTGTCTTCGTGGCCTGCGCCCGGGTTCCAGATCCGGCCCGGCAGATAAAGCTGCCGCAGATGTGTGAGGCCTTCGAGTTTGCGAAGCTCGACGGGGCGCATGACGGCGGCGGTGAGGTCGATGGAGGCAATGTGGAAGTCGCCAGGAGGCAATTGGGAGAGATCGCGGATGGGCTCTTTTGACCCTTCCAGGATCAAACTACCTTCCCAGCGGAGCACCCACTCCGCGACCTCGCGTTCGGTCGCGGCTGGCGCGGCGACTGCAAAAAAGAGGAGAGCCGCAATAAACTGGCGCATCTCTTGTTATTCTACAGGTATGAGCAGCGGAAGAAAACCGCCGGGTCCGATGGAGAGTTTTCGTGCTTAACCGGATGTTTTTGTTGGTTTTGGCGGGCGGCGTTCTGTGGGGCGGCGATTTCCGGACCACCCTTTTCCCGATTCTGGAGAAGGCGAACTGCCGTGCCTGCCACAACACCGATGGTGTGGCGTCAGCGACCCGGCTGCATTTTCCCGAGGCCGATGCGGATGCCGATAAGATCGCCGCGTTTGGAAATTCGCTGGTTGTTTTGGTGGACCGGCAAAATTTGGAGGCGTCGCTTTTGCTGCGAAAGCCGACGGCGCGGATGCCGCATACCGGCGGCGAGCGGATTCAGCAGAACAGCCCGGAAGAAGCGGTATTGAAAGCGTGGATTGAGAAGCTGGCGCAATTATCGGGCGCCGAGTTGGCGGCGGCGCTGAAGTATCGGGAGCTGGAAAGTGAGGGTGGGGGCGCGGCGCAGGATGCGCAACTGCGGCGCTTGACACACAGCCAATACAACCACACGGTCCGCGATTTGTTGGGCGACCAAACCGCACCGGCGATGCAATTTCCGCCGGAGGACTTCGTCAATGGATTCTTGGACCAGTCCCGCGGGCAGAGCCTTTCGCCGCTGTTGGAGGAGGCTTATAGCAACGCCGCGGAGAAGCTGGCGCGATCGGCCTTTCGCGGCGGCGATACGCATGGGCTGCTTTCCTGTAAGCCTTCGCCTAAGCCGTCGCCGGAGTGTGGGAGGCGGTTTGTGCGGGAATTCGGACGGAAGGCGTTCCGGCGGCCGCTGGAACCCGCGGAGCAGCAGCGCTACGAAGCGCTGCTGGCTAAAGAACCGGATTTCCTGAAGGGCGCGCAGTTGGTAGTGGAGGCGATGCTCCAATCGACGAACTTCCTGTTTTGGATCAACACAGCCCCAGACCCGAAATTGAAGGCATGGGCGACGGCCAGCCGGCTTTCGTATTCGTTGTGGGACACCATGCCCGATGCCGAGCTTTTCGCCTCCGCCGAGCGTGGCGAACTGGCGACCCGGGCGGGCGTGGAGAAGCAAGTGCGGCGCATGCTGGCGGACCCGCGGGCTCACGAATCGTTAGATGAGTTCGTCAGCCAATGGCTGCGATTTGACCGGTTGACGACAGCGAGCAAGGACCGGCGCAAGTTCCCGTATTTTACGCGCGAAACAGCGAGCGCCATGATCACAGAGGCGCGCACGTTTGTCTCCGACCTGGTATGGAACGATGGCAACTTCATGGATCTTTTCACGGCCAATTACGGCTACGTCAGCCCGGAACTGGCGCGAATCTACGGCGTACCGGCACCGGCCAGGGATTTCGAACGGGTGGCATTTCCAGCGAACTCTGAACGGGCGGGGATTTTAGGACAAGGTTTGTTTCTGGCATTGACGGCGAAACCGGAAGATTCATCGCCCACGGCGCGAGGCCTCTTTGTACGGGAGCAGTTCCTCTGTCAGCATGTCCCGGATCCGCCGCCGGGCGTGAACACGAATCTGCCGCCGGTGACCGAGGCTAAGCCCCAGACCAATCGCGATCGAATGTCGGAACACACGACCAATGCCTCGTGCGCCACCTGCCACAAGCTGATGGATTCCGTGGGATTCGGACTTGAGAAGTTCGACGCGGTTGGGGCGCGCAGAGAACAAATGGTCCTTGAATTCCGCAAGAAATCGGATGAGGACGAAGACGAAGATGGAAAACATCCCATAAAGAAGACAATCATCACGCTGCCGCTGAACACGAATGCATACGTTGCCGGCATTCCGAATTCGGAGTTTTCGTCGCCCCAACAGCTGGGCGCGGTGCTGGCGAAGAGTTCCGCATGCCAGGAGTGCGTGGTGAAACAGTATTTCCGGTTTCAGGCCGGAAGAAGCGAAACGGCGGCGGACCGGCCCCTGATCCGGTTCGTCACCGACGACTTTCGCAATTCAGGTTTCCGCTTCAAAGAGTTAATATTGTCATTGGTCCTGGCCAGAGAATTTCCCCAGGAGAAGAAAGGTTTAGATGTCGCAAATAATCACCAATCGCGTTAGAACGTCCCGCAGGGCATTGCTGAAAGGACTCACGGCAGCCGGAGCACGGATTGTCATTGGCCTGCCCCCACTGCTGTCGATGTTCAATTCGACGGGGACCGCTTATGCGGCCACGCCCCCGACGACGACGGCGAAGGCGCTGGTGGAGAAGCCCATTGAAAACCGTTTTATTCTGTGGTTCAACGGGAACGGCATTCCGGAACGCTACTGGATTCCCACTGAAGAAGGAAGCAACTACGAACTGACGCCATGTCTGGCTCCGCTGGCCGCCTGGCGCAAGGACATTCACGTGCTCAGCGGTGTGGACAATGCAGCCGCCAGCGGCAAGGGGAACGGCCATACGAACTCCATGAGCGGTTTGATGACCGGCCTGGATTTCACCGGCCGCGGACCGAGCGGGCCCTCGATCGACCAGATTATTGCGGGGAAGATCGGCGGGGATTCGCGCTTCCGCTCGTTGCAGATTGGTGTGGCTCAGGAATCTTTCGGCGAGAGCATGCAGCGCAACATGAGCTGGGCGGGATACGAGCGGGCACTGCCGCCTGAGATGATTCCGCACCGGCTGTTTGACCGCTTGTTCGGTGCGCGCGAAGAGGGCTGGGTGAACCGGAAGCGCAGCATTCTGGATGCGGTGCGGGCGGACGCTTCGACGCTTGAGAAGTCGCTGGGGGGAGACGATAAGGCCCGCGTGGAGGAGCATTTGTCGAGTATCCGGGATTTGGAGCGCGCCATTGCCGGGCTGCCTCCGGAGTACGCACGGATTGATCCCCCCGACTTCGACGGCGATATGAAGGATTGGCCGCGAATTGCGAAATTGCAGAGCGACCTGCTGGTGCAGGCACTGGCGACGCGTCAGACGCGCGTCGCTTCTTATATGTTGACGAAATGCCAGAGCCTGACGCGGTTCCCATGGCTTGGTTATTCCTCGGCGCGGCATCATGACTACACGCACTCGCCAGACAAGACGTCCGGTGCGGACGGAACGGACGGCATGCACGTACTGCGCGACATTTGCCGGTGGCACGTGGAGGAGTTCGCGTATCTGGTGGCGAAACTCGAATCAGTTCCGGAAGGCGATGGCACGCTGTTCGACCACACCAGCCTGATTTTCGTCCACGAACATGCCGAGGCCAATCCGCATAAAAACAGCGGCTTGGCGATGCTTGTGGCCGGAGGGAGCAAGAGGCTGGCCAAAGGGGCTCACACCCGCATCACCGGGACGGTTGCCGATGTGTACGTGACGGTGGCCGATGAAGTGGTAGGCGCGGGTATTGGCAAGTTCCCGACAGCGACTAAGAAGATCGGGACGCTCCTTACGTAAGATTCCCTGGTGACAATCCGCACGTGCTGCTCGCCCCTCCGCCGATAGTTGGTGTCGGCGCCAAAGCGCTTCGCCATGGCCATGCCGCCTGCGACCGGCCCGCTTGCCGCGGCAAGGTCTTGCGCGGCCTGCACATTGTTTTGCAATGGCGCGAAGAAAATGGCTCACTGCCATAAGGATGCGCCAGAAGCGCGGTATCACGGCGGACACCGCCCTGCGCCTGGCACGTTACTTCGGCACGACGGCCAGGTTCCGGATGAACATGCAGCTTCCTGGGAGTTGGAGGTGGCGGAAGATCAACTGGGCAATGCGTTACAACGTGAGGCGCTGCCCAGGACCGCCTGAACTCTCCAAGTGCTGACACGCAGGCTGGCGGGCACTTCGCGGATACAAGGTGTGGGCGCGCGTGGGACATGCCATTAGCCGGGCCGTGGTGACGCGGACGGACACGGGTGCAGGGACTGTCAACTGGTCGAATTCCTGCCGGACTTCAAGCGCTGGCTCAAGCGCCACAACCTGCAGTGAGGGGATCCGGCTTATTTGTCGAGATGTTTAGAGTTGTGATGGTGTGGGGTACCGCCGGCGGTCGCTCCCAGGGCGGGTAAATCTCCCCGCCAGGACAGCAGCGGGGCAGCGCCTGTCGGACTCGGCTTACGATCCGGCTCTGCCAGCCAGACATGCCGGCCGCTAAAATACTGGATCAACCGCTCATTCCGATCCGGAGACATCTCCCTCGCCCAAACAACCTTGGCATGATCGATATCGGGCTCGTTGTACACCCATTCGTTGAAAGGATAGTGATTCGCTCCATAACGCACGATCACCAGATGACGTCCGGCCATTTTATTTAAGCGCTCAAGTATCAGGCTGCGAGGTGTCTGACCCGGCAGGAAATAGTACCAGCCATAATCAGGCCAGGCTCTTGCAAAATATGCAGGCGCGCTTGCAACGACCAGCAGCATGACGGCGGAGATCGGAAGGACGGAGCGCACCAGCAACACTCCAGTCCGATTGCCATGCCGTCTCCAAAGCCGTAGCCGGCGCATGCACTGCACCAGGAGGACAAAGAATAGAGCTGTCCCAGGCGCGGCGTAGTGCGGATTGAAAAACACTCCCACGGCCAGCGCACCCGTAAAGATAGCTCCGGCTGGCAGGAGAAAGCGAACTCTGCTATCTCCGCATAATCCCGCCAGCACCAGAAAAGGGAGGGTAAGCGCCGGGCCCACAAAGAACTGCCAGAACGATATCATTTTCCATACGGCCTGCTCGAATCTTCCGGCTACGGTGTGGGCGCTCTTGTATGCGTCCAATTCGAAGCCGAGGTAGAAATCCCGCATCGCTTTATGGTCATATTTCGGCACGGTGGAAAGCGGCTGCCATGGAAACACCGGCGCAACGGCATACTTTGCTCGGTTCAATTGATACGGCAGGATCCAGGGCTTTCCGAATACACGCGCGTCGTAATAAGCCATGCCGCCCGCTGCGATTCCCAGCATAATGCCGAGGGGCAGAATGAATCGCAGCATCAGGATTCGCTTCGGCCAAGCCTTGGTCCTTAGTGTCCAGACAATCAGGGCGAGGGTGACCGAAGCACCTAGCACACAGCCTTCATATGGTCTTGTGTTTGCCAGCAGGGCGAGGCCAAGGCCCATAAGAACGGCGTCGCGAACACGGCAGGACCTCTTTATCCGGGGCACGGCTCCAATTACGAGAGCGCCTCCAAGGGCGGCCGGCGCTCCTCCCCAGTAGCTGTTTGCAAAATAGCTGAGAATGCCTAACCGAAGCGCAACCAACAAGCCGCCCAGCAGCGCCCAGCGTGGCGGCAGCCAGCCCTGGAGCGCCCAGCACACGCCGGCGCACATCAATCCCGCACTCAGCCATACGCCTACCCAGGCGTTGCCGGCCAATATGATTCCAAGCGCCAGAAACAGTCCCTGGCCGGGAGGGTACATAGACATGTAGGTTGGTTGCTGGTCAATGTGGAAGCTTTCGAAGTACACCCATAACGGATGGGTGGGATTCGTTATTCTTCCCGAGGCAAATGTCTTACCCGCGAGCAGGTACGAAAATTCGTCGTGCGTTCTTGGCGTGGGCGCCGGAAATATGGGGAGCAGCGCCGCCCGGCCGGCGAGCGACAGTATTCCGACCAGCAGCAGCGAGCGGAGTGGTTTCCGCGCGATACGCCCGAGCAGCGCATCGAAGCGGTGAAAGGCCCGGGCTCCCAATTTCGGCAGGGCCAGCGCAAGCAGCGCCGAAGCGAGCACCAACAGGGCCTCCACAATATCGATACGATCTCGAGAGACGATCACCCAGAGTATGGCGATAAAGCTTATCGACAGTGGCCCGAACAGGCAAACAGCGGATGCGATGCGCTGAAAGCCGGGCCTTAGCTGCATGGGTTGCTCACGGGGCGATCGGGCAAAGGTCTAAACGCCTGTTTCGCCCCGAGAGCGACCAGGTATGAGAGCGCGATGAAAATCATCGGAAGTGCGTCTTTCCGGTTATAGAGATAGGGCCATGGAAAAAGAAGAACAATCTGTGCCAGCGGGCTGACCCCCAGTATGGCGATGACGGCGGTGAGCGAATAGTCC
>Ga0302324_100017919_pt1 | contig 14005 bp, 16 predicted proteins | sample Palsa_T0_1_FD_201949 | JGI IMG/M metagenome (GOLD analysis project Ga0302324, IMG submission 201949) | Peat permafrost microbial communities from Stordalen Mire near Abisko, Sweden - Palsa_T0_1 | ecosystem: Environmental > Terrestrial > Soil > Palsa > Peat permafrost | place: Sweden: Abisko... | reverse complement strand
TTCAATAAATGGGTCACGTCAGGGATGCCACTGGTGATTGCCAAGGCGGCGATGAGTCTTGACGGGAAGATTGCCACACGGACAGGCGACTCGAAATGGATTACCAGTGAGACGGCACGACGCGAGGTGCACAAGCTGAGGGCGAGGGTGGACGCGATTATGGTCGGTGCGAATACGGTGATACGCGACGATCCGCAATTGACGGTGCGACATGGAGTGCGTGGGCGACAACCGCTGCGGGTGATTGTGGATGCGAGGGGGCGAACGCCGGTCAAGGTGGGGCTCTTCACCGGCGCACAGCGGAAGCGCACCATCGTCCTGACAACGAATCTCTCGTTGGCACGATGGCGTAGACGCCTGGTGATACTGGGTGTTGACGTTGTCATCGTGAAGCAGAATCGGGCGGGTCTGGATTTACGGGCGGCTCTGCGCGCGCTGGGGAAACGGGATGTAACGAGCGTGTTGGTGGAAGGCGGCGGCGAGTTGATCGGGTCGTTCTTCGATGCGCGGCTGGTGGACAAGGTCGCGCTGTTCTATGCGCCGCTGGTCATCGGGGGACGTAGCGCGGTCACTGCGGTGTCTGGCAAAGGTGTGACGACGGTAAAAACGGCGGTGCGGCTGAGAGACTGTCATTGGCGACGCATCGGCAAGAATGAAATGCTCGTGGAAGCGAGAGTGGCGGGATGATTTTGGTCGTGAGCTTGTCTCCGGCATGGCAACGGACATTGGTATTCGACAAGATTATCCCCGGTAAGGTCAACCGCGCAAGGCATGTTAGTGAGACGGCCTCTGGCAAAGGCGTGAATGTCGCACGCGTGGCGGCAATTCTCGGCGCGGAAGTGAGGTTGTTGACCGTGGCGGGCGGTGCGCGCGGCCGTTTGCTGAAAGGCCAGTTGCAACGGCAGCGGTTTGGCGCGCGCGTCGTGTCGGTCGAGGCGGAAACACGGATTTGCCAAACGCTGCTTGGAAACGGCGAGGCAACGGAGCTGGTCGAAGAGGCGGGGTTGCTTCGCGCCAACGAAGTGCAAGAGGTGCTGCGCGCGTTCGCGGCGGAGGTCCGAAAGGCGCAGCTAGTGGTTCTTACGGGAACCGTGCCGAAGGGCTCTGACGGTAGCTTTTATGCACGCCTTGTGGGGGAATCTCAGCGTCGCGGTGTGCGGGTGCTCATCGACGCGCAAAAAGCGCAACTTCAGAATGCGCTCAAGAAGCAACCGTTTTTGGTGAAGATCAATCGGGATGAATTGGCGGCAGTGGCCCACGTGCGTGGCGCGCAATGGGCCGTGATCACCGACGGCGCGAAAACCGTTCATGTGACTGACGGCTCGAGCGAACGGCCATTGATCATCAAACCTCCGCGTGTAAGGGCGAGAAATCCGATCGGTTCTGGCGACGCGATGCTGGCAGGTATTGCGGTGGAGTTGTTGAAGGGGAGGCCCATGGTCGAGGCCGTGAGGCTGGGGGTGGCCTGTGGCGCGGCGAATGCCATGACATTGGAACCCGGCTTCGTGCGCCTCGCCGATGTGAAAAGACTTTACTCGACACTCAACAAACGCGTCCTTATCGTCTGAGTCATGTTCACGGGAATCGTCGAAGAAGCAGGAAGAATTTTGGAGATTTGTGCCGGCCACCGATCGACGGAATTGACGATTCAAGCTCCCAAGGTCGGTCCATCCCTGCGCGCCGGGAATAGCGTTGCGGTCAATGGCGCGTGCCTGACGGTTGTCAGATCGCGGCGGGGCGTGCTGAAGTTCGACGTGCTGAACGAAACTCTTCAACGGACCAATCTTGAGTTTGTCAGGCGGGATTCTCTCGTCAATCTGGAACGTCCGCTCCGTGCCGATGCGCGGCTGGACGGCCATTTTGTGCTCGGCCACGTGGACGCGCGGGGCAAAGTCCGCCGGTTTGAGCGGGATGGCAAAGACTATATGCTCGACATCGAGGCGCCGCCGCCGGTCATGCGTTACATCGTGGAGAAAGGCTCTGTCGCCATCGATGGCATCAGCCTGACGGTCGCAGGTGTCAGTCGCAACTGGTTCCGCATCTGGATCATCCCGCATACGCGCGAGTCCACGAACTTGCAAACGCGGGACGCCGGCGACCGCGTCAATCTGGAGGCGGATATTATCGGCAAGTACGTCGAGAAACTTCTGGGAAGGCGGCCACAGGCGCGGCGTTGACACTTTTTGCGCCGCCATTTACACTATGACACAGGGAACAGATTTCATGCTACCAGTCCTCGAAAAACTCTTGGTGCTCCAGGATCGCGATCGGCGCATTGCGCAACTTAAAATCGAGCGCGTGCGCATTCCCGAACAGGTCACGGCCGCCGAGCAACGCGTGAAGGGTGAGTCCACGCGTCTCGATTCGTTGCGCGACGCGGCGAAACACATCGAGGCCGACCGCAAGAAATTGGAAATCGATGCAGAATCAAAGCGGGCGCAGATTTTGAAATACCGCGGGCAGCTTTCCCAGATCAAGTCGAACACCGAGTATCAAGCATTGCTCAAGGAAATTTCCAAGGTCGAGCACGAGATCGACGAGATTGAGACGCGCGAACTCGAAATCATGGAAAAGAGCGACCAGCTCCAGCCGGCTGTCAAGACCGAGCAGACCACGCTGAAAGAAGTCACGGCGAAAGTGGAAGCCGAACGGGCGGAACTTCAAAAACGTAGCGCGCTCATTGAGGAAGAACTAAAGCAATTGCAAATGGAGCGTGAGAAGCTGGCGCAGGGGGTTGATCCGGATGCGCTCCTGCGTTACGAACGGCTCATGCGCAGCAAGAACGATTTCGCAGTGGTGCCGATCCGCAACGGCAATTGCGGCGGTTGCCACTTGAACATCCCGCCGCAACTCGTGCACACTGCCAGGCATGGCACCGAGTTGACTGGTTGCGATTACTGCGGGCGCATCTTATATTGGCGGCCGGAGTGATCGCGTCGCAGCGTGTTGTTTGATTTCTATCAGTTTTGGAAGGGCGGATAGCCGCTGTCCCGACGTACGTCGGGGCGGAGGAAAGTCCAGACTCCGCAGGGCGCGATGCCTCTCGCAAGCGAGGGCGGCTGGATGTAATGTCCGGTCGACGGACAGTGCCACAGAAAACAGACCGCCCGCCTCGTCAGCTTCTGGGGCGGGTAAGGGTGAAAAGGCGGGGTAAAAGCCCACCGCGTCGACAGCAATGTTGGCGGCACGGAAAACCCCATCGGGAGCAAGACCAAATAGGCGGCGAGACGCGGCCCGCGTCACTTGAGCCGCGGGTACAGGTCGCATAGATAAATGGCTATCAAAAACAGAATCTGGCTTACGGCCCTTCCAATGTATGGACGGCGGGGGTGACGATCGCGTCGCCCCCGCTGCCAATTTCATTTTGTTGATGCGCTATCCCCTCTTCCTCGATCTGTCAGGCCAGTCCGTTGTCGTCATTGGCGCGGGAGGTGTCGCCACGCGCAAAATCCGCACGTTACTCGGTACGGGTGCGTTGGTGACGGTGATAAGTCCCAGCGCGAGCGCAACCATCCGCAAGCTGGCGGGAGCGATGCGTGTGCGCTGGGTACGGCGGCACTATCATCGTGGCGATCTGAGTGGCGCGCGCCTCGCTATTGCGGCGACGGACGATGTTGCGGTGAACGAGCTTGTCTGCGCAGAGGCGAAGCGCCGCAACCTGTTGGTCAATTGCATCGTGCCGCCATCTGCCGGCAACTTCATTGTCCCCGCGCAAGCACGGCGCGGCGGCATTACGCTGGCGATTTCGACGGGAGGCGCAAGTCCCGCGTTCGCGAAGCGGTTGCGCCGCGATCTTGAACGGTTCCTCGGTCGCGAGTATCCTGAACTGCTGAAACGGATGAGCGCGGCCCGCCGCGCGACGAAGACATGATAAGCGACCGGATATTTCTTTGGCTCGCCCAAGCGTTCTATGCGGCCAGTTGCGTGGTGACGTTGCGTCGTCTTCGCACGGGTGGTGGCGGGCCGAACCTGCAACGCACCAACTACGCCGTGATGGTGATCGGCTTCGCGCTACACACGGTCTTTCTGTATCTGCGTGGACAGGCGCTGGGGCGCTGCCCGCTGACGAATTTATTCGAGACGCAGGCGTTCATCGCGTGGGCGGCGGTGCTCTTCTTCCTGCTGATCGGCCCATCCTACCGGGTGTCGTTTCTCGGAGCGTTCACTGCGCCGTTGGTCCTCGCGATTTGCCTGACGGCGTTGGTGCTGCCAGTGGACGTTATTCAAGTCACACCGCCAGCGCACAGTGCGTGGATTGAATTTCATGCAGCGATTGCGGTGGTGGCGTGTGGTGCGTTTGCCCTGGCCTTCGTGGCAGGTGCGATGTATCTGTTTCAAGAGCGACAGATCAAGACGCGGCGCTTGACGTCGTCGTTTCTCTTGTTGCCATCCATTGAACAGCTCGATGTAATCCATTTTCGTCTTTTGATCACGGGATTTGCCATGTTGACGGCGGGGATGATTGGCGGGATGATTTCGTACCACATCGTGGGCCACTGGACGACACCCAAGATTATTTGGGCGTACTCGGTATGGGTGGTGTACGGTGTGTTGGTGCTGGCTCGTGGATTGTGGACACTGCGGGGGCGGAAAGTGGCGGTAATGTCGATGGCCTCTTTCGTGCTGATGCTGGCAGGGTTTTGGGGAGTCAGCCTCTTGCCACCATGAACCTTCTTGTCATCGGCCTCAATCATCGGACCGCGCCTGTGGAAGTGCGCGAACGGTTGGCATTTGCCAAAGCCAGCTTGGGCGACGCAACCCGTCAACTGCTTTCGGCGTCGCCCGTACTGGAGGCGGCAATCCTGTCCACCTGCAATCGCGTGGAAGTTTACACGTTGGCGAACAGCGCCCCCGACGCCGCCCAGGCCGTGCGGCGATTTCTTCACGAGCATCACAAGTTGACCGACCCGATAGACGCCCATCTGTACGAGCATCGTGATGAGGAATGTATTCTGCATCTGCTTGAGGTGGCGTGCGGGCTGGATTCGATGGTCATCGGCGAAACTGAAATCCTCGGCCAGGTGAAGGATGCCTATTCAGCGGCGCATCATGCAGGCGCCACGGGCGTGGTCTTGAATCGTCTTTTTCAGAAGGCGTTTTCCGCCGCCAAGCACATCCGGTCCAGTACGGCCATCACGCGCGGCTCGACTTCCGTAGGCGCCGTTGCCGTCGATCTCGCGGAGAAAATCTTCGGCAAGCTCGGCGCATGCACGGTCATGGTGATCGGGACCGGTGACATGAGCGAAGCAACCGCCCGCGCGCTGCAGGGGCGAGGCGCGGGGACCATTCTCGTTTGCAGCCGGACCCACGAACGCGCCGAGGCGTTGGCGAGTCAACTGCAAGGACGCGCGATCTCCTATGATCAGTGGCCGAGCGAATTCCCTGCGGTGGACATTGTCATCAGCTCGACCGCCGCGCCACACCCTATCATTACCAGGGACAAGCTCACACCGTTGCAGAAGACACGGCAACGACCGCTCTTTCTGATCGATATTGCCGTGCCGCGCGACATTGAACGCGCCTGCGACAGGTTGGACGGCGTGTATTTGTACGACATCGATGATCTACAGCAGATCGCGCAAGAAAATGTCGACGCGCGCAAGCGGGAGATTGCCGCGTGCCGAGTGCTCATTGGGCAACACGTGCGCCGGTTCACGGACTGGCTGGATCACAACCGCGGGGCTCTCGAGGAGCGGTGCCGCAGCCGAGCCGCCAGCACTACGTTGCCCAAACCAGCGCATAACCCCGCGTCATGAAATCGCTGATCATGGGGACGCGCGGGAGCCCGCTTGCCCTGGCGCAAGTGCAGATCGTCCGCGACCTTCTACAGATGACGAGTCCGTCCCTGCCTGTTGAGTCGAAGATTATCAAGACCAGCGGCGACAATTTCACAAATCTTTCGCTTACCGCGGGTGGGGGTAAAGGGTTGTTCACGAAGGAAATTGAGGAGTTGCTTCTCCGCGGCGAGATCCACGTCGCGGTGCATAGCATGAAGGACTTGCCGACCGCTTTGCCCGATGGCCTGATCATTGGTGGTGTACCGCCTCGCGAAAACGCCCACGACGTTCTCATTTCCAAGAAGTTCCGGTCGGTTCCGGAGTTGCCACACGGCGGACGTGTTGCCACGAGCAGCATCCGGCGGCGGGCACAGTTATTGGCACGACGGCCAGACTTGCAGATCGAGGAAATCCGAGGGAATGTCGAAACCCGGCTGCACAAGCTGGCAGAGAACGATGCCCTCGACGCGCTCATTTTGGCTGCGGCTGGTTTGCGACGGCTCGGTCTTTGGAAAAAGTTCGGTGACCTCCAGTGGCAGGAAATTGGTTTTGATGAGATGATTCCCGCCGTGGGGCAGGGCGCCATTGCGTGCGAGGTTCGCGAAGCAGATGCGGACTCGAAGGCGGCGCTCGACCGCATCAATGACGCAAACACGGCGGCTTGCACGACGGCCGAGAGGGCTTTTCTGCGGGCGCTCGGCGGTGGCTGCCAAGTGCCGTATGCCGCCCATGCGATGGTGGAAGAAGGTCGGCTGCGCCTGATCGGTGCGGTTTTCGGTCACGATGGGGAGAGCGTTCGTCGGGTCGAGGTCATCGGTACGAAGGAGGCCCCACGCGAACTCGGCGAGCGGGCAGCGAAACAGGTTCTTGCATGAAGACGACGGACAAGGGAAAGGTTTATTTGGTGGGGGCGGGACCTGGTCATGCCGGGCTAATCACGGTGCGCGGGTTGGAGTGCATCCAACTTGCCGACGTAATCGTATACGACAACCTGGTGAACGCCGCACTGCTGAAGCAGGCGCGTCCCGATGCCGAGATCATCTTCGCCGGCAAGCTGCCGAAGAAACACACCCTGACACAGGAAGAGATCAACGCCCTGCTGGTCAAGAAGGCGCACGAAGGGAAAGTCGTCACCCGCTTGAAAGGCGGAGATCCATTCGTCTTCGGTCGCGGTGGCGAAGAAGCGGAAGAAGTGCGAAAGGCGGGTTTCGAATTTGAGATTGTGCCGGGAATCAGCTCGGCCATCGCCGTGCCCGCGTACGCGGGGATTCCGGTAACGCACCGGGCCGTCGCGACGGCGTTCATGGTGATTACCGGCCACGAGGATCCGACGAAGGAGGAAACACAAGTCGACTGGGCGAGCGTGGCGAAGTTCCTCGGCACGCGCGTGATCCTGATGGGTGTAGAGCGGATCGGAACGATCGCGGGAGAATTGATGCGGCATGGAGCGGCACCGGAGACCCCGGTCGCGATGGTACATCGCGGCACGACAGGCCAGCAGCAAACCATTCAAGGAACGCTGGCAACAATCGCGGATGTTGCCGCGAAGGCGGATTTCAAGCCGCCGGCGGTAACGGTGATCGGCGAGGTGGCGCGGTTGCGTGAGGAATTGAATTGGTTCGAGCGCCGCCCGCTGTTTGGGAAACGTGTGGTTGTCACGCGCAGTCGCGAACAGGCCAGTGAGTTGGTGCGCCGGCTTGCCGATCTGGGCGCGGATGTGCTGGAGATCCCGACGATTCGCATCAAACCGCCGCAAAGCCTGGCGCCGTTGCGGGAAGCCGTCACCGCCATGGGGGAATACGACTGGTTGGTCTTTACCAGCCCGAACGGGGTGGATGCGTTTTTCCGCGAGTTTTTCGCAGGCCACAAAGACCTTCGTGAAATCGGCCCGGTGAGATTTGCCGCCATTGGCGCGGTCACGACGCAGAAGCTTGCTGAGTTGCACCTCGAGGTCGATTTGCAGCCGAAAGAGTTTACGACCGAGGCGTTGCTGGCGGAATTCAAGAAGTCGGTGAGTTGTGAGAACCTGAAGATGCTTATGCCACGCGCTGATTTGGCTGATCAGCGACTGGCTCGTGGTCTGGAAGACCTGGGCGCAATCGTGGATGATTTGGACGCGTATCAAACGGTGCCGGAGACGGAGGACCGTAGCGGGCATCGCGCGCGTCTGCTCACCGAAGGCGCTGATTTGATCACCTTCACGAGTTCATCGACGGTGATGAACTTCTGCAACCTGGTGGACGTACCGGCTCTCCGCGCGCAGTTCCCGCAGATGCAGTTCGCCAGCATCGGGCCGCAAACGACACAAGCTGCACGCGAGAAGGGATTGCAGGTTACGGCGGAAGCGACAGTGCACACCATTCCAGGCCTGATCGATGCCATCCTCGAACTGGTGGCAAAGAAATGATCGGGGCGATCCCCATTATTGCTGAAAATCGCATCCGTGAGGCGATCGAGCGGGGGGACTTCGAGTGCCTGGAAGGCGCGGGGCGACCGCTTCGAGACGTTGATGATCATTACGACCCGAATTGGTGGATCAGGCGCAAACTGCAACACGAACAGTTGACTCCCAAGGACGCGAAGATCATTGTGGAGAGGTTGAAACGCGGGGATGTCACACGGCAGCGACCATGACGAAGGAAGAATACTACGATCAAGGGATGACGGAATTCGCAATGGCGGAGTACGACAAGGCCGTCGATTCCTGTCGAAAGGCCGTGGAACTCGATCCGCAATACTTCGATGCCTGGCATGCCCTGGGAATGGCGCTGTTGCGGGCGAACAGGATTCCGGAGGCGATCGAGGCGGGCAAGCGGTCGATCGAGATCAATCCCAACGACATGCTCGCGCACACCAGCCTCTCGATGTACTACATGCGCGCTGGCGACAAAGCGATGGCGGAAAGGGAAAAGGGTCTGGCAACCGTTCTATCGTGGGGCGGTCGGGTGGATCAAATCCAGGACCCGCCGAAACAGTAGTCGCCTTACTGGAACATATACGACGGCAGGAAATAGAGCTTGCCGGCCTGCGCTTTGAACTGATTCGGCGTCAACTCGATTTGGATTTTTGCCTTGTCGTTCTTGCCCATGAGCCGAAGCAGGTTACGAATCGAGAACGGCTCGACGTAGCGGACGACTTTGGATTTCTTGATGGATGCCAACTCTTCGGCCTTGTCAACCGCATCGTCGAAATAGCCCACACCATCGACAAATCCTGCATCCAGCGCCTGCTTGCCCGAGAGAATCCGCCCATCAGCGAGGCCGTTCTTGAGGTCCTCGACCTTCATATCGCGTTCTTCGGCCACGATGCCCACGAACTTGTCGTACACTTCCATCACGAGGCCTTGCACCAGCGCCTTTTCATCCTCGGTCGGCTCGCGCGATGGATTCAAGATGTCTTTGTACTTGCCGGATTTGAACGTGTAAAACTTGACCCCGATCTTGTCGGCCAGACCCCCGTACGTAAAACTCTCCATGATTACGCCGATGCTGCCGGTGATGCTCAGCTCGTTGGCCATGATGTAATCGGCCCCGACCGCGATGTAATACGCGCCCGATGCGCCCATCGTGTCGATGCTCGCGACGATTGGCTTCTTGTCGCGGGCCGCCAGCACCGCTTGGTAAATGGTATCGGAGGCCACGACCTCGCCGCCGGGCGAATTGATGCGGAGGATGATGGCCTTCACACGTTTGTCATCCATGGCCTCCTGAAGCTGGTCCTCAATGTCGGCTACCATGCCCTCTTCGGTGCCGTAGCCATCCTGCGAATCGCTGATGACGCCGCTCACGTAGATCACGGCGATCTTGTCTCGCGCATCCTCATCGCCCTCCACAAACTGCTCTTCGTACCGGCCGTGGCGATTCCCGGTGATGCTCTCCGCGCGGCGCCCGCCAATCGCGACGCCGAACAACGCCAGATTGGCCAGCGCGCTGACAAACAGAAAAAACGTCACGATGACGGCATACACGATCCAGCCCGTCCGCTTGGGCGGCTGATTCTGGCTGCTGAGATAGGGGGGCGCGGATTCCATGCGCAATACATTGCACGACGATGGAAAGCGTCGCAAGAGCAAAAGCAGCTTGTTTTTCACTTGGTCGAAACCACGAAGTGACGTAGGTTAGCGCCCGATGCTGCTGGTAATCGACAACTACGACAGCTTCACGTACAACCTCGTGCAGTACCTCGGCGAGTTGGGCGTGGAGATGAAGATTTTCCGTAATGACGAGATCACGCTCGACCAGATTCGCGCCTTGAAACCATCCCGCATCCTCATCTCGCCCGGCCCCTGTTCGCCTCGCGAGTCCGGCCTCTCCAACGACATCATCAAGACCTTCGGCCCCAACATTCCCACGTTCGGCGTTTGTCTCGGCCACCAGTGCATGGGCCATGTCTTTGGCGGCGAAGTCGTCCGCGCCGACCGCCTCATGCACGGCAAAACCTCGCCCATTTACCACAACGGCCGCGACCTCTTCCTCGGCATGCCCAATCCCTTTACCGCCACCCGCTACCACTCGCTCCTCGTCAAACGCGATACACTCCCTGACACACTCGAAATCACCGCCGAAACCAAACCCGAAGGCGAGATCATGGGCCTCCGCCACAAACACCATCCCATCTGGGGCGTCCAATTCCATCCCGAATCCATCCTCACCCAGGAAGGGAAGCACATACTTTCCAACTTTCTTAAACTGACGGCCTGACCCGCTCGTAGCCGCACCCTTCAGGGTGCGAGTCCTTCAGAACGCACTGCTTGCCTTTTCAAAACCCTCATTTCTCGTCACCCGACACAACTGACACCTCCAAACGAAGCCAATCCGGCAAAACGAAGCCAAGTGTCATGTTGTCCCACTTTGTCATCTAACCATCTGTAATACAATAGGTTCTGTAATCACACACCCCCCGGAAAATTGGCTTCGTTTCGCAGTTTCATACATTTCCCGCCTACCTTGTCCCTCGGAACCAGCTCGTCACCCTGAGCGAAGCGAAGGGTCTCTCACTCTCGGTATTACCTCCCAGACTATCCTCGGCGCGCTTGTCCTTTATGCTCACACACGACGCCAAGCGGCCCCTGCCATTCGTTCGTCTTCTCATCCTTATTTCAAAGAACCAACCATCATCGTAGCACCCATTTAACGTTTCGTCCAGCCAAAATATCAGTCATCGATATTCCGATCCCCGGTGCCTCTGATAGAAACGGTCCACCCCCTCAGCAAAGGATTAGGGCGATGGGCCCATACTATTTCGCCTTCTGCAGAATTACGCTAAACTGTACCCTATGAATCTGCCTATTACCGGCGGTTGTTTGTGCGGTGCGATCCGCTACGAATGCACCGCCGAACCATTGCGCATGCTCAAGTGCCACTGTCGCGACTGCCAGCAACTCAGCGGAGGACCGTACCTGCCCGTGGTTGTCGTCCCACTCAGCGCCTTCAAGATTACCAAAGGCGAGTTGAAATACTTCCCCACACCCAGCGTGTTGGGCCGACCGAACGTCCGCGGCTTCTGCGCCAACTGCGGCTCGCGCCTTACGGGCGCCGAGAACCCCAAGCACGATTTTATCGGTATCACCGCCTCAAGCCTCGACGACCCAACTCTCTTTCAGCCCACCATAGACATCTTCGTCGCCGACGCCCAGCACTGGGACCTCCTCGACCCCGATTCCCCCAAGCACCCCCAATACATGCCGCGGGGGTAAAGGAGTCTGTTACAGAGACTCGGTTCCCTGTTACAGGGTTGACAGCAAGAAGTGTTTAATGTAGAAAGTTTCGCATGGCGCGTTCGTCCACCACTTATCCACGGAAATGGAATTCAGGAAAAACGACAGTCATCCGTGTTCCAGACGCGATGGCGGGGCAACTCCTTGAGATAGCCCGGAGATTGGATGCGTGTCGAAAGTTTCGCGTACGTGAAGAGCCGGGTGCGGTCGTTTTAGAACTGGAGCAGGTCAAAGGGATTCGTTATGCGGCGAACAAGCCGGTGAACGTATCAAGCGTTCCGCAACGAAGTCCGTTTCGATACCCAGGTGGCAAGACCTGGCTGGTTCCATACATACGAGATTGGCTCCGGGCGAGGCCAAAGCGACCAACACGCCTCATCGAGCCGTTTGCAGGTGGCGCAATTGTTAGCCTGACCACCGCATTTGAACGGCTCGCCAAACACGTCGCTTTTGCCGAGTTGGACGAGGGTGTTGCATCTGTGTGGAGGGTGGTACTCAATGGTCAGGCTGAATGGCTCGCCAATCAAATCCTGAACTTTGATCTGACATATGAACATGTTCGGGCAGTGCTCGATCATCCAGCCGATAATCTGCGAGAAAGGGCGTTTCAGACAATCCTTCGGAATCGTGTTCAGCGTGGTGGGATCATGGCACCCGGTGCCGGGCTGGTGAAGACGGGGGAAAAGGGGCGTGGACTTAGGTCGAGGTGGTACCCCGAAACGCTTGCGCGACGCATTCGGGAGATAAACAGGCTCAAAGATAGGCTGACCTTTGTGGACAGTGATGGCTTCGCTCTGATTGAAGAGTACAAGGCGGACGAGGACACTGCCTTTTACATCGATCCCCCTTACACACTGGCGGCACGACGCTTGTATACAAAATGGCAGATCGACCATACTCGACTGTTTGCTGCGATGCATGGCATCAAGGGTGATTTCCTGATGAGCTACGACAACACGGCTGAGGTTTCAGAACTTGCAAAACAGCACGATTTCGAAACCCGCGCCATAGCCATGAAAAACACACACCACGCCAAAATGACCGAACTCTTGATCGGGAAAGACTTATCGTGGTTACATGTTGACTGATACAATGCGTCGTTCAGCAACGGTATCAACCCAGCTTCAAGCCAAGCGGGTGATCGGGGTCAAGAACGCCGACCTTTAGACGCAACTGTTCCTCAAACCTCTCCTTCGAGAGTGGTACGCCTCCGGTCAACGCCTTAACGGAGGAATCCAGTTTGGTGAAAACTACCTCCCGAGGGGTGAGTCTCCACCCCCTCGGAGCTTGATCATAGCCGACAACAAACCAGGCAATCTCGGCATTTGATAAATGCTTCTCTCTCTCCAATCCGACAAGGGACGCAAAAAATGCCTCATCCACTACAACCGCCAATTTTTTGCCCCAGGTGCGAATTGTTGGACCTTTTGTTTGAAGTTGCGGCAAGAGACGCTTGGGCCCCGAGCTGCGCCAATCAGGTCGACGGTGTGCCGCCGGGAATGGTACGGTTTCCTTTTCCCCTTCGCTCAACATTGTGAATTCCTGATTCATCGCTTTACCCGAGAAGTAGGCCGCTTGAAGCTCAAGGGCGCACCAATCAATCGGATTTCGTGACGGATGGACAACTACATTGTCGATTCTGCCGATGTAGTCCCGGCTATCTTCGTCATCAGACTCGGTTGAAGGATTTGGATTCAATCGATCCAGAAAACCAATCTCGCTAAGAACTAACGGACGATCTGTCTGAAGTATGGTCTCACCAACCCAACGAAATATTGTATCGTCTTCAAGAAAACGAAGTGGACATGTTGTCACCAAGGGTCCGGTACCAGAAACCACACCGTCATCCACCTGCTCGTAGCGCCTCAAGGAGCAAACGCCACCCTTTTTATTGCAATTGGTGTCCTTCTGGAATGGGCACGGTGTTCCGGTCAGAGCGTCCAATTCGATTTCGACTTGGGCTCGGCGAAATCGCTCCTTCGGGGAGAGTGTTTCGAACCCTGCACCGTACCACTCACCAATCGAGTACCTGTGGCGAAGTTTCGGACGCTTGGAGGACGGCATATGTATTGATTACCAGAACGAAAGCACTAGAACCACCAATTTCTAGTTCCCCGTCGTCCCTTCGTACCACCTCCCTTCCACGCCACTCCGCTCCGCCGTGGTGTTTTGCTTGCGTAAGGGCGGGGAGTTGTAGAATTTCCCTAGTCAGCGGAGGGTGCATGGCAACGATCACCAATCATCATTATGTCCTGGCGGTCCCCGACGCGCAACGGACCGCGGAGTTCTTCGTCGACCAGTTGGGGTTCGAGCTTCGCCCGGTCAACGACAAGGGTTGGCGGTTCGTTTCCAAGGATGATTTTATGGTCATGTTGGGCTCTTGTCCCGAAGCCATCCATCCCGCCAAGTTGGGCGATCACTCCTACTTCGCCAGTTGAAAATTCTTCTCCTCGCGCCCGCGCTCAACTGCAACCGGAGAGGCCACCATGGCCTCTCCGTTCCTCTAGCACCA
>Ga0302324_100017917_pt1 | contig 14005 bp, 15 predicted proteins | sample Palsa_T0_1_FD_201949 | JGI IMG/M metagenome (GOLD analysis project Ga0302324, IMG submission 201949) | Peat permafrost microbial communities from Stordalen Mire near Abisko, Sweden - Palsa_T0_1 | ecosystem: Environmental > Terrestrial > Soil > Palsa > Peat permafrost | place: Sweden: Abisko... | reverse complement strand
TCGCCAGCCCGTATATTCCGTACAAGGACGACATCCGCGGCTTCGTCTTCGACGTCGCGACCGGCAAGCTCAACGAGGTGACTGGTTGATAACGCTGCTCAGCATCGGCGCCGTCGCGATCGGCAGTGACGGGTACCGGGGCGAGGTGCGGGCCGCGGTCATCGACCCGGTCGCCGCCGTCGTGACCCACCTGGTGGTCGAGCCGGAGGGCCGGTCCGGTCTCGCCCGGCTGGTCCCGCTCAGCCTCGCCGAGGCCGAGGCCGACACCGACGCCTACGACGTCCGGGCAGCGCCGGGCAAGCTCCGGCTCCGCTGCACCGAGGCGGAGTTCATGAACCTGGGCGCGGCCGAGGAGACCCTGGCGGAGTTCGCGGTCGGGCAGACCGTGCCCGTCCAGCTGCTTCCCCCCGGCTGGCGACCGGCCGGCGAGCCGGTCGCGCGCGGGGGCGACATCCCGCGGATCCCGGAGCGGGAGACCGTCGACGTCGTCCCGGCGGGCGAGGTCGAAGAGCACGGCGGCGATCACGTGCACGCCACCGACGGCGACATCGGCCAGCTGCGCGGCTTCCGCCTCGACCCGGCCAGCGGCCGGGTAACCCACGTGCTGCTGGGCGAGGGGCACCTGTGGGGGCGCAAGGAGGTCGCGATCCCGTTCGACAAGATCGCCGGGTTCGACCAGGGCATCAGGCTGAGCCTCACCAAGAAGCAGGTGCAGGACCTGCCGGCGGCAGGTAGCTGAAGCAGGGCGATCCACACGGGGGACCACCATGAGCAGCGGCAGCAGCGGCGGCAGCGGCAGCGGGTCAGGGAGCCGGAGCCTGATCCTGGCCGCGATGATCTTCGCCGTCGCGATGACCTTCATCGACCAGACGATCGTCTCCATCGCCGCGTCGACGATCCAGCACGACCTGGGCCTGTCGTCGAGCGGCATCCAGTGGGCGATCAACGCCTACCTGCTGACGCTGGCGGCCCTGTTCGCGTTCGGCGGGCGGCTGGGCGACATCCTCGGGCACCGCCTGATGGTCGTGATCGGGGTGATCATCTTCGCGGCCGCGTCGGCCCTGTGCGGCGCCACCCCGGCCGGCAGCGGGGCCGAGGCGTGGCTGATCACGTTCCGCGCGGTCCAGGGCGCGGGCGGCGCGCTCATGTTCCCGGCCGCGATCGCGATCGTGGTGCAGACCTTCGACCTGCGCTCCCGCGGCCGGGCGCTGGCCCTGTTCTTCGGCATCGCCGGCGGGCTGACCGCGATCGGCCCGATCGCGGGCGGGTACCTGATCGAGTGGACCTGGCGGGCGATCTTCTGGATCAACATCCCGGTCGCGCTGATCGCGCTCATCCTGATCGCGCTGTCCAAGCCGCCCAACGAGCGCCATCCGGCCCCGATCGACTACCGGGGCCTGGCGCTGATCGTCGGCGGGGTCGGGCTGAGCGTGTTCGGGTTCCAGCAGTCGGCCCTGTGGGGCTGGGGCAACGCGGCCATCTGGGCGAGCATCGTCGTCGGGGTGGCGCTGCTGGTCGTGTTCGTCGCGGTCGAGCGCCGGACCCAGTCGCCGCTGATCAACGTCCGCATCTTCGAGAACCGGACGTTCAGCGTGCAGAACATCGTGCTCGGGGTGGCGTCGATGGCGTTCATCCCGGTGTTCTTCTTCGCCAGCACCTACGGGCAGATCGCGCTCGGGCAGAAGGCGACCACGTCCAGCCTCGCGATCTTGTACTTCTTCATCGGCTTCGTCGTGTTCGCGCAGATCGGCGGCCGGATGCTGGACCGGGCCGGGGCCAAGCGGCCGGTGGTGATCGGCTGCGCCCTGGCGGCGATCGGATTCGCGCTGTGGGCGGGCAAGGTGACCGACCTGAACGGCGGCTCGCAGACGATCTACATCATCATCGCCGGGGCCGGCATGGGGCTGATGCTCGGCCAGTCCAACACCGACGCGATCAACCGGGCCGCCCGCTACTCCTACGGCGAGGCGACCGGCATCACCCAGACCGTCCGCAACTACGGCGCCAGCCTCGGCTTCGCCATCCTCGGCACGGTCCTCATCAACCGGTTCCGGTCCGAGATCACCTCCTCGCTCACCAGCCGGGGGATGCCCGGCCCGGCCGCCGCGGCCGAGGCGTCCAAGCTCGCCCAGCTCCAGGGCGGCGGCAGCGGCAGCACGGCCACGATCCCGCCGTTCATCCGGGCCGACTTCGCCAGCGCGATCGAGGTGGTGCTGTACGGGATGGCGATCATCATGGGGATCGCCGCCCTGGTGGCGCTGCGCGGCCTCCGCGGCGGCGTCCAGCAGGACCCCCAGGCGGCCGCGGCCGACGGAAGGCAGGACCGTGCGACCGACGCTGTATGAGTTCGCGGGCGGGGCGGGCGCGTTCGCGCCCTTCGCCGCCGCGCTGCACGCGCGCTGCCTGGCCGACCCGGAGCTGAACCACCCGTTCTCGCACCCGGGCCAGAACCCGCTGCACGTCGAGCGGCTCGCGGCCTACCTGGCCGAGGCGATGGGCGGGCCGCCGAGGTACTCGGGGGAGTACGGCGGCGACCAGAGCGCGCTGGTGCTGATGCACGCGGGCAACGGGGACATGAGCGACCTCGGCCGCCGGTTCGCCGACTGCTTCATGGGCGCGGCCGACGACGCCGGCTGGCCGGACGACCCGGCGTTCCGGGCCGCGATCCGCGCCTACATCGAGCGGTCGGTCGACACGGTCGCGCTCTCCCATCCGCACGACACCGACATCCCGGCCGGCCTGCCGATCCCGCACTGGTCCTGGGACGGCCCGGCCTGAGGCGCCCCCGGAAAAGTCAAAACCAGGATCATCCCGAACGGTGCCGTCGTCCCCATGGCACCGCCCGCCTCACCTCGCACGGCGGCCGGCGGCTCCGGTGGGCGGCGACCCACCCCGTCCCATCATTGTGTGCCGTTGGGGGCATCGTTGCAGCATGTTGACCGTCATCGTGTGCCGGCGGGGGCACCCCCCGACCCGAACTCCCCACGCTGACGCCCAAAGTCCAGCCAGCCTCAGCCAAAGAGGCCCGAGGGACTCATGTTGCCAGCGCGAATGCGACAACGTCGGCGCGCCTAGCCCGTCGGCCCGGCCCGGTCCATGTACGCCTGGATGCCGTCCAGGATGCGGTCGATGCCGAACAGGAACTCCTCGCGCTCCGACGGCGGGGCGCCCGGCCCGACGTTGGCGGGGCCAGGCGGCGGCGTCCAGGCGATCTTGTGCAGCCGGGGGTAGGTCGCCTCGTCCGCCAGCTCCCGCAGCAGCGCGTCATAGGTCCACGAGGGCGCCCCCTGCTCCTGCGCGGCGCGACGCTCGTCATTGGCCATCCGCGCCTCGCTCAGCGTGAACGAGCTGATCAGCCCGATGACCCGGAGCTTGTCGACGTCCGCCAGGGCCGTCCCGTCCATGGCCTCGAGGCCGCGTTCGACAAAGATCATCGAGTTCGGCGCCATCGGCGGCGCCGCCATCGGCATCTGGGTGAGCCACGGGTGCCGGTCGAGCATGTCGCGCTGCACGATGGCCCAGCTCCGCACCTTCGCCCGCCACCCGTCGCCCGCCAGGACGACGCCCTCGGCGCCGCGGGCGCTGCCGTTCCACATCAGCTGCAGGAGCTCCTCCTTGCTGGCGACGTACCGGTACAGCGACATCGGGGTGAAGCCGAGTTCGGCCGCGACCCGCGCCATCGACACGCCCTCGAGACCCTCGGCGTCGGCCAGCCGGATGGCGACCTCGACGATCGCGTCGGCCGACAATCCCGGCCGAGGTCCGCGCTTACCCGGCCCGCGCCGCCCCCAGAGCAGGTCGAGGCCGGCCGGCAGCTGGACTTTCTCCTCCGCGGCCGACTCTGACGCCGGTGGTTCTGACGCTGCTGCCATATGCCCGTACGGTACTCCTCCGCCCTCGCTTGCCTAAACTGTGTATGCAGTATACGTTTCGTGTATGACATACACAGTTAAGGCCGAGGGAATCAGGAAGTCCTTCGGCAGCGGCAAAACAGGCAAGCTCGTCCTCGACGGCGTCGACCTCGCGGTCGAGACCGGGTCGATCTTCGCCCTGCTCGGCCCGAACGGGGCCGGCAAGACCACCCTGGTCCGCATCCTTGCCACCCTCATCCGCCCGGACGCCGGCACCGCGACTGTGGCCGGCCGCGACCTGCTCGCCGACCCGGTCGCGGTCCGCCGGTCGATCAGCCTGACCGGCCAGTACGCCGCCGTCGACGACATGCTGACCGGCGGCGAGAACCTGCGGATGATGGCGCGCCTGCTGCACCTGCGGCCGCGCGAGGCGGCCGACCGCAGCCACGCGCTGCTGGCGGAATTCGGCCTCGCCGACGCCGGCGACCGCCGGGTGAAGACGTACTCGGGCGGCATGCGCCGGCGCCTTGACCTCGCGATCAGCATGATCGTGCGGCCCGCGCTGCTCTTCCTCGACGAGCCCACCACCGGGCTTGACCCGCGCAGCCGGGAGCAGCTCTGGGGAACGGTCAGGAAGCTCGCCGACGAGGGCGTGACGGTGCTGCTCACCACCCAGTACCTGGCCGAGGCGGACCAGCTGGCGGACCGGATCGCGCTGCTCGACCACGGCCGGGTCGTCGCCGAGGGCAGCGCCGACGAGCTCAAGTCGAGCCTGCGGGGCGAGGTCGTGCGGCTCCAGTTCGCCAATCCGGGCGACTACAAGCGCGCCCTGCGCGAGGTCGCCGCGATCCGCGCCGACGAACGGCTGCGCACGGTCGAGGTCGGCACCGACGGCTCCGCCGCCTCGATCTACCGGCTGCTCGGCCTGCTGCAGGCCGCGGGCGCGCCCGCGGCGCGGGTGTCGGTCGACCGGCCCAGCCTCGACGACGTGTTCATGTCCCTGACCGAGAAAGTGAGCGTTTGATGACCGCCGCCTACGCCCTCAGCGACACCAGCGTGATGATCACCCGCTCGATGCGCCGCTCGCTCCGCGATCCCGAGGCGTTTTTCACCGCCCTGATGCTGCCCATCATTCTGATGCTGCTGTTCGTCTATATATTCGGCGGCGACCTGAACACCGGCGGGAAGTACGTCAACTACGTGGTTCCCGGCCTGATCGTGCTCTGCGCCGCCTTTGGCGCGGGCACCACCGCGGTCGTGGTGGCGACCGACATGAGCAGCGGCATCGTCGACCGCTTCCGTTCGATGCCGATTCACGCCTCGTCGGTGCTGGCCGGGCACATCGTCGCCAGCCTGGCCCGCAACCTGGTCGCGACCGCGCTGGTGATCGCGGTCGGCCTCGGGGTCGGCTGGCGTCCGACCGACTCGCCGGTCCGGTGGCTCGGCGCGGCCGCCATGATCGTCGCGTTCATCCTGGCCATGTCGTGGCTCGCGGCCGCGTTCGGGCTGCTGGTCAGGAGCCCCGAGGCGGCGACCGGGGCCACCTTCGGGCTGATGTTCATCCCGTACCTGTCGACCGCGTTCGTCCCGTCCCGCACGCTGCCCGCGGTGCTCCGCCCGATCGCCGCCAACCAGCCGTTCACGCCGGTGATCGAGACCATGCGCGGGCTCTGGATGGGCCGCACCTCGACTGGCGCCAGCGTCGGCCACGAGGCCCTGCTGGCCGGCCTCTACTGCGCCGCCATCCTGGTCATCTCCTTCGTCTGCGCGTCCAGGCTGTACCGGCACCGCACCGCGGCGTAACCCGACGGTGAGGTAACGCGGGGCGGGGCTGGCCGGAATGCCAGAGTGGACGTCCGCTCTGGGCGGCACCCTGGACGCCGGGCCGCGTCCCGGGGCGGCCGCGATGGACCTGGCCCGCTCGCTGCTGCCCGAGGTGGTGCTGATGGACATCCGCATACCCGGCACCGACGGGCTGGAGGCAACCCGGCAGATCGCCGCCGACCCCGAGCTGAGCGGCGTGCGGGTCATCATCCTCACCACTTTCGAGGCCGACGAGTATGTCTTCGAGGCGATCCGCGCCGGGGCGAGCGGCTTCCTGAGCATCCGTCATGTCGTAAGCGCCGGTTCGGGACCGGTACCGCGTGCGGAGAACATGGCGGGCGAATTGTGCGCCACGACTATGCGGCCATCGCCGCCGACGGCGACGAGGCCTCCGGTGGAGCCGCGCTGGGCGAGTTCATGCTCAAAGGTGCCCCGGACCGCCTCGGCGAGATTCGCGTCGGCGTAGCGGATCCGGGCGGCGACGTCGTACGCAATGACGCCGCGGATGAAGGCCTCGCCGTGTCCGGTACACGAAATCGCCACGACATTGTCGCGGGCGTATACGCCCGCGCCGACGATGGGGGTGTCTCCGACGCGCCCCTCGGCCTGGCCGGCCATCCCGCCGGTGGACGTGGCGGCGGCGACGCGACCGCCGGCATCGCGGGCCACCGCGCCGACCGTTCCGTGGCGGGCGGCGATTGCACGGCCGTCCATTATGTGGTCCAGCTGCTGCTTGCGCGGCTCGGTGATGAAGTAGTCGCGCTCGACCACTTCAAGTCCGTAGCGCTCAAGGAACGCGACGTCAGGGCCGACGATGAGGACGTGGTCGGTGCGCTCCATCACGGTGCGGGCGACCCGCACCGGGTTCCTGGCGTGCTTGGATGCGGCGACCGCGCCCGCACGTCCGGCTCCCGTCATCACCGATGCGTCGAGCTCGGCGTGTCCCGTCGCGGTGAGCGCGGCGCCTTGGCCGGCGTTGAACAGCGGGTCGTTCTCAAGTACTTCCACGCTCGCGCACACGGCGTCCAGGGCGCTGCCTCCTGATGCGAGCACCTGCCATCCGGCACGATAGGCGGTGAGCAGCCCCTGCGCGTACGGCGCGCGGGCGGCGAGGGTCAGCTCCTCCACGCGGCCGCCGGCCCCGCCGTGCAGAGCCAGGCTCGGTCCTTCTTCGGGCGGCGCCACTTCGAAAGTGTCCATAGCGATCGTCTTTCTGTCGTGCGGCGCGGGCTAGATCCAGATCTCCCGTAGAGCCCGGTAGATGTTGTCGCCGAGCACCTGCTGGACCTCGGCGTCCGAGAAGCCGTGTCCCACCAGCCAGTCGCAGATGTTGGCGAAGTTCTCCGTAGGGTTCTCCAGGCCGTCCACGTACTCAACCGGTTCGTACGATGGGCCGCCCATCCGGGACAGGCTGAGCAGGTGGGCGAACGTGCGGTGCAACGCCACGTGGTCCCCGTAGAGGGTGTCGGGGCCGAACGCGACGTGATCGAGTCCTACCAGGTCCACGCAGTACAGAAAGTGGTCCATTACCGACTCGAGGGTGTGCCGGGGGTGCGAGTGCGACAGCGTGGTATGCGGGGCGGCCGACATGCCGATCACCCCGCCCGTCTCGGCGACCGCCCGCAGCACCGCGTCAGGCTTCATCCGTGCCGTGTCCCACACCCCGCGTGCCCCGGCGTGCGTGATGAGGACCGGTTTGCCGGACTGCGCGCAGGTGTCAAGCGCCGTCTGGTCGGAGGAGTGCGACAGGTCGATGGCGAGCCCCAGTTGGTTCATCCGGATCACCGCCCGGTGGCCGAACGCGGTCAGGCCCCCGTCGGTTGGCTCGCTCAGCCCGCTGCCCAGGGTGTTGGCGTCGGAGTAGGCGATCCCGATCTGCCGGATGCCCAAGCCGTAGAGGACGTCGAGCCGGTCGAGTTCGTTCTCGATCGGCGTCGCCGCTTCCAGCCCGAATACCAGCCCGACGGTGCCCGTGGCGCGGGCCGCGTCGATGTCGGCGACCGTCTTGATCAGGTCGAACCCGGGCGCGTGGGCGAGGTCGGCCAGCCGCATGCCGAGGTCGGTGACGACGTCGTTCCACCGCCACGGTGCGCTGCCGGTGACGCACGCGGTGCCGTCCATCAGGTTGTCGAAGATGACATCCACCCCGGAGGCGCGCATACCGGCGTACGCGGCGTGCTGCCTCCCTGTCCGGTTGTAGGCCGGCGTCTCGCCCATGTCGGCGGGGAACCTGACCGGGTGGTCGTGCAGGCTGATCACCAGGCTGTCGCGCAGCAGCGCGGCCGACCGCCGCGCCTGCTCGTCCGTCAGCGACGCTCCCTGGTAGGGCGGCACCCGGCCGAGCTCAGGGGCCAGGTCGAACCCGGGCAGCGTCCCCGTCGGCAGGTAGGAGTAGGCCAGGTACTCGATCGAAAAGGGCGGTCGCGCGGGCGCGGTCAAAGGAACGCGCTCCCGCCGTCGATCGCGATGATCTGGCCGGTCACCCAGCCTGACTGCGCCGAGGCGAAGAAGCTCACGCCGTTGGCGATGTCGGTGGGCTGGCCGATCCTGCGCATCGCGATCCCGTCGACCAGCGCCCGCTGCCCGTCCGGTCCGTACCCGTCCCACTGCAACTGCGTGGTCGGGTTGGACAGGATAAAGCCGGGCGCGATGCAGTTGACGGTGATCCCGTAGGGGCCGAGCTCATGCGCCATCTGCCGGGTGAAGCCGAGCTGGCCTGCCTTGGCGCTGGCGTAGGCCTGGATGCCGGTCTTGCTGACGGTCAGCCCGGCCCCCGACGAGATGTTGATGATCCGTCCCCACCCACGCTCTTTCATCGCGGGCACGGCCGCCCGGGTGCAGAGGAACATGGTCGTCAGGTTCGCGTTGACCACCGCCTGCCAGGCCTCCACCGACACCTCCTCCAGCGGGCGGCCGACCTGGCCGACCACCCCGCCCGCCGTGTTGACCAGGATGTCCACCGGGCCCACGGCGGTGAAGACGTCGTTGACGGCCGATGAGTCGGTGAGGTCCGCGGCCGTCAGCGCGGACCCGTCAAGGGCGGTGGGCTGCTTGTCGACCCGGTGCACCTTTGCCCCGTCCGCGGCCAGGGCGTCCGCGATCGCGGCGCCGATCCCGTGGGCGCCGCCGGTAACTACCGCGACCCTGCCTGCCAGTGACATGCTGACGCGCTCCGTTCTCTCTCATCGGTTGCGATGCCACTTGGTTTCAGGTGGCTCGCGCTGACCCGCAGTTCCAGGTGGTGCGGGTTAAGCGGTGCTGGACCTTCGCGGGCGGCGGGCCCACCGACCCGCGGGAGACCAGGGACATCGGCTCGCTGATCAGGACATCGGACCCGCCGGTGCCGTCGATCCTGGCGATCAGCGCGTCGACGGCTGCCGCGCCGAGCTCGGCCAGGGGCATGCAGATGCTGGTGACCGGCACGTCAAGGTAGGCGAGGGACTCATCCTCGTCCAAGCTGACCAGGGAGACCGCGCCGGGCACGGCGATACGCGCGTCCCGAAGGGCGGCCAGCACCCCGTACACCTGCTCGATGCTGCCGATGCCGATGGCCGTCGGCAGCGGGCCGGCCGCCAGCAGGCGCCGGATCACGGCATAGCCGCCCGCCTCAGTCGCGTCCACGTGCCTGATGACGGCAGTCAGACCGAGGGCGGCGCAGTGCCGCCGGGTCGCGGCGGCCCGGCGGTGCACGGTGTCCACCTCACGCCGACCGTCAATGAGCAGCACGTTGCGGTGGCCAAGGCCAGCCACGTGGTCAAGGAACAGCCGGACGGCGCCCGCCTCATCCATGACGACGTCGTTGCCCTGGTCGGGACCGCGCCGGTTGACATACACGTGCGGCACCGCGCTCAGCGTCTCATCGGGCTTGACGTCGGTGCCCCTGCCACCGCGGAGCGCGGTAGCGAGCAGCAGCCCGTCGGCGCGGCTCTCGGAGATGAGGTAGCTGTAAGCGCCGGGCGGCTTCGGGTCCTCCATCGGCTCCTCCATAATCATGACGACGTAGCCGCGCTCGGCGGCGCGCAGCAGGGCGCCGCGCTGCAGCCGGACCCAGATCGGGTTGCGCAGCATCGGAACGACGAAGGTGAGCGCACCGGTGCGGTGCTGGCGCAGTGCCCGGGCCAGCGCGTTCGGCCGATAACCGCGGGCACGGGCCTCGGTCAGGATGCGCTCGACCGTCTCCGGCCGCAGCGAGTGGCCGACCTCCCCGTTGAGCACGCGCGACACGGTGGAAGGGTGCACGCCGACGGCGGTGGCGATGTCGACCAGCCGGACCACCTGGCGCCTGCCCGCAGGCTCGTGCTGTCGGCCGGGTGCCCGCTCGGTCACACGGTTTCCGGTGCGTTCGCGGTTTCCGTAGTCCAGGCGAAGTGACAGGCCGCGCTGTGCTCGGGGTCCGCGCGGGACCCGACCAGGGCCGGGTCCTGCTCGGCACAGATCTGCTGCGCCATCGGGCACCGAGTGCGGAACCGGCAGCCGGTCGGCAGCCGCAGCGGGCTCGGCGGGTCGCCCTGCACCGCGGGCGCCTCGTTCTCGTCCCGGGGCGTCATCCGGGGGATGGCGGCGAGCAGACCAGCGGTGTACGGGTGCCGCGGATTGCGGAACAGTTCCTCGGTCGGCGCTACCTCGATGATCCGGCCCAGGTACATGACCGCGACCCGGTCGCACAGGTGCCGGACGACGGCCAGGTTGTGCGAGATGAACAGCACGGTCAGGCCGAGCTCGCCCTGCAGTTCCTCCAGCAGGTTCAAGATCGTGGCCTGCACACTCACGTCGAGGGCGGAGACCGGCTCGTCCGCCACGAGCAGCTCGGGCCGCAGCGCGATCGCCCGGGCGATCGCGACGCGCTGGCGCTGGCCGCCGGAGAACTGCCGGGGCAGCGCGTGTATCGCGTCCTCGGGCAGCCCGACCATCCGCAGCAGTTGCCGGGTGTGGGACTCGACCTCGTTCCGTGGCACCACGTGGTGCACCCGCAGCAGCTCGTGCAGGATGCCGCCGACGGTCAGCCGGGGGTTGAGCGACGAGTACGGATCCTGGAAAACCATCTGAATCCGGCGCTGATCGGCACGGGACCGGCGGCGGGCGGGCAGCACCTTGCCGTCCAGCTTGATCTGGCCGCGGTTAGCGCGCTGGATGCCGGCGATCGCCCGGGCCAGCGTCGACTTGCCCGAGCCGGACTCGCCGACCAGGGCGAGTGCCTCGCCCCGGCGGACGGTCAGGTCGATGCCATCCACGGCGTGCAGCAGGTGCTGCTGGTGACGCAGCCGGGCGCCGAGCGACGAACCGACGGAGAAGCTCACCTCGATGCCTGCCGCCTCCAGGATGTTCTGCTCGCTCATCGGTCGGTTCCTATCTGGTCCAGGCAGCGTTCATAGTGCAGGCACGCTGTGGCGCGGTCACCCTCGAGCAGGCGCAGCGGCGGGTCGCTGGCCTTGCAGTCGTCTTCGGCGAACTTGCAGCGGGGGTGAAACCGGCAGCCGGACGGGGGGCTGGTCAGGCTCGGCGGCGAGCCCGGGATGGGTTCCAGGGACTGGCCGGGATGGTCGACATCGGGCGCCGACCGCAGCAGGCCCAGCGTGTAGGGGTGCATCGGCCGGGTGAAGACCTCCCGTACGGTGCCGCGCTCGACGATCCGCCCGGCGTACATGACGGCGACCTTGTGGCAGACCTGCGCGACCACGGGCAGGTCGTGGGTGACGAACATCAGGCTGGTGCCCGACTCGCGGCACAGCTGCGCGAGCAGCCGGAGGATCTGGTCCTGGATCGTCACGTCCAGCGCGGTGGTGGGCTCGTCGCACAGGATCAGCTCGGGGTCGCAGGACAGCGCCATCGCGATCATGACGCGCTGCCGCATCCCGCCGGAGAACTCGTGCGGGAACGCGCGGAACCGGCGCTCCGGCTCGGGGATACCCACGCGACGCATGAGATCCATGGCGCGCTGCACCGACTGGGCGCGGCTCATACCGAGGTGGACGCGGGGCCCCTCGGCGATCTGGTTGCCCACCCGCATAACCGGGTTGAGCGCGCTCATCGGCTCCTGGAATATCATCGCGATCCGCCGGCCGCGGACCTTATTCAGCCGGGACTGCCGCAGCCGCGTCAGGTCGGTGCCGTCGAAGACAACCGAGCCCGCGGTCACCTTCGCATCCGGCGGAAGCAGGCCGAGGATCGACTTGAGGGTCATGCTCTTGCCCGAGCCGGACTCGCCGACGAGGCCGACGGCCTCGCCCGGCGCGATCTCGAGCGAGACCCCGTCGATGGGACGGACGACGCCCTGGTGGCCGGCAATCTCCACGCGCAGGTCGCTGACCTCAAGCTGCAGGGGGGCGCTCATGACGTGCCCGACCGGAGGAGGTCGGCGAGCCCGTCACCGATCAGCGACAGTGCCACGCCGGTGATCACGACCGCTAGGCCAGGGATGGTGGTCAGCCACCACTGGGTGGTGAGGAAGTTCTGCCCGCCAGCGATCATGGTGCCCCAGTCTGGTGTGGGGGGCTGGATGCCCAGCCCCAGGTAGCTGAGGGTGACGATGGCGAGGATGTCCTGGACGATATCGGACATCGCGTAGACGATCGACTGCGTGATCACGTTGGGCAGCAGGTGCCGGGTGATGATCCGCAGGCTGGACAGGCCGCCGGACTGGGCGGCGAGCACGTACTCCTGCCTCTTCGCGACAGTGATCTCGCCGCGGGTAATGCGGGCGTAGGAGACCCAGCCGATGGCGGTGATGGCGATGTAGATGCTCTTCTCGCCGGTGCCGAGGACGAACACTAGCGCGATGACCAGAACGAAGAAGGGGAAGGCGACGACGATGTCGACGATGCGCATGATGATGGCGTCGACCCAGCCGCCAAAGTAGCCGGCCAGGCTGCCCACGATGATGCCGAGGATGAACGGGAAGAGCACTGCGAGCCCGGCGACGCGCAGGTCGACCTGGCCGCCGTAGAGCAGCCGGGCCCAGGTGTCTCGGCCTTCCTGGTCGGTGCCCAGCAGGTGCCCGGCCTGCCCGAGGCCAAGCAGCGGCTGCTCCAGGTTCTGGGTGTCGGGATTGAATGAGGTCAGCAGGGGTGCGGCGTAGCACATGAACAGGATGATCGCCAGCAGCACCAGGCCCGCCATCAGGGTCGGCTGGCGGTACCAGCGGGCACGCCGCGCCCGGACGCGCGCGGCGGCCGGTGCCGGCGCCGGCGCGGGGTCGGCTGTGACTGCGCTCATGCGTCGAACCTCACTCTCGGGTCGAGCGCGACGTAGGCGACGTCGGTGAGCAGGTTGACCAGGACCACCAGTACTCCGTAGATCAGGGCGACCGACTGGATGACGGTGAAGTCGCGGTCGAAGATGGCGTTGATCATCAGGCTGCCGATGCCAGGGATGGCGAAGACCTGCTCGACGATGAGGGTGCCGCCGATGAGGTAGCCGATGTTGATGCCGAGCACGGTCACCGCGGGGATGACGGCGTTGCGGAGCACGTGCCGGACCAGCAGCCGCGGCGTGGGCACGCCCTTGGCCCGGGCGGTGGTGACGAACTCGGCCCCGAGCACGCCCAGCATGCTGGCCCGGAGACTGCGGATCAGCACCGGGCACAGTGCGACCGCCACGGTCAGGGCGGGCAGGAACATCGACTGCAGGTGGCCGGCGAAGCCCGACCCGTAGCCGGTGACCGGGAACAGCTGGAGCTTCTCGCCCAGCCAGGTCTGCAGGATCAGGCCGAACCAGAAGGCCGGCAGGCCCAGGCCGAACAGCGGCACGATGCGGATGATGTGGTCGCGGACCGCGTCCTTGCGGCTGGCGGCCAGCGTGGCCAGCGGCACGCTGATGACGACGGCGATAACCGCTGCGTAGCACAGCAACCATAGCGTGGGCGGCAGATGGCTGGTGATCAGGCTCGAGACCGGCACTCCGTAGTACAGGCTCTGGCCCAGGTTGCCATGGAACAGCCGGTCCATGAACAGCCAGTACTGCTCGATGAGAGGCTGGCTCAGGCCGAGCTGGCGGTCCAGGGCGGCGACGGTGCTGGGGTTGGCGCGCTGGCCGAGGATGGTGACGGCAGGGTTGCCGGGGATTAGGTGGACCATGAAGAACGTGATGATCGTGACGCCCACGGCGGTCGGCACGAGCAGTACCAGCCGCCGGAGGACGAAGCTCATCCGGCCCATAAAGACCTCGCTCGGGGTGGTGGGGTCGGCCGGCCGCGGAGGGCGCTGTCGGGAGCGCCCTCCACGACCGACCGCGGAGTCACGGGGCGAATCCGGTTAGCTGGAGCCCGGGCTCAGCCAGACGTCCTCCATGTGGTAGTTGCCGAGCGGCGTGACGAGGAAGCCGTGCACGTTCGA
>Ga0302324_100017916_pt1 | contig 14005 bp, 13 predicted proteins | sample Palsa_T0_1_FD_201949 | JGI IMG/M metagenome (GOLD analysis project Ga0302324, IMG submission 201949) | Peat permafrost microbial communities from Stordalen Mire near Abisko, Sweden - Palsa_T0_1 | ecosystem: Environmental > Terrestrial > Soil > Palsa > Peat permafrost | place: Sweden: Abisko... | reverse complement strand
GAGGGCGGCGGACGCGCGGTCCTGTGCCTGGCGCAGCATGGCGTCCAGATCGGATCGGGAATAGTACTTGCCCCCCGCCAAGACCGATTCTATTTCCCGTGTATGACGTATGGCTTCGAGCGGGTTCGACCGCAGCAGAACCAGATCGGCAGTCTTACCCTTTTCGACCGTGCCTTCGGTGGCATCCGCGCCCCGCCATCGGGCCGCGTCGATGGTGGCCATGCGCAGCGCTTCCACTGGCGTAAGGCCGGCCTTCACCAGATTCTCCAGTTCCTCGTGCAACGACCATCCCGGGAACATATAGTTGTTGTTGACGCCGCAGTCCGTTCCGGCCAGCATGGGGACGCCGGCCTTATGCGCGGCAAGCATGGCTTTTTGGGCGCGCTTGTTGAACTCGGCGGCGATTTCACGGGCAGCGCTCGCGACCGGCTTGCGCCTGCCGAGCTTCTGATCCCAGCTCTCCCAAATCGCGGGGAGCACAAACCGCTTCCGATCGTCCGACTCGAAATCCCGCTCTCCGAGCTCCTGCCCGGTTCGGATCGACACGGTCAGCGTGGGCGTAACCCAGATTTGTTTTTGGGCCATGGTCTGGTAGACGCGCTCCTCCTCTTTGGCGTCCTCCAAGTAAAGCAATCGCGCCGATCGTTCCCCGGGGACCAGCGCCAGCGGAGTGTCCCTTCTCGCGGCGGCTTCGCGGCCGAGTTGTTCGGAGTCGCCGGGTTTGGCGGCGATCAGATATTGGGCGTGCTCGATACCATCCTGTCCGATGTCGAGCGCCGTCTGGATGGGGATGTTGTTTGCCAAGTGCCCGACCACCTTCAGACCGTTCTTGTGCGCCTCCTCCACCACCGCGCGGAGAACCTCCGGCGGAATGTTTGAGAAATAGACCTTGATGAAGTCGGCGCCGCTTTGCTTCAGTTGGCGCACGGCCTCGCGCGCGGCATCGGGCGACTTGACACTGAGCGATCCGTTCCACGAAGGGGGTTCATTATCGATTTTCCGGCCAGCCGTCAGGATGCGGGGACCGGTGCGTTTGCCGGAACGGATCTCGTCGCGCCAGCGGAAGACGGAATCCGCGAGGTCGCCGCCCATTTCACGCACGCCCACGACGCCATTGGGGAGAAACAAATCGAGCAAGGCGGCGTTCTCATCCACGAGGGGAAAGTCGGGGGCGACCTGATTGCTGCGCAAATGGATGTGCATATCCCAGAGGCCGGGGATGAGAAAACGGCCTTCGCCGGGGATGCGGATGGCCAGCGCGGGGATACCGACGGCATCGGTGGAACCGGCGGCGGCGATTCGGCCGTTCAAAATCAACACGGTCTGGTGGGTGCGGGTTTCGCCGTTCACCACGTCCACGACGTTGACGTCGACGACGGCGAGGGGCGCCGGCGTTTGCGCGAAGGCGCGCGGGGCCAAGCATAGCGCGAGTGCGAGGGGATGGACTGAATGCCCGTTCATGAATTGAGACAGTGTAGCAAGTATTGCGCGGCAGCTTCGCGTGCCATGCGCCCCCCCAACTTTTTGCTTGACGGTAAGCATATGATTATATAAATTATTGCTTATATAGTATGCCGAACCTGGATGCCGCCTTCTCCGCCCTGGCCGACCCCACGCGTCGCGCGATTCTGGCGCGCCTCGCCTTGGGAGAAGCCACCGTCACGCAACTGGCGGAGCCGTTCGAGATGACGCAACCGGCCATCTCGCAGCACCTGAAGGTGCTCGAAGAGGCGGGACTGATTGCCCGCCGCAGCGACGGGACCAAGCGTCCTCGCCGGCTGGTTGCGGCGGGTATCGATGCGATGGACCAATGGCTGGCGATGGTGCGAAAAGGTTTGGAGCAAAACTACGACCGGCTGGACGAAGTTCTGGCCGGCATGAAACCGGATAAAGGAAAGAAAACGCGATGAGCAAAATGACGCTTAAAACAGAAGGCGATACGTATGTTCTGGTGGAAAGGCGCTTCGCCGCGCCTCCGGAAGCGCTGTACCGTGCGCACACGGAACCGGCGCTAATACAGAAATGGCTGCTCGGACCCGAGGGATGGACGATGCCCGTCTGCATCGCCGACGCGCAACCGGGGGGCAAGTTCCGCTACGAATGGACTAACGGCAAAGGCGGCGGATTTCATGTGACGGGTGAGTATCTGGAACTGGAGCCGTTCCACAGAATCGTACATGTGGAGCGGATGTTCCTGCCCGGCCCGACGCCGGACAACCACGTGGAAACGCGCTTCGATGCGGATGGCGCCGGCACGTTGATGACCATGCGCATGACGCTGCCCGATGCTCAAACGCGGGCGGCCATGCTGGCTTCGGGCATGGAGCGTGGCATGGAAGCCAGCTACGTTCGGCTGGAAGGCTTGATCTAGAGGCCGGCTGAAAGCCGGCCTGCAGCCAAAATTGGCTGCCCCACTAATCCGCGGGCACGCGATCGGGTTTCGGGGACAACCCCCAGCGCCAACAACGGACGTACGCCGCAATCTCCTTGCGGTACGTCTTGGCGGTAGCGAGCAACAACATCAGCACGATCAGGGCCGCCGCCGCCAACGCCGTCTGCCCCACGTCCAGATTGTTCTTGCACCACGGCAGCCAGCGCCCGTACACGAGCTCGATGTGCACCCAGTAGACCAGCAGCGACGTGGTGCCGAACTGCCGCACCCAGCTCCAGCCGGGCGCCGCGGCGTACTGCGTCCAGACGTACGCCAGCGCCAGGATTATCAGCGTCACGCCCAGTTTGATCAGCACCTGCGCAGGGCTATCCAGCCAGAATTCGGATTTCGGATAGATCGAGAAAGGCAGGTTCGCGAAGTAGCGCGCCATCAGGATCATGCCGATTCCCAGCAACGCAGCCCATTGCATGGCCCGGTCGTACTGCTCGTGTTTCAGCAGGCGGATCAGGCTGCCGGCGCTCATGCCGAATGCCAGGTAAGCGGCCCAGGGAAAGAAGCTGAAGGTGTTGTAATCCGGTGCGATGTACGCCTTCACGATCGCCGGCACGCCCGCCCAGTTCATTTGCGCGACCAGCGGCGAGAGGCTGGCAATCAGCAGCCCCAATACCGCGCAGATGCGCACCCGCTGCGCCGTCGAGAACAACGCCATGGCCGACATCAGCGCGATCCCGAAGCCCATGCAGTTGAGGATATCCACCTTCAGCATGTTGGTCCACGGACTGGGCCAACTGAACAGCCAAAGCTGCAGCCGGAACAGCATCGCGATGCCGAACAGGTAACCGGCGCGCCGCAGGGTGCCCACGATGCGGCCGCGGCGGGAAACGCCCTTGCGCTCGAAGCCGGCCATCAGGAACGCCAGGGTGATGCCGGTCAGAAACAGGAACATGGCGGGCGGCATGCCTCCGAAGAATTGCGAAAGCATGTAGGCCGCGCCGCCGCGCAGGTCCGGTTTCAAGAAAGACTGGAAGGCGTGGCCTTGCAGCATGACGATGCCCGCCACGCCGCGCAGCCAGTCCAAATACGTAAGCCTGCTCTTGGTTCCGGTCGATTCCATGCGCTTGGACTTTACCTGGTCCGGTTACTTCTGCGGATACTTCCGCTCCGTGTGATTCGGCAGCTTCAATTTCAGAGCCGAGTCCGGCAGATCCGGATTGATCTTCACATCCGAATACGTGGCCAGTTGATAGTCGCCGCCCTTAAGGTAGAATTTCTGCTGAATCGGGTAGCCGTTCTGCGCCACCCACATCTCCAATTTAACTAGATGCTGCAAGACCTCTTTTGATTTCGGAAGCAGTTCCAGAAGTTCGGTTTTCTGGCCGCCGACTGTATCCGGACCCACCAACCGCAGATTATAGGAAGCCTGCAACTCCGCTCGGGACGTGCCAAATCCGAGCATGAAGAACTGTTCCAGGAGTGCCTTGAACTTGCTCACATCGAATTCGTCTACCGTCTTCATCTTTGGGTAATATATCTCCAGCTTGTGATCTGAAAACGCGACGCTCTTCGGGTCGGGATCGGTCAGATCGATGAGCATGCGCAAGTCGCGGCGATGGCCCCGTTTCAGCAGGACGGTTCCCGAATCCACGTTGTCTTCGTCGGGGATCACAGCGGTGTGTTGAACGCGGCGCAGTTTGGCCGACATGCTCTTGAACGCCGTGGCGGCGTTATCGATGCGGTCGAGGACGGCGCCCACATCCTCCGCCGGTTTAGGGCAGGCGGGCGCCGTCGCGCTCAAGGCGATCCCCACGATTCCCACGGCTGCGATGACTGGAAGATGCATTGGGGGCCGCTCAGGGCTTGGCAAAAACCATGTAACCCTTGGTTTCCCCGTCCGAGTCCGCGATGGGTTCAACCCTGGTGACGGTCACTTGTTTCCGGTGCGTGAGGGTTCTGAGGAGTTCCGGCAGTTTCTGGGCCTGCTGTTCCTTGGTCATGTCGGCCAGCAGCTCCGGCTCGACCCAGTAGACGCTGCTGCCGTGTTCCGCGGGCAACACGGCGATGGAACTGACCAGCGGCGTGCGCGGCTGGTCGCGAAACCATCCGCGCGGCGTGAGCATGACGAAGATCACGATGATGGCGACCATCACGTCGTACTGCCAACTGGCGCGCGGGTAGTCCCAGAAAATGAAACGCTTCAGCACCTGAAGTTCAGTCTAACAAAATGGTGCGGAAGGGGGGAGTGGAGAAGCGGGATGGGTATTTCGCCCTACTTCGCCGATTGCAACGCCTTCAGCAGCGCCGTACCGTTCAGGCTGCCGAGTCCCGTGCAAGCGTCCCAGCCGGCGTTTGCCGGATATCCGGTTACCCCGCCGAAAGAATTATTGACGGGTCCCGGCGCGCCCGTTATCACCTGGAAGGCGCTTCCGGCCAGAGAATACAGCAGCGAGTTGATAAATCCCGCCGGAGATCCGAGGGTGGCGTTGATCACAGCCATCAAGCCCGCGTAAAGCGGCGCGACCGCGCTGGTTCCTCCCGTCGGGCCGACCGAAGAGCCGGCGAGAAACTCGGGGTAACCGCTGTTCGGGCTGGCATTGCCGGCGATATCGGGAATGCCGCGCCCCACGGTGCCGGTATTAATTCTCGGCGGGATGCCGGCGCCGGCCTGGTAAGTGGGCACTTTGGGGAATCGCACGCTGATCCCTCCGCCGGTAGCGCCGGAGTTCTGGCCAAATGTGTCGTTCCAAAGAAACTCGACGAATGTGGCGCCCGCGATTCCGCCAATGGTGGTGCCTCCGCAGGCAATCACAAATGGGTTGGTGGCGGGATAGCTGGCCTGCGCTTGCGTTGAGCTTTCCACGAAGGCACCCTTATCTCCGCTGGAGACCAGCACGGTGATAAACAGATTGGACGCGTCTTGGAAAAGCTGATCGATCTGGTCGAAGTCGCTGCTGTCGTTGTTGAACTGGGGGTCGTCATCGGCTCCCCAGCCGTAGCTGATGCTGATCACGGTGGGAACCGGGTTGCCGTTCGAGGGATGAATCATAGTCTGCAGCGCATGGAGAATGCCTTGCACGGTGGCCGGTGTAAAGTAGACCGCGATGGCCGCTCCCTGGGCGATCGCGCTCGACACGGTAATATCCAGGACTGTTTCGCCATCGGAGACTCCGGCATTAGCTTGGCCGTCGATGGTCACGTCGGTGGGCGCGGGCACGCTCAAACCGCCGCCGAAAGCAGCCATCGTGGCGGCCAGATCGCCGGGAGTGTAACCGGGGTTCTGTACGTTGCCGAATTCGTCTTGTGCCACCATCTCGTAGATACCGATGGTTTGGCCGGCGCCATTTCCGGGCGGGAAGTTATATAGTTGCGCGACCTGTTGGGGTGTCAGCGGCGTAGTGCCCGCCGGGTCGGCGGAGTTGTGCCGTACCGGCCCTCGCGTGGCCCGCACGAAGCGGTTGTCGAGTCCGACGACTGTCTCGACCAGCCCGGCGATGGAGGCCGGCAGATGGACGGTGCCTTCAAAGCCGCGGTATCTCCGGCCGGAAAGTTGGTAGTGTTGCAATTCCACGCCGAAGGCCTTATTGGCCTGGTCCGCGGTGCCGCGCGCCACGACCGACCTTCTCGCGCGGTGCGATTCCACTACCTCCAGGCCATGTGAACGGGCGAATGCCGCCACGCGGTCCAATTCTTCTTGGGCGGCGCCGTGGGCGCCGGCGAACTCCGCGTGCGAGAGGCGCTTTCGGGCGGATCTCGGAGTATTCTGAAAATAGTCGAGGCCATATGGCGGCTCGGCGCCGGGGTGCCGCCGCACGATTAGCGTGACCATTATAGGCTCGGTGGCGTCGACGGCGCCGGCGGCTTGACTTTGTGGGAGACGAGGGTGCGCGCTGCGCTTTAATTCGTAGGTGTCCGGCACTGGGGTATGGTCCTCTATCGAAAATGGCTCTTATTGGAGAGTCTATCGCTTAGTGAGTCGAGAGCGCCAATCGTTTCAGTTTGGATTGGAGAATTCGCGGCAATTCTTGCATGGTGCGAACGGGGGGAGTTGAACCCCCACGAGGTTTCCCCCGCCAGATCCTAAGTCTGGTGCGTCTGCCAATTCCGCCACGTTCGCTTGGGGTGCGCTTCTCCTCGATCATATCATTTTGGCGCTGTGCCCACTCATTGGCCCGCCGTGGGATGCTTAAGCCATTTTGGCACAGCGTCTGTCGTGCCGGCTCCCGCAGCCTTGAGATTCTCGTTCGGACGGTCCAAGAGGCTCCCAGGTTGATGCTGCCACCCGCGGTCGGGCCGGCGTGGCAAGCATAAATGCCTACGAATACTCGACGACGCCCCCGGAACCCCTGTAATCATTGACATTCGTGCCGTGTGGCGACAAACCTTGAGTTTCCAGGATCAGGGGTCTATCGGACCAAGGCCGGCCTTCTCGGGAGCGACAACCCGTCGGGAGCGGTCGCGGGCCAGTCGCACCAGCCTCACGGTGAACTCGATTCCGTAGCAGTGGAGGACGAAGCGGCCGTTGGGGCTCAGGGTTTCCATCGAAGTAAGGAACCCTTAAGGGTTTGTGTCGACGGCGTTGCTCGTTAATGTTGTTCATTTAGCAGTGGCGAGACTCGATCACTCGACTGGCAACTCCCAACCATCGTATTCGCCATTTAACTCCGACGCCAGCGCTTCCATCTCATTGCGAACCTCATCCATCTCCTCCCCCGTCTTCGGAGGTGTCCTGGTTGCCAGGGCTAGCCAATTCTTTCCGTCTGCGCCCTTGCGGACCTCCACGGCAAATCCGCTACTGCGGAGCCGCTCTCCCGCCTTCTCGGCAGCGGGTTTCTGAGGGAAGTACAAATAGTGCCGCATGGTCTTCTCCGCAGATGCGGCTACCGGAGCGCTCTTTTTCCTTTCCGCAGCCTCCGCGAGATCGCGTAGAGTAGTTCTTCCGCGCGCTCCGGGGTCCAGCCGTGTGCTAGCTCTCTGACCATTTCTGGGTGCAGCCATAACATATGGATTGAGAGCTTTTTCTGCTCCCGCTCAGCTCATGCAGAACGGGCGTGCGCATATGGTTTTCGACCGTCAGAGGCGTGGACGCCTCGAAAAGCTTCCACACGCCGGCCGGTTTGCCACTTCCATCGGGCGGTAGCGACCAACGCATGAGGGGATCTGGCCGTGCCCACGCGGAACCGGCTGATGAGAGACAATCGTTGTCTCACGGTCCTAGAGAGCGCATAGTTCAGTGTGTAGAAGGTGAAATACAGTTCTTTCTGTGCAGCGAGCGCGGAAAGGTCCTTGGGCCGCTCGGCAAAGAGTCCTGGAAGTACCCGCACCAGATGGCCCGCACCTTTTCCGACGTCGTGAGTGTACTGAACGTAGGCCAAGCCCGCCGGCGTTCAAATCTCACAGATGTCGCCGATTTCCGCCCGCATCGTCTTAGCCATGTGTGATTTTCCTTTTCCGTCGTGCTCGTGCCCAAGATTGCTTCCCAAACTGTGTGGCTTGGGTGTAAATGCAGTTTGAGGTGGAAATGCTGTAATATCGGTGGGATCGGTGGGCAATTTCGGCTTCATCGTGCGGAATCCACGGAAGCAGCGGCCCTCATTGAGTCCCCGAAACTGATCTTGTACACCACTCCGTCCGCGCCCATTCCGCCCGAGTACGTCTCGCCATAAACATTGCCGGATGCATCCACCATCACCCCGGAAGAACCCATGAAGCCGCCGACGCCGCCGGAAAAGCTGTACTCTCCAAGCAACCCGCCCGTCGGGCCGATCTTGAAAACGGCGCCATCGCTCCCAACTCCACCGTACATCGTCGGGCAGTAAAAGTTGCCCGCGCCGTCGCGTGTCAATGCCAAGGGCACCTGCACCTCCTGGCTCTCCGGAAAATCGTAAAGTACATACAGTTGCCCGCTCGGGTTCAACTTGAACAGCACGCCCGCATATTTGGAACTGCCGCCGTATAGCGTCGTGCCAAACAGGTTGCCCGCCGCGTCCCGCACCATGCCGGGCGCCGGCCAGTTCGGTCCGTTATTCGAGAAGTTGTAGAGCACCGTCTCCTCGCCTGCCGGGTCTATCTTGAAAACCACGCCGGCTCCCCGCGATCCGTCGTGCGCTGCCGTCCCGTAGAGGTTGCCGGCCGAATCCGGAATCACCCCTTGCGGATCGCAGGCGGTATCTCCGCCCTTGAACGTATACAGAACCGTGTAATTGCCCGCCGGGTCCAGTTTGTACACCACGCTTCCCGCACACCCGCGTGCGTCGGATTGCGTGGTGCCGTAGAAGTTGCCCGCGCCATCCCGCACCAAGCCGGAACTCGGTGTAACGTAGCTCGGTGAAAATGTGTGCAGCACCGTATACTCGCCCGTCGGAGCCAGCTTGAAAATCATCGCCGGTGCTCCTTCCGTTCCGGGAGGCACCCCAAACCCGGCCGTTCCATACAGGTTCCCTTGATCGTCCCGGGTCGCGCCGTATTGCGGATTGCCGCCCGCATCGCCTCCCGTAAACGTATGCAGCACGGAGTAGGCGCCGTCCGCCGCCACCTTGAAAACCACGCCCTGGTCGTGGGCGCCGCCATACGTCGCCGTTCCGAAAAAGTCTCCCGCCGAATCCTGCGCGAGACCGCCGGCGGGCACATTACCCTCCGTCGGATCGGCGAAGCTCAGCAACACCTTTTCATTAAGGAGCGAACTGTCCAGCTTGTAGGCGATGCCTCCGCCAAACAACTGGTGCCCGCCACCATACTCAGCCGTACCGTAAAGATTGCCGGCCGCATCTAAGACGACTCCGCCTTCCGGCCGCCATCCGCCCGTTCCTCCGCCGAAACTGTACAGCGAAACTTTGTGGGAAGTCCGGTCCAGCTCGAAAACGTATCCGTAACCGTACGTGCCCCCCGCCTGGTTAGTGCCGTACAGGTTGCCGGCCGAGTCGATGACCAGCCCGCTTGGACCCGTTCCTTCGATCAAGCGCTGGAAATCGTAAAGAGTCGTTTCGTTCCCGTTCGTATCCAGTGCGAAGCACACCCCACCGCCGCTCAGCCCGCCGCCTAATGTGGTCCCGTAAAGACTGCCCGCCGCGTCGCGCGTCAATCCCGCGTGGGGCCAAGCCCCATCCGCGCCGCCCGTAAAGCTGTATAGCACGGTCTCCTGGCCGGCCGGATCTATTTTGAAAATCACTCCGTAACTCAGATTCCCGCTCGAGTTTCCCCCGCTGTTCGTAGCGCCGTACAGGTTTCCGGAAAAATCCAGCAAGAGGTTTCCCACCGGCAGCCCCCCATCCGCCCCGCCCGTGAAGCTGTATAGCACGGTTTCGTTGCCCGATGGGTCGATCTTATATACAGTGCCCTGATTTGCAATTCCCCCCGTCAAAGTCACTCCGTACAGGTTGTCTTCCGCATCCAGCACCACCCCCGCATCGGGATTCGCGCCGTCTGCGCCTCCCAGGAAGCCATGCAGCACCGTGACTTCGCCCGCCGCATGCAATCGATAAACCACTCCCAGGTTCGCCGGGCCGCCCGCATAAGTTGTCCCATAGATATTCCCCTCGCCGTCCAGGACCACCCCCGCATCGGGCATCGCTCCATCCGCACCGGTAAAATTGTGCAGCACCGTCTCCGCACCCGATCCCGTCAGCTTGAACACCACGCCCAAATCCGCGGTCCCGCCCGCCGATGTGGTCCCATAGAAATTTCCGGATTTGTCCCGCGTCAGTCCGGCCGCCGGGTTCGTTCCGCGCTGCCCACCGAAACTATGCAGCACCGTCTCGGCAGGTGTCAATTGTGCGGGCAAAGGCGCGGCGCCGAGCACAAAAATTAACGCCGTCAGGCGCGGGAAATTGATCCGTATGGTCATAGAGCTGCCGCGATTATACCATCCGCGTCGATCGTCTCGAAACCAAAACCAGTACCGTACTCGTCGTCAAAATGAAGGCGAGGAAATTGGTCAGTGACCTTTAAGCTTTGGAAGAAACCGCTCCCTGACGGTCGCGGCTCGGTAAACCGTGCGAAATCGACGCAGCCGTTACTGAGCAGCGACCGTCTGCGAGCGGTTTCCCGAAAACGGTTAATTAATTACCCCCCGCCGTGTCCAAGTTCGTCATGAGGGCCCGGCAGAATTGGCTGCCACGATGCGCTACAGTGGTTGAGACTTGCGATTTTCAATCTTGTTTCTCATGGCGCTATCGACCTTGGCGGCGGCCGATCCGCGAACGATGCGCGTGGATTGTTTCCACGGCGGTACGTCCACCGAAGAGCAGATGTCCCTGGACGCGGTGGCGCTGGAAGGGCCGTGGCCGGGGCGCCTGGACCGCATCATAGACGACACCAACCTGGGCAAGTATTATTTCGAAGTGCTGGACCGCAAGAACAACCGCGTGCTGTATTCGCGCGGGTTCGCCAGCATCTTCGGCGAGTGGCAGGAGACGCCCGAGGCGGCCGAAGTCCGGCGGCAGTTTCACGAGTCGCTGCGGTTCCCCGCTCCCACGGCGCCGGTGCAGATCGTCGTGAAGCGCCGGGACCGGCAGAATGCGTTTCGAGAGTTCTGGTCGGTGGTGGTCGATCCGGCCGATCCGGCCATCGACCGCGCGCCGCCGCCGGCCAACGCGAAGGTTTGGGCGGTGATGCAGAACGGCGAACCGCGCGACAAGGTGGATCTGCTGCTGATGGGCGACGGCTACACCGCCGCCGAAATGGACAAGTGGCACAAGGACGCGCGCCGTCTGGCCGACACGCTGTTCGCCGTCTCGCCGTTCAAGGAACGCCGCGCCGATTTCAACGTGTGGGCCGTGGATATCGCGGCGGACGAGAGCGGCGTCTCCCGCGTTTCCGATGGCATCTTCCGCAGATCGCCGCTGCGCGCGGCTTACGACGCCTTCGGCAGCGAGCGCTACGTGCTGACGCTCGACAACAAACGCATGCGCGAAGCGGCGTCGGCCGCGCCTTACGAGTTCATCGAGATTGTGGTGAACGACCGCAAATACGGCGGCGGCGGAATCTTCAACCTGTACGCCACGGTGGCGGCGGACAACGCTTTCACGCCGTACGTGTTCGTGCACGAATTCGGGCATCATTTCGCGGGGCTGGCGGACGAATACTACACCTCCGACGTGGCCTATGGAGCCGCGGCTGCGCGGCCGGAACCGCGGGAGCCTAATGTCACCGCCGATCCGCACGCGGCCAAGTGGAGCGGCCTGGCCGCCGCGGGCACACCGCTGCCGACGCCCTGGCCCAAGGAGCAATTCGAAGCGCTGGAGAAGGAGATTCAAGCGCGCCGCCGGCAGATCCGCGCCGAACACCAGCCCGAGGACGTCATGGAAGCGCTGTTCCGCGAGGAGTGTGAAAAGACTACCACGCTGCTGGCTTCGGGACCTTACGGGCACGCGGTGGGCGCATTCGAAGGCGCCATGTACGAAGGGCGCGGCTACTACCGGCCGCAGGCGGATTGCATCATGTTCACGCGCGATGAAGGCGGCTTTTGCGCGGTGTGCCGGCGGGCCATCGAGCGGATTATCGATCTGTATTCGCGACCGTGAATTGGAGGGCGGCCAATTTTGGCCGCAACCGCCGGGGAGCGGGTTCCGGAGAACCCGCGCAGGCCTGGAGGCCCGCCCCACTTATTTATTCGCGGCCTTCACCTCGATGAAGAGCATTTCCATCGGGTGCGTGTTCAGGTTCCGGGCCGAGTGTGTGTCGCCGTAGAGCCAGCGGGTCTCACCGCTCTCCATATGGATGTCGGTGATGCGGCCGCCAGGCTCGGTGAAACGCAGATGACACTCCTCAATGCAAACGGCCAGCGCATCCACGTCGTCATGCATAGGCACGGCCTCGTCGGCCTTTAGCGTAAGCCGGATGGCGCGCACATACTCGTTTTCGTAATCCAGGCGGTAATGCCTGGCATCGATTTTGAGGGGGTCGCGGCGCCCAAGGGCTTCGGGCGACACGATTTCCGGGGGGAAGAGCTTCTGCGGAGGAAAGGGCGTTTGCCCGTATGCGCCCAGAGCGATTGCTGCAACGATAAGGAGACGCATACCCAGATTGTACAACCACGCTAGAGCTTTGGCTTGGGCGGCGGGAGTTCGCGCGCCACGCAGATATCCTGGAAACCGGTGCGGGCATGCGAGCCGTCGCAAAACGGTTTGTTGGCGGACTGTCCGCAGCGGCAGAGCGAGATCACGGTGCGGCCGGCCAGGCCAAACTCGGCGCCCTGCTGATCGTGAATCGTAAACTCGCCTTCGATACGGATCGGACCGTTACTGATCGCGGTTATTTTTGCCATCATCCGGATGGTAGCACGGTACAGACGAGGCCACATCCATTGTATTATTAATAAGTTGCCAGGACAGAAACAGTGCAGCCGGAAACCATTGCAAATCCGCGGCGGCTGGCGGAGAATTAGCACAAAGCATCGCATTTCGATGCCGGAGGGTTGCCCAGAGGATGCTGTATGGCACATTCGGGGCGGCCGATCGCCCGGGGGAACTGCGCGATCGCCGCTAGGCCATACAGCATCACCCTCCGATTCCGAAAGGAAAACACCATGCAAATATCAAACATGCCTTGCAGTGTCTTTGCGGCCTTGCCGCTTTGCCGGCGGCGTGGGGCGCGGACACCACCACCGCTTACTTGCCGGTTTGTTGCAACGCGAATTCCACAGTATCGATCGTGGACACTGCCCACCACCGGGTGACCGGCAGCTTTGCGGCGGTCCGGGCAGCTACGCCGTGGCGCTCCCGAACCCCGGCACGGCATGGGTTACCAACGCGGGGAACAACACCATTTCGGTTGTTTCGCTGAACACCGGCGCGGTGCGCATGACGATTCCGCTTAAGCTGCAGCCGTGGCTGATTGAGGCCAGCCCGAATGGCGTCGAGGTCTACGTGGTGACCGGCATGTTCACGGGCAACCTGAACCACTACTCCTCCTTTCTGGAAGGTGTTCGATGCCAAGACGGGCGCGAAAGCCGGCCAGGCCCCGCTGCCAAACGACGGCTTGGCGAATCCGGGTCTGGCGGTGTCGCCGGATTCCGCCCGGGTGTATGCCACCTTCGACAGCCAGTCCGTGGTGGTCTACGATGTGGCGACGCGAAAATCGTCCACCTGGGAGACTACCCGCGCGCTGACTCGGACGGCCACGGGCACTTTGACGCTGTCGCCCGATGGCGGCACGCTCTACACGGCCGGCGAGGTGCTGACGGCCTGGGACACGGCGACTGCCACCGTGAAAGGTACGGTGAACCCGCCGGGGCCTGCGCGCACTTATTCGTTTGTGGGAAGCGCGGTCAGCGGCGACGGAACGACTCTATACGCCAGCTACGCCCTTCAAATCGGCGCCGGGCTGGCGACGATCGATACCGCCTCGCTCACCGTTACCGGCAGTGCCAACCTCGGCAGCGAGCTGCAGCAGCCGGTGTTATCCAAGGACGGCTCCACGCTCTATGTGCCGGATGCCGAAGACTCGCGGCTGTACGTGGTGAGCGCGGCGAGCCTGACCGCGACCGCGTCCGTCGCTTTGGAAGGACCCATTGCCGCGGCCACGCTGAGCGCGGACGGCAGCGCGTTATTCGTTCCCAACTCTTCTACGGCGAGCACGCTGGCGATGGATACTGCGACGTTGGCGGTGATCGCGTCCATC
>Ga0302324_100017914_pt1 | contig 14006 bp, 13 predicted proteins | sample Palsa_T0_1_FD_201949 | JGI IMG/M metagenome (GOLD analysis project Ga0302324, IMG submission 201949) | Peat permafrost microbial communities from Stordalen Mire near Abisko, Sweden - Palsa_T0_1 | ecosystem: Environmental > Terrestrial > Soil > Palsa > Peat permafrost | place: Sweden: Abisko... | reverse complement strand
GCCGCGATTTGCGGGCTCGATCGACTTCGATCAAGTCAATTTCGCTTACGATCGCGGGCCGCTGATTCTGAAAAAGATCGACTTGACCGTTCCGGCCGGCGCGGTCGTGGCCATTGTCGGCTCGAGCGGCGCGGGCAAAACGACCCTCGTCAATCTGCTCCCGCGCTTTCATGCGGCGACCGCCGGCTCGCTGCGCATCGACGGTTGCGATGTACGCGGCGTTACGCTGCGTTCGCTGCGAGAGCAAATGGCCATCGTCACGCAGGAGACCATTCTCTTCAATGACACTATTTGGAACAATCTCTGCTACGGACGCCCCAATATGCCCGAGGACAGGGTCCTGGCCGCGGCACAGGCGGCGATGGCGCACGACTTCATTGCCAAAATGCCCAGAGGCTACCAAACGGTGATCGGCGACCGCGGGCAACGCCTCTCCGGAGGCCAGCGGCAGCGCCTGGCCATAGCCCGGGCGTTGTTGAAAGATGCGCCCATCCTCATTCTCGACGAAGCCACATCCGAGCTCGATTCCGAATCGGAGATGCTGGTGCAGAGTGCCCTGAATAATTTGATGACTGGGCGCACCGTCTTCGTCATCGCCCATCGCCTCTCCACCATTCGGCGCGCGGATACGATCGCCGTGATCGATGGCGGCGCAATTCGCGAGCGCGGCACCCACGAAGAATTACTCGCGCGCGGCGGCATCTACGCGCGGTTGTACGAAATGCAGTTCCGCGATGCCGAACCGGTTTCGCGGGCGGCGGGTCCCGCCTGAGCTCACACATGCCTTCATCGCCATCTCGCTCCGTTTCGGCCAATCCCCAAATACATTCCGCGAAAACTGCGCGCGGCCGGCTGCGCTCCATGACCGGGTACGCCCAGGCTCAGACCTGCGAGAACGGATGGAGCCTGCGCCTTTCGGTACGCAGCGTCAATCATCGCTTTCTCGATCTTCATCTGCGCGTACCGGAGGGCTTCGAGCCGCTCGAGCCTCGAATTCGCCAAATCGTCCGCGAGCGCGTGCGCCGCGGCCATCTGGATGTTACGCTGCGTTACGATCTCGCCGGACCTGCCGCCGTGGGGGTGAATCACGAAGTCGCCGCCGCATATTTGCGGGCTGTGAGCGAGCTGCGTACCCAATTTGGACTCCAAGCCGAGCCTGATCTCGCGGGAATTCTGCGCCTGCCGGGCGTCATTGGAGCGGCGGTGTTGTCTGTCGAGGGGGAACTCGCCAAGGTCGAGGCCGCATTGGTGCGATGCCTCGGTGAGGTTTTGGAAAAGCTGGATCGCATGCGTGAAGAGGAAGGGGAGGCGCTGCGCCAGGATATGTCGGCTCGGCTTGCGTCCATTTCGCGATTGGCTGCGCAGGTCGAGCCGCTGACCCATGCCGCGCGGCCCGCTTTCGCGCGGCGCCTCGAGGCGCGATTGAAGGAGCTTCTCGCTGAAAGCCCCGTTGATCCTGCTCGCCTGGCCCAGGAAGCAGCCATCGTTGCCGAGCGTGGCGACGTATCGGAAGAGCTGGCGCGGCTCGCGAGCCATACGGCGCAGTTCGAGTCGCTGCTGAGCGACGCCGCTGACGCCGGAAAGAAGCTCGATTTCCTGTTGCAGGAAATGCAGCGCGAGGCCAATACTTTGCTTTCCAAGACTCCGGGCAACGAAGAGGGCGGCCTGGAGATCACGCGGCTCGCTTTGGAAATAAAGTCCGAGATCGAAAAAATCCGGGAGCAGGTGCAAAACATCGAATGAATTTGCCGGAGCCGCCACCCGTTTTAATCGTCTCCGGGCCTTCGGGCTCGGGAAAGTCCACGCTGGTGCAAAAGATATTGGAGCTTCCCGACACCATGCTGGCGGTTTCGTGCACCACCCGCGCCCCGCGCGTGACGGAAAAGCAGGGCAAATGGTACAATTTCGTATCGGAATCTGAATTCCAGCAGATGGTGGCGCGGGGCGAGTTTCTGGAGCACGCGCAAGTCTTCGGGAAGAACCTGTACGGCACGCCGAAGAAGTGGCTGGACGAAGCCCGCAAGCAAGGCAAGGATTTAGTCCTCGAGATCGACGTGCAGGGCGCCCTGCAGGTGAAGGAGAAGATGCCCGATGCGGTGGCCATCTTCGTGGTGCCGCCTTCGCGTGAGGATCTCGAACGCCGCATCCGCGAGCGCGGCCAGGATTCCGAAGAAGATATTCGCCGCCGGTTGGAGCGGGCGCGACAGGAAATGAGAAACTACCGCCGCTACGATTTCGTCATCATCAACGACGATCTCGAACGTGCCGGAAGGGAAGTGCAAGCTATCGTGTTAGGCGGGCGCTGCCGCATTGAGCGCCGGGAAGATAAGATTCTGGAAATCTTGAAATCGTTTGGAGGCTGATATTTTCATGGCTGTATCAAAGCAAGCACCCGACAGCAAGTTCGCATACGTTGTAGTGGTATCGCGTCGCGCCCGGCAATTGATGATCGGCGGCCGCCCACTGGTCGATAATCCACATTCGCGTAAGACTTCGCGCATCGCCGAAGAGGAACTCAAGCTCGGCCTGCTGGAGTTCTCGACGCCGGAGATTTCGGACGAGGCGGAGAAGGAAGCCCGGCGCAAGAAGTAGCGCCGCGCTTTTTCGGCAGGTTGTCGAATCGACCGAATCGGTCCGTGGGGCAACGATGAAGATCGCACTAGGCGTCACCGGTGGAGTAGCCGCTTATAAGGCTGCCGAGCTGGTGCGCCGACTCCAGCAAGAAAAAATCGACGTGCAGGTGGTGATGACCTCCGCGGCCCAGGAGTTCATTACCCCGCTTACCTTTGCCGCGCTCACCGGAAAGAAAGTCATCACCGACATCTTCGCCGCGGACGATGCCGCGCCCGCCAATGTCGAAAGCGCCATCGAACACATTGCTGTAGCACAGCGCATCGATCTCCTGCTGGTCGCCCCCGCGACCGCCGACTCTCTGGCGCAATTCGCTCACGGCCTCGCGGGAAATTTCCTTTCGACTTTGTATCTGGCGACTAAAGCGCCTGTCGTGGTGGCGCCCGCGCTGAACGTCAACATGTGGGAGCATCCCGCCACTCAGGAAAATCTAGCGGTGCTTCGTGCGCGTGGCGTGCACGTGGTCGAGCCGGATGAAGGCTATCTGGCGTGCGGCATGACTGGCGCCGGCCGCCTGGCTGCCACTGAATCCATCGTCCAAAAAGTGTGCAGCGTGCTGGGTCTACGCCACGATCTTGAAGGGCAAAGCGTGATCGTCACCGCCGGCCCTACGCGCGAAGATGTTGATCCCGTGCGCTTCCTCACCAACCGCTCGTCCGGCAAGATGGGCTATGCGCTCGCGGAAGCTGCCGCGCGCCGTGGTGCGCACGTCACACTAGTCAGCGGACCAACCGAACTTTCCGTGCCGGAGGGAGTCGATTGGATTCCCGTGCGCACCGCCGAGGAGATGCGCACCGCCGTTCTCTCTCGCGTCGGGGAAGCGAATATCGTGGTCATGGCCGCGGCTGTGGCGGACTACCGCGCCGCAACCGTTGAGATGCAGAAGATCAAACGCGGAGGCGCCTCTGGCGGCGAGCGAATGACGCTCGCGCTCGAAACCACCCCGGACATCCTCGCCGAACTCGGCCGCGCACGGGGATCGCGGATCCTCGTGGGTTTTGCCGCCGAAACCGAGCGCCTTGCGGATAACGCGCGCGCCAAACTCGAGCGCAAGGGCGCGGACATCATCGTCGCCAATGACGTGACCGCCGAGGGCGCGGGCTTCGACACCGATACCAACGTTGTCACCCTGTTCCTGCGCGACGGCCGCGAGATTCCCCTGCCCAAGCTCAGCAAGCTCGAAGTGGCCAATCGCATCTTCGACCAGATACTCACCGTCCAAAAGCCGTAGCGGCCGCTCCGCCTTTCAGTCGGGCGCCTTCGATTCCAACTCGCTCTTGTGAATTCCGCCGCGCTCCCCGATAATCCAGACTTCGTGGATCACTCCAAACGGCCCCGCGCGGAAGCTTGGCTTCGTTACGCTGACGATTTAAACCTCGGCCCTTTTTATCTCAGCCGCTCCGCTCGCGGTGTTTCTGAATCGCTCGGGGCACCTGCGCAAGAATCGAATCCCGTTCCGATGAATGCTGCCAGCGCCGCCAAGGCCGAGACGCCCGCCGCCGTAGCCGCTGCGGCTGGCGCATCGCGTTCCGCGCCGCGCACACCAACCAGCACCCAAGCAGCCGCGCCCAAGCCGTCAGCCGCCGGCATTGTTGCGCCGCCTTCCGCTGCCTCGCTCTTCGACGCGCGCATTGAGAACGACACCTTCGAGCGCATCCGCGAAGACATCGGCCCCAACTGCACGCGTTGTAAGCTGCACAAGGCGCGCACGAATATTGTGTTCGGCGTAGGAAATCCGAAAGCGGATCTGGTGTTCGTTGGCGAAGGCCCGGGTCGTGATGAAGACGAAAAAGGTGAGCCCTTCGTCGGCCGCGCCGGCAAGCTTCTGACGCAAATGATCGAAGCCATGGGCCTGCGCCGCGAAGACGTCTACATCTGCAACGTCGTTAAATGCCGTCCGCCCGAAAATCGCCTGCCGGAGAAGGACGAAATCACCACCTGCTCGCCGTTCCTGCTTCGTCAGCTCGGCTGCATCCAGCCTAAAGTCATTTGCGCCCTGGGCAGCTGCTCGGCGCAGACCCTGCTGCAAACCACGCAGGGAATTTCCCGCTTTCGCGGGGAATGGTTCGATCTCCTCGGCACTAAATTCATTGCCACGTATCATCCGGCCTATTTGCTTCGCAACCCGGCCGCCAAGAGCGAAGTCTGGAAAGACCTTCAGAAAGTAATGGCCCATCTGGGCCTCGAGCCCAAGCGCCGCAACGCGCCCTGAGGCAGCCTTGGAAATTTTCCTGGGAATTACGGCGGCGCTTTGCTGGGGCGTGGCGGATTTTTCCGCCCGCTTTGCCTCGCGCCGTCTCGGAGCGTACTCAACCCTCGCATGGATGCAGCTCTTCGGATTTATCGCGCTCCTGCCCTACATGGCGCGCAGTGGTTCGCTTTCGCGGGCGCTTCCATTGGGATGGCACGCCTGGGGCTTTGCCGTGCTTGCCGGCTTGCTGAACGTCGTCTCTTCGCTCGCGCTGTATCGCTCCTTTGAGATCGGCGTGATGAGCATCGTCGGGCCCGTCTCTTCGGCGTATCCCGCGCTCACCGTCACGCTTGCGTTTCTCAGCGGTGAACGCATTGCGCCGCTTCGAGTCGCCGGCCTGGCGGTTACCTTTGCGGGAGTTCTTCTCGCTGCGATTTCATTTCCGAAATCGTCCCCCTCGCCTGGTGCGCCGGATTCCCGCCTCGACTGGGCTCGTGGAGCCGGATGGGCCGTAGTCGCTGCTGTCGGCTTCGGTGTGATGTTCTGGTGGTTGGGATTTCACGTCGTCCCGAGTTTGGGGGGTGCGCTTTCCGTCTGGGTCATCCGCCTTACGTCTCTCTCCGCGCTCATGCTGGTAGCCGTTCCCGCGCGCCAACGCGTGCGCATTCCCCGTGGCAACATTTGGTGGCTACTGGCCGCCGTCGGTGTTACGGACACCGCGGCGTTCGTCGCCAATAACGCGGGCATGGCCTTCGGCCACGTCTCCGTAGTCAGCGTGCTCTCCTCACTCTATGGGGCGATCACGGTGCTGCTTTCCTGGATTTTCCTGCGCGAGCGGTTGGGCAAGAGTCAATGGCTCGGCATCTTCCTGATTTTCGCCGGCATCGTCTTCGTCAGCCTATAGGGGCACGGCATGCCGTGCCGTCGGGTGCCGCACCCTTGTGCCTTTCAAGGGTGCGGTTTTTGACTTTGCCCTGATTGCCTCTTCCCGCGGTTTCCGCTGCTACACTATTCGCCACTCATGTCCCCTCGTTACTGCGAAGTTGCGCTTCCTGTTCCCTTGCGCTCGACGTTTACTTACGCCGTGCCCGATTCGCTCGACGGCGAATCGCTCATCGGCCGCCGCGTCGTGGTTCCATTCCGCAAGCGGGCCATAATCGGCGTGGCGCTCGGCGAATCCGACGATGTTCCCGCCGCTGCGGCGCGCTCCCGACCGTCGCGGAGATCGTCCGCCCCCGCCATTCGCGAAATCGCCGAGGTTATGGACTCGCTTCCCGCGCTGCCGCCCAAACTCATCGAACTGGGACGTTGGATCAGCCACTACTATCTCGCGCCCATCGGCGAAGCCTTTCGCGCCATGCTTCCGCCGGAAATCGAGATGCGCCACGACCGCGAATATTCGCTGACGGACGCGGGCCGCGCGGCATTGGAGAATTTGGCGACTTCGGGAGCCGTCGCGCTCATCGAAAATCCCGAAATCGACCCCGAGACCGAAATGCTGCGCCTATTCTCGGAGCGCGATTCCCCGGTTCCTTCCCGAATCCTACGGCGCTCGCCCGGCGGCGAGCCTCTGGCCGAAACGCTCGTCCGCCGCGGATATCTGGCGTCGCGCGAAGCGCTGCACCACCGCAAGACGCGCATGCAGAAAATCGTGGCGTGGAATCCATCGTCCCTGGAGCCGGCGGGCGGCGCGACTGCTGGCGTGACGGGCGGCTCCGCCGCTCGCCAGGCAGAAGAGCGGGTTCGCGCCGTGCTCACCGCCACGCTCGGCCCCGTTCCCCTCGGCCTCCTGCTCGAAAAGGCCGCCGTCTCACGCGCCGTAATCCAGCGTCTGGAAAAAAACGGCAATCTCGTCACGTGGGAAGAGCCGCTCACCTCCGCTGAGGATCCATGGGACACCGATTTCGTTCCGCCTACGAATATCCTGAACGTCGAGCAGAAGGAAGCGCTCGAGGAAATCTGGCGCTGGCTCGTGGCTGGAAAATTTGCCGCCGGTCTTCTCCACGGCGTCACCGGCAGCGGGAAAACAGAAGTCTATCTCGCGGCCGTCGAAGCGGCGCTGGCCCGAGGCAAGACGGCTATCGTGCTCGTTCCCGAAATCGCGCTCACGCTTTGGGTGGGCCGCCTGGTGCGCGCGCGCTTCGGCGAAGGCGTGGCTGTATTGCATAGCGGCCTCCCGGACGTCGAGCGCGCCCGCGATTGGTGGCGCGTGCGCCGCGGAGACGCACGAATAGTGGTCGGCACGCGTTCCGCGGTTTTCGCGCCGCTCGAAAACCTGGGTCTTATCATCGTCGATGAAGAGCAGGAGGCCAGCTACAAGCAGGAGGAAACGCCGCGGTACAACGGCCGCGACACAGCCGTCTATCGCGCTCGCCTGGAGGGCGCCGTCGTGCTGCTCGGCTCGGCCACGCCTTCGCTTGAGACTTATCACAACGCCCGCGCGGGGAAATACAAGCTGCTTACCCTTGCCTCGCGCGTCGAGAATCGCCCGCTCGCGAGCGTCGAGATCGTTGACCTGCGCGAAGAGTTCCGCCGCCAGCATCGCGCCGCGCCGGTTTCCGAAGCGCTCCGCGCGGCCATCGCCTTGCGCTTGGAGGAACGCACCCAGGCCATGGTGCTCATCAACCGCCGCGGCTACTCCTGGTCGTTGCTTTGCCGCGGCTGCGGCGCGCTGGTGGAATGCCAGAACTGCAGCATCGCGCTCACCTATCACAAGAGCCGCCAGCGCCTCGAATGCCACTATTGCGGTTACTCGGTGCCGCCCCTGAAGCAATGCCCCAAGTGCAAGTCCGAGTACATGTACTTTGTGGGCGACGGCGCGGAGCGCGTGGAAGAATACCTTCGCGAGAAATTTCCGGCGGCGCGCATCGCTCGCCTCGACCGCGACACGGTGCGAACCAAGCGCGAATACCAGCAGGTGTTGGGCGCCTTCGCCCAAGGCGAAATCGACGTTCTCGTCGGCACGCAGATGGTCGCTAAGGGTCACGATTTCCAGCGTGTCACGCTGGTCGGCGTGGTGGCCGCGGATTTAGCGCTCGGCCGCCCGGATTTCCGCGCCGCCGAACGCACGTTCCAGTTGCTCACGCAGGTGGCCGGCCGCGCAGGACGCGGCGAGCTTTCTGGAGAAGTTCTTGTCGAGACTTACTATCCCGAACACTACGCGATTCAGTACGCCGCTCAGCAGGATTACATTTCGTTCTATGAGAAGGAAGCCCACTTCCGCCGGGTGCTGCACTATCCGCCGTTCACCGCGCTGGCCAGTATTCTGGTACGCGACCGCAAAATAGAGAATGCCATCCGCTGGTCGCGCGCCCTGGGCGTCTGCCTCGCGCCTTTCGAAAAGCAAGGACTGAAGATTCTGGGCCCCGCCGCCGCGCCGCTCGCGCGCCTGCGCCGCGACTACCGGTTTCAATTCGTACTGAAGTCGCCGCATCGCGGTGTTCTTGGCAAAGCCCTGGCAAGCTGCCTGGATTTCTGCGACGCCAAGGAAATTCCCGCCACCGCTGTCATCGTCGACGTAGACCCCACCAGCTTGTCTTAGGCATTGCCTTTGTAGCGGCCGCCTGAACTTGTCCCGAGCCTGCCGAGGGAGGCGGGCGCATTTCCTTGCGTCGTCAGGGATTCGCAACCGGCGAGGGCATGAAGCATAGCAGAAAGATCACCAGCGCCACCACGGCCCACATCCGCCGCCCGGCGTCGAGCGGTTCCCACCGATCCACGAGCGGCGGGTGCGGAAATCGCCAATTCAGGATCAGCAGAAGGCCTCCCCATACGTACCACAGCGGGCTTAGCTGGCCGATGGCCAGCAAGGAGAGAGCTACCACCATCGAAATCCAGCGGTGGTATCGGCTGGTTAGCGTGTACACGATGTGTCCGCCGTCCAGCTGCCACGCCGGCAGCAGATTCAGAGCCGTGGCAAAGAGTCCCACCCACGCGGCGCGCCCGATCGGCGGCAGCAATATCCAATTCGGATTCACGTGCGGATGAAAGAGCGCCAGGAAAATCCATTCGAGTAGCGGATGGCCGAACGCAATCGCCGCGGTCGCGTCTACGTGGGGCACCACTTTCGCAGTTGCTACAGCGTAGGCCATCGCCGGTATGGCCAGCACGATTCCCGCCACCGGCCCCGCCAATCCCACGTCAAAAAGCGCGCGGCGCGTGGTGATAGGCGAGCGGATGCGAATGAACGCGCCAAAAGTCCCGATCAACGTCGGCGCGGGAATGAAATACGGGTAGCTCACGTCGATGCGATAGAGCTTGCACGCGACGTAGTGACCCATCTCGTGCGCCAACAGAATGCCCAGCAATGTGAACGAAAAGGGGATGCCCAGAACCAGAAGCTGCGGATGTGAGAACGGAGCCACCATGGCCGAGAGAGGATTTTGGTCGCCCGAGAAAGGCTCGCGGTTCGCGGCGTACGATTGTGCGAACTCAGCGCCCACCGCCAGTGTTGAGAGCACCGTAAAGAGGAAAAGAATCAGCGCCGGCCACAGCGGCCGCTTGCGAGGAGGTGGTGGCGCCTGCGCCAAATACGGGAAACGAACTTCGATCAGGTCCGGCGGCAGATGGCTATGGCCATTACCCATTTCACGCGTCCCTCGCACTTGCTAAAAGCCTGCAAACAACTTACGCACTACATCGTTTGAGATGGTTCAGAGTGAAAAAGACCCACACGCCGCGGGCACTTTCGCCCGAATTTTACGCAATCGCAGCTACTGAGAAGATCAGGGCTTGGCGGTAGGGACCGGGGCCGGGAGCGCTTGGAGTTCTTTGCCGGGCTTGAAGCGCACGGCCTTGCCGGGAGGGATGTTCACCTGTTGTCCGGTGCGCGGGTTGCGCCCGATGCCAGTCTTCCGCGGCTTGACGTTAAATACGCCAAAGCGACGCAGCTCAATCCGGCGTCCATGGCCGAGCGCTTTTTTCATGGCTTCGAAAACGGCTTCCACCGCGTCCTCGGCCTTGGTGCGGGTAACGTTGGTCTTCTGTACGATGGCGTTGACGATATCGAGCTTGATCACGCGTGCCTCCCGCCAAACCTATGCTAGACAGGGGTTTGCGGGTTGTCAAGCGCCCCTGAGCTTGTCCTGCCTGTCGGATAGCGCTTTTTAATGTTCGTCGCGAGGTCCCCGGAAAGATTAGAGATATGAAGGTTCAGAGAATGTTCACCGCCCGCGCGGCGAGGAGCGCCACAATCGTCAGTGAAATCAATGATTGCACCATCATGCCCGCTTTTGCCCAGCGTGACAGCACTGCGGTGTCCGTCGGTGAAAAAGCCGTGCTGGTGTTAAAAGCGAGGAAGAGATAATCCATAAAATGGGGTGACCACGATGGATCTTCACTCTGGGCCATCATCTGCGGGAAAAGAAATGAGCTGTCGATGCGGCCGCGCGCACGCTCGCGTTTCGTCGGTCCTCCTGCATCGAGCTTCCAGTACCACAGTGCGAACACCAATACATTGGTGAACCAAAGCGCGGCCGCCGAGCGCAGCAATACTTTGGGATCCTCACGGTGCTGGGGGATTCCCTGTATCAGGAAAATCAAAGAGGCGACCATGGCGATCGTGATCGCGCCATTGGCGACGAAAGTGATTATCCGCGCAGCGTTGTTGTAACCGCGACGGTGCGATTCCGCCAGCGGAATAAGCAAAATGACGATTATAGCGAGCAGCAGCCAACTCGGGCCTACCGAAAGCGGCTCCGGCATTGCCCAATAGACGCACGCGGCGGCCAACATTGCCACGAATGCCGGCCATCGAGGTTCGGGGACGATCTGAGCGGATTTTACGATTTGCGCCTCTACCTCGCGCATCGTACCCTGCTGCTGTGCCGGACACAAACGGATTTGCCGTCACAGCGAATCACGCCGTCTTCGCGGCCTGGGAAGCAACCATTGGGCCCGCCCCCGGAGTCGCGTACTACCGGCCGTGCATCCAATCGCCAGCCCATTTTAAGGAGAGTAGATGACCGACAAACGAAGGCCCGCCCCGGTGGGGGAGCCCATTCACGAGATTTTGAGCCATCGCTGGAGCCCGCGCGCTTTCGATAGCCGCGCGGTCGAGTCCGAGAAATTGCGCTCTTTGTTCGAGGCTGCTCGCTGGGCGTCTTCTTGCACCAATGCCCAGCCGTGGTTTTTCATCGTGGCGGACAAGCACAGCGATCCGGAGAGTTTTCAGCGGGCGCTCGAGTGCCTTGTCGAGCTCAACCAAGCCTGGGTGAAGAACGCTCCAGTAATCGCCTTCAGCGTGGCCCGGCTGAACTTCGAGAACGGCAAGCTTAACCGTCATGCCTGGCACGACGTCGGCCAAGCCTCCACGAATCTCGCCATTGAAGCCGCCCACCTCGGTCTGCAGATTCATCAGATGGCCGGCATCGACCCCGAGAAAGCGCGCCAAACTTTCGGCGTCCCGGAGGGCTATGAAGTTGTCGCCGGCATCGCGATCGGGTATCCCGGCGATCCTCAATCCCTTCCGGAGCAGCTTCGCGAGCGCGAAGTCGGGCCGCGCGTGCGCAAGCCGCTCGACTCTTTCGTTTTTTCGGGAACCTGGGGCCAACCGTCGCCCCTGGTTATCAAGCGCTAGCTCCTAGTTGGCTGCTAGAAAGCGGGCGCGGCTTTAGCTGCTACCGCTCCCTCGTAGAGGTGTTCACGCTTCCACGGCTGAACGGTGGTGCCGTTGCTGATGCGTCCCTGCAGCGCCGGCTCGTAGAAGTTGTACGGATGCTGCGGCGGCAGAGCCGAAACTTCATTGAGGCGCGCGCGCAACTCGGCCGGAATGGCGAAGTCGAGCGACGGGAGATTGTCATCGAGCTGAGCGACTTTTGACGCGCCCAGAATCGTGGAAGTGATACCAGGCTGCGTGGCCACCCAGTTCAAGGCCACCTGCGCGGGCGATTTGCCCAGTTGTTTCGCCACCTCCACCAATACGTTGGCGATGCGCCAGTTCTGCTCGGAGAATTTGGCGAATAGCGGATTGGCAGCCGCCAGGCGGCCTTCGCCGCTGCCGGTGGTGGCGCTCTGGCGCTTGTACTTGCCGCTCAGCAAACCTCCGGCGAGCGGACTCCACGGGCAAACGCCGATGCCCAATTCCTGGCTGGCGGGAATGTGCTCGCGCTCGATGTTGCGTTCCGCGAGCGAATATTCCAGTTGGAGCGTAGCGATGCGCTCCTTGCCTTCCTTTTCGGCGATAGTCTGCGCGCGGGCCACGTACCACGCTGGCGTGTCCGAGAGGCCGTAGTAGCGGATCTTTCCTTCGTGTACCAGATCGGTAAGCGTAGAGACGACCTCTTCGACCGGCGTGACAATGTCCCATGCGTGCAGATAGTAGAGGTCAATGAAGTCGGTCTTCAGGCGGCGCAGCGAGCCTTCCAGCGCGCGATAAATATTCTTGCGGCCGTTGCCGCCGGCGTTTGGATTTCCAGCTTCGGCGCCGAAGGTGAATTTTGTGGCGATCACGGCGCGGTCGCGGAGCTTGCGTTCCGTCACGAATTTACCCACCAGCTCTTCGCTGTGTCCGTTGGTGTAACCGTCGGCGGTATCGATGAAATTGCCGCCAGCGTCGATGTAGCGGTCGAACATCTCTTTGGAAACTTTTTCTTCCGCGCCGAAACCCCATTCGGTACCGAAGGTCATGGCGCCCAGGCACAGCGGGCTGACGCGCAGGCCGGTGCGGCCGAGGGTGACGTAGTTGCTTAAGCTCATGTGTTCCTCCTAGAGGATATGGGATGCGAGCACAGGGAATCGTGATTCGTGACCTAGTGATTCGTGATTTGTGAAAGCGAATCTAAAAACGGAGAGCACGAATAGGGTCGAAGGGGTCGGAATAAAGTTCCGGGTTGCTTCGACCCCGATTCTTTGTTTTGAACGAGTTACAAGGTGGTGAGTCCATTGAGGAGTTCCGGGCTGGGTCGAAGGGTCTTCGGTCTTGGCACCGCGCTGGAAGGGCGGCAGATTCCTCGGGTTGTCCAAGTACTTCATCTCTTCTCGCCCATTGTTGCTGCTCCTAACGGGTTCCTTTCGGGTGACCCTAGGCCACCCCATGCCCGCAGTGCGAGCATGCCCGGATAGGGTGCTCGCCGGAGGGGGCGGAGTCAATATCAAAGGCCTGTGGGCACAATGGGTCAGTTTCCGGTAACGGCGTTATCTCAGGAGTTGTCCGCAAACTCCGCCACACGAGGGTGCAGCACCAGACTCGATTGACTCTAATGAAAAGGGCCGATCTCGGACGTGGTTCGATCTCTACTGAATGCAACCTGGAGAATTAGAGCCGAAAGAGTTGCCGGCCCAAGTGTTGTGCGTGCAATCGCCATTTTGGTCGTTCAGATCGGCGTTGCCGTTGCCGAAGGCCGTATTTTGCTCGACCTTGTTGCCGGAGCTCTGCGCCGCAATATAGATTCCCCATCCGCCATTCGCATCGGCGGTGTTGTCCTGAGCGACGTTGTCCTGTCCGGCATAGAGAAGGAGACCCACGCCGCCGTTATTGTTGCCACTCACATTGTTGCGGAAGAAGAGATTTTTGTTTCCGCCATTCATGGTGACACCGTGGCCATTGTTGGCGGTGATTACGTTGTCGAAGAATTCGTTGTTAGCAGAAACTGTTGCCTTCGCTGTTGTATCGCTCGTAAAGTCGCCGGAGTTCACCGCCATTCCGAAAGAATTCGGCACCATCGTGACGCCGTGCACCCGCGAGTTATGCACGTTTCCGAAATTGATTCCGGTGAGGCCTCCGGTCAGGGTTCCGGGACCGGCAATCTCAAGATTTGTAAGGCCCTTGTCGCCTCCAGGAGCGTCAATCGCGCTTGCGTTTGTGTCCCCTGTCACCTGAATGATGTGGCCCCGCAGCTCGACGCTTACGGAACTGACGGTGATGGAAATTCCGGCGCCCGGGCACTGCGTCAAGTCGTTCGCAAGAAAATAGTGTCCGGAACTGCTGATGACCGTGCCGCAGCCGGTGATGGCCTTGCTCCAGAGGCTATCGTCAGACCGGACGGCTTGACCCGGAAAAAGGAGAGCCATTCCGGCCAGCAGCGCCGGAGCAAGCTTCTTCCGCACGATAATGCGGCGATTCATTGCAAAGCAACCCAGGAATTTCATTATTATTCTCCGCGAGCCAAAAGGTGGAGTTCGCCTGCCTTCGGGAGCAGAAAACTGCGGCAGCCACGCGTTCCCGTCTTCTTTGAAGACTCTCGAA
>Ga0302324_100017913_pt1 | contig 14006 bp, 15 predicted proteins | sample Palsa_T0_1_FD_201949 | JGI IMG/M metagenome (GOLD analysis project Ga0302324, IMG submission 201949) | Peat permafrost microbial communities from Stordalen Mire near Abisko, Sweden - Palsa_T0_1 | ecosystem: Environmental > Terrestrial > Soil > Palsa > Peat permafrost | place: Sweden: Abisko... | reverse complement strand
CGATAGCAACGCCCAAGACGGTGAACGCCATGCAGATGTCTTTCTCTCCCCCAGTGGAGCGGTTGGCCCGCCGGCTCTTTCCTGGGCAAGTGGCCACCAAGTTGGTTCCACCTGAGCCCTATGAGCATGACACGTTCACTCTCGAGGGCCACGAATTGCGCATCATCGAGCAGGGCCGCACCGATAGTCCCGATTCGACGTCTCTACACGTTCCATCGATTGGCCTGATCGTCGCTGGCGACGTTGTATACAACCAATGCCGCATTTACGTCGGCGACACCACCCCCGAGAGCCGAAAGAATTGGATCGCGGCGCTAGACCGGTTAGCGGCGCTGAACCCGGCGATGGTTGTCGCCGGTCACAAGAAGCCTGGCGCGCCCGACTCTCCCTCGACGATCCAAGACACCAAGCGTTACCTGCAGGACTTCGATCGGGTGCAGAAAACCGCGACATCCGACCAGGAGCTGTTCGATCAGATGACGGAGCTCTACCCGCATTGGGTAGCCAATCAGTCATGGTTGATGTTCGGATTCCCCCAGCACATCAACCGCTGATGCGAATGTTTCCTCGCGCTGATGGAGGGTTGCCCCCGGTTGGAAAGGCGGCGGAAATCGCGATGCCGAAGTATCGCGCGATACCTTGGTCCAACTTGTTTTGCCTTCCTTGCCAGGCCTAGTCGGCAGCAGGTATGGACCCGGAAGAACCAGAATCAGCAGATGAGCACCCTTTATCGGAATTGGAGCCGTCAATGAGCAGCGTACAAATCGAACAAAAGAGCTATGAGATGCCCCCGCGCGACGGATTCACCGTCACACATTTCATCACTGTCGCCGACGTCGACCGATCGGCTGATTTTTATGAAAAGGTCTTCGGCGGCCGCATTCTGAGCAGGGGCGACAGCAAGGGTGCGTCTGGGCACATTCAGATCGCGAATACCTGGCTGATTGTCAACGTCGGGGGCGGGCCCACCCCGGACAAGCCGTCGGTAACGCTCAGCGTTCCCGCCGACCCGGATACGGTCAGCAGCTTCTTGAATATCCGCGTGGCTGATATTCAAGCGTGCTATGAATTATGGAAAAGTCGAGGAGCCGAGTTCATCACGGAGCCGAAGGAAAAGTACGGCGAGATTCGCTGCTACATCCGCGATCCTGACGGTTACATTATCGAGGTCGGACAGAGCACCGACGTCACGTAAGGCTGACGCTCGGCCGGGATGGGAAGAGGATTTAAGCGCTGACGGGTGCGGATCGAAGCTCTAAGTTATTAGGATTGACGCCGGCCATGTGCATTTGTTGTAATCGGTCGGTTCGTTCGAGAAGAAAAACCGCAGACAAGCCCGGCGGAGAACTCGCCTGCGTTAAGCCGTCACCCGGGAGTAACGACGTCGACGTGCCAATCCTGTCCACTCAACTGAGCGATACATTCCTCACGTATTTTCCAAAGGTCTGCCAGCGACCTCCCGCCAAGTCCACGGTTGTCAGAAATCCACCTCAGTAGAAACTGCTTGTGTAAGGCAATCTTGTAATCCGTGATCTGCGCCGGTTCAATATCTTCCTCGTGGAGAAACCGGGAAATTGCTGCAAAGGGAGCCTGATTGACCACCCGTGTCACGTCGATTCGCCTTCCGGCCATTCGCAAGTAGCAGTGGGCTTCGGGCATCGAGACGAGATCATACTTACGTAAGATTTCCCCGACTCCGGGAGTGTTTTGCTCGGCCATCTCGTAAATCCCGAGGACGAGCGCAAGATCGAGGTTTTGCTCAATGGCCAGCCGACGAAGGAGTGCATGTTTCGTACTACATGTTCCGCGCCCCTCAATCAGAACGATCAGCGGATCGTCGGGACGCGTATTGCGGGCATAAGGCAGACATCTGACATATTTTGCGGCCGCTCGGAGGTTTTCCGTCCTAATGCGTAAGAAAGCAGCCGTGACGGCACCTTCTGGCTTGAAACTAATTGGATCGAGAGCTTCCCATGAATGCATCAAAGCGCGGAAATGGGTGGAGTCCATTTGCATCACGAAGCTCACATCAGAACGCAAAGCACCGGTCACAAACGCGCGGGTCAGTATCCGCTTGTGTAGCCGCAGTTGCATTCTGGCTGGTGCGATTGATTCCCGCGTTGCCGGCAAACAGGAACATAGATCCTGCCCTAGAACGAGAGTACGAAAATCGTTCCCTCCGTTTTCTCTCTAGGTATTCCGGCGAGGAATAAATCCGATCGTTGTATTGGTTTGTACTCGTCGAAAGGAAAATCCATGAGAGAAGCGCGGCGGAGAATCCGCAAGATGTTATTGTACGAAATCAAAACGCGTCTGCGAGCAATTGAACATAAACTAGATACAGCGGAGGAGGCGGGCGTCGAACTATCTAGCATGTTGACACGCACGGGCAAAAATCCCAGAAGGGCAAAGTCGAAACAGACTTTGTGTATCTTGGCAGCCCTTGATGTTTAATCTACAAGCCTTTCTAACTAAGCGGACTGCTAGCAGCAAGAGCCGTAACCTTCTCGGCGCTTGTCTTACCCACGTCCTGCACGATGGCTACACAGATCAGCTCTATGCGCTCCTGCCAGCCCTGGCAGGCACAGTTCGGCCTGTCCTACATGGGACTCGCCATTGTTCGGGCGCTCTACTATGGTACGATGGGCGGACTTCAGGTTCCGGCCAATCGCGCCACCAGCGGGTTGAAGCCGCGCTCGGCCCTCGTTCTCTCAACTTTCGTTGCAGCCGTCGGGTTTGTAGCGATGGCGCTGCCCACCGGGTTCGCGGGTCTGTGCGTCGCACTCGTTCTTGCCGGAGCCGGATCCAGCGTGCAACATCCGCGCGCCTCGGATCTCGTGACCCACAGTTATGGCGCAGAGTCGCGCGGGGCGCTAGGGATCTACAATTTCGCCGGCGACCTGGGAAAAGCCACGCTTCCTGCGATCGTCGCTCTTCTATTGCCGGTGTTGCCGTGGCGAACTGTCGTTGGGCTCATGGGCCTTCTCGGGATTCTCGTCGCGTCCACGATCCTTGCTCTTCTACCGAATGAGACCGGCCTCACTTCAATCCACCATGAGCTCAAGCGCAGGCGCGAAAGCCGTGACGGTTTTGGCCTGCTGCTCTCGATTGGCGTTCTGGATACAGCAACGCGCATGGGCTACCTTCTGTTTCTTCCGTTTCTTATTCATGCGCGTGGAGGATCGTCGCCGACGGTCGGTCTCGGATTGGCGTTAGTGTTCGTTGGTGGAGCGTGGGCAAGGCGAGTTGTGGTTGGCTCGGTCAGCGTGTCGGGGTGGTCTGGAGCGTAGTTGCAACCGAAATCGCGACAGCCGCGCTGATCGTAATCACGTGTTTCACGCCGATCACCGCGATGCTGGTATTTCTTCCGTTTCTCGGCATGGTGCTGAACGGCACATCGTCAGTCCTGTATGGCACGGTTCCAGAGCTCGCCCCGAAAGGAAATACAGGCCGAGCATTCACGTTGTTCTATACCGGAGTCATCGGCGCCGGCGGCCTCGCGCCCATCGCTTACGGGGCAATCGCCGACCATTCCAGCCGGATGATAGGGTTCCGGCTCTACGGTGCTCCTGTTTTTCTGATGCTTTCGTACCGGCTCGTGGTTCAGCTCGTAGCGACCATTAATGAGTTGCGCACTCTCCGGGATGGACCAAAAGCAACAGCAGCAGACTCGTTCCGGGAGTGCCTTCACTGCCCGCTTTCCGAACTCGGCATTCTTTCGGCGGCGGCTACGGCGGCGGTCATCGTGCCGCTGGTCTTGAGCCTCCGATCCGTTTTCTCGGAATCCTGCTATCGTTTCTAAGTTTCGAAGAGCAGCGTTGGAAGAAAATCGCGCGTGAATGGCCGGAGACCAAGCATCTGTCAAACGATAGAGAAGGGGGAGTGTGCAATGGGTTTTGTGCCGATTCGGATGGACGAGTTCATCAAGCTGCATCGGAGGAGCAATCCTGGCGAGCGGCCCGATGAATTCATAAGTCTTCTTCGCCGGAGTGTTGCAGATGCGCGTCACGGCGTTCGGTGTCACTGCGGGGCACCCATCTGGGCGATCGGCTCGGCCGTGGTAGGAAACGCTTGTTTCACTGCATAACTGGCGAGGCTGATCCTTCCTCGGACTATGAAATCGATGAGGTGCTTAAGGGCCGGGGAGGTGAAACGCTCGTCGCGCAAGGTTTTGTGGATGATCAATCAAGCAAAGTCTTCCGATCGCGCAGAGGGCGTAAAACGACCAAGCCCAATCCGAAGATGCAAGGGTGATCGATACTCCGGAGCGCCACCGCGCGCCTGATGCCTAGATAGACATCGCAACGCGGGCTGACGAATGAGCCCGAAGACGCTAGTCAAGATCGACAAGTACTAAGACCACTTGGACGCTAGCTTGACGCTGTGTTCTCGGAAGTAGCGGCTCCGAATAGCCGGGACCCATCGCTATCCGAATTCTTCATTTCCTTTTCGATCTCCGCCTGCCTGCTTTGGGGAAAAATTGTAGTCGTGTTCGAATAAATTCTTGAGCTTCGGCAAATTGCCCAACCTCTACTTACCTCTACTAGTCTTTCCATCGCAGTAAGCAAAAACGCCTTCCGCCTCTTACGTGGCAGCTCTCCAAAATGCTTTTTCCCAAATTCAAATAACTTCCTATCGTCCCCCGACCGTCCAATTCGCTCAAACTCGGCACTGATGTCACGAACACATCCCCATTGGAAATCGGCCAATGTCTCCGCTTTGCGAGGGATTCGCGGAAACAGTGATTCTATGGCCGCGCCTGTTTGCGGAGATTAGATGGCTTATTCTCCGCATTACATGCGGTGAATACTTGCATCTTGCGGAGATTTGGGGCTATAATCTCCGCAAAAGGTGCGGAGAATGTTCATCCATGACCTAAAACACTGGCCCCGGCTTCACTGGAGCCGGGAACGGCTCGCCGAGCCTCTCGTCGCCGTTCGGCACCAGCAGGGCCGGCTGACCGGCCACATGGAAGCCCTCGGATTTAAACTCCGCCAGGAGGCCGTCCTTCAGACGCTGACAGAAGATGTGCTCAAGAGCAGTGAAATCGAGGGCGAGAAACTCGATGCCGCGCAGGTCCGGTCCTCAATCGCCCGGCGGCTCGGCATGGATATCGGAGCCCTTAAGCCCGCAGACCGCAACGTCGAAGGCGTCGTCGAGATGATGCTCGATGCCACGCGCCATTACGACAAGCCTCTCACCGACGAAAGGCTCTTCGCTTGGCATGCATCCCTGTTTCCGACAGGACGCAGCGGCATGACCAAAATCAGAACAGGGGCATGGCGCGACGACAGCACCGGTCCGATGGAAGTCGTCTCCGGTCCCATCGGAAAAGAGAAGGTCCATTTTCAGGCGCCGGAGGCGAAACGTCTTGACGCCGACATGCGGACGTTCCTCGACTGGTTCAATGCCAATGCCGACATCGATCAGGTCTTGAAAGCAGCACAGGCGCATTTGTGGTTCGTCACCATCCACCCATTCGATGACGGCAACGGCCGCATCGCGCGGGCGATTGCGGACATGCCCTTGGCCCGTTCAGAAAACTCTCCGCAGCGCTTTTACAGCATGTCGGCGCAAATCCGGCAGGAGCGCGCTGCTTACTACAACATTCTTGAACAGACGCAGAAGGGCACGTTGGATATTACGCCGTGGATGGAATGGTTCCTGGGTTGTCTGGGGCGCGCCATTGAGGGCGCACAGACGACGCTCGGCACTGTCCTTGCGAAGGCACGTTTCTGGGAACGCATTGCCGATTTTCCGATCAATGAGCGTCAACGCGCCGTGCTGAACCGGCTGCTCGACGGCTTCGAAGGCAAGCTCACGACGACGAAATATGCTGCCCTCGCCAAGTGTTCACAGGACACCGCCCTTCGCGATATCTTGCTCCTCGTCGAGCGCGGGATTCTTGTCCGGAACCCGGAAGGCGGGAGGAGCACAAGCTACGCTTTGAACACAAGGCTGACGTCACAAGATTTGAATCCGCCAGATGGTGCGCGGACTGACAAGTAAAACCTAAGCGGTAGCTTCACGTCTTCTCTCCACTCCGTACTCTGTCGGATGTACGCCGCTTGGCCGCGGCTCGGACAGGCACTCGCCATCGTCATATTGCCAATTAGCCAACTATCGATGTATGGTTACTATACAATGTTGCCCCAATGGATGCGAGGGGCATTGAGCGACCAGGAGCGCTCTTGTGTGACGACGGGACAAAACGCTTTCGAAGAAATTACGAAGCTCGACATCGAGGCAGCCTTTAGAGCGATACGTGTGCATGTTCGGCGCACACCGGTGATTGAGACGTGCGGAAGAGAGTTTGGCTTAGACTCCTTCCAACTCACTCTCAAGCTCGAATCGATGCAATGCGCGGGCTCGTTCAAGACCCGGGGAGCAATGACCAACCTCTTGCTTCGAGAGATTCCCCCAGCCGGCGTTACCGCGGCTTCGGGCGGGAATCACGGCGCAGCGGTTGCATACGCCGCGATGAAGTTGGGGGTTCCCGCGCGCATCTTTGTGCCTCGCATCTCCTCCCCGGCGAAGATTCGCCGCATACGTGAGTTCGGAGCTGATCTCGTTGTCGGAGGCGATTACTACGCGGATGCGCTTTCGGCGGCTGAAAAGTGGGCCGCGGGGTCGGGTTCTCTGTCGGTGCATGCCTTCGATCAACGCGAGACTCTGTTAGGACAAGGGACAGTGGGATTGGAGTTTGAAGAACAGGCACCCACTCTGAATACAGTGTTAGCGCCTGTCGGCGGCGGAGGATTGGTAGGCGGTATCGCTGCTTGGTTTCAAGCGAAGATGCGTGTGGTCGGCGTCGAACCAGAGGCTTCGCCCACCTTGAGCCAAGCCCTGAGCGCCGGACGCCCTGTGGACTGTGAGGCAGGTGGTCTGGCTGCGGACTCTCTTGCTCCCCGCCGAATCGGCGAAGCCGTGTACCCGATTGCGGCCCGCTACGTAGCGCAGGTCGTCCTGGTGAACGACGACGACATTAGGTCTGCTCAACTCGTCCTTTGGGACAAGTTGCGGATCGTCGCGGAGCCTGGTGGCGCAGCGGCGTTCGCGGCGCTTCTGTCTCAGAAATACCAACCCGCCGAAGGTGACCACGTTGGAGTTGTCATCAGTGGCGGCAACACCGTTGCAGTCGATTTCGCACTTCAGGAGAAGAAATATGACTAGGACTGAAATTTTGACAAACGAGATTGCGCAACCTGTTGGTCCGTTTTCTGCTGCAGTCGCAACAGGCCAGTTCTTGTACCTCAGCGGGCAAGTGGCCCAAGACCCGAGTTCAGGAAAGCTCGTAGCAGGCGGGGTGGCTGAACAGACGGAACAGATTTTCAAGAATGCCGCGGCCATTCTGCGCGCGGCTGGGAAGGATCTCTCCCACGTTGTAAAGGTCACAGTGTTTCTCACAGACATCGCTGAATTTGCAAAAATCAACGAAATCTATGGAAAGCACTTCGACAAACCGTATCCCGCTCGTACCACCGTCGCAGTCGTTGCTCTCCCGTTGGGTGCACAAGTTGAGTTCGACATTATCGCTGTTTAGAAATGGACGATGGACTGACGCCATGCGAGGGCGCTGCGCTTGTATCGGGGAATGAACTCATTCTGGAGTGAGGGCGGTGAAAGCAATAGAAGTACGTCGAAACGGTGGACCAGAGGTCTTAGAGCATTCAGATTTGACGACGCCAACGCCGAACACTTCTGAGGTGTTGGTACAAGTTGCAGCAGCCGGTGTGAACTGACCGGCCATGGAAACAGATTTTCTTTTGCGAGCCCAGCGTCTCAGCTCGCTCCTTAGGTTCAGTTGAGGGTGAAGTCGGAGTGGCAGGTTCAACGTGCGGTGGAAGACTGGCATAGCGGGAAGCCAGATTTCCACGCCTTCGATCGTACGACGAGGAGTGCAAATGAGGTTGTGGAAGGACGTGCAGTTTTCCCTTAGAACAATGTGGAAGTCGCCGCGCATTACTATCACGGTGCTGGCAACTCTTGTCCTGGGTATCGGCGCCAACACTGCAATCTTCAGCATTGTCAACGCCACTCTATTGAAGCCTCTACCCTTTCGCGATCCAGGCCAACTGTCGCGCTGGCATCTTCTCTGCGGTGTCCGTTGTGTGGCGGGATACCGCGAATCTGGCCGGCGGACTCCTTCTCGCCGAGCACGATGTATTTGCCCTAACGTACTTTGAAGGGCCGAGCCTATCGGTACGGGCCGGCTGGTTTTCGACCCGATCCTGTTGGAGTCAAACGCAGCTCTCAATTCGGTCACACCTAAGGAGTAGAAGGACAATGCTTGATCTTCCGTATGTTCATCTCAATGTTTTCACGAATCAACCATTCACGGGCAACCAACTAGCCGTGTTCCTTGATGCGGAGGGAATTGACGAAAAGCGGATGCAGCGGATCGCAAATGAAATGGCTTTCCCCGAAACCACGTTCGTATTTCCTCCCGAGGTTTCCGGAACCGACACGCGCGTTCGCATTTTCACGCCATCCCAGGAGCTGCCGATGGCTGGAAGTCCGACGGTCGGAACGACTTTTGCCCTTGCGGGAGCGGGACGATTGCGTGCGGGCGCCGATAAGACGGTGCTCGGCCTCGGTATCGGACCAACGACCGTGGGGCTCGAATGGGGTCAGGACGGCTTGCGCTTTGCCTGGATGAAGCAACCGATTCCGACATTCGGACCCATCGTCGCCGACACTGTTGCCGTTGCCGCAGCGGTAGGTGTCCAGCCGCGCGACCTTGCGGGCGGAAACTTACCGGTGCAAGTCGCGTCGTCCGGAGTCCCGTTTCTGTACGTTGCGCTAAACTCGCGCGCGGCGGTCGATGCGGCAGCCCTTGATCGCGCGAAGCTGTGCGCGTTACTCCGGGTGCTGGATCTCGAGGAGCTCCCCGTTTTTGTGTTCTCGCCGGAGCCGGCCGACGATGGCGCCACAGTCTACAGTCGACTGTTCGCACCCGTCTTAGGCATCCCGGAGGATCCGGCCACCGGCAGCGCGAGTGGACCACTGGGCGCATATCTGATCAAGTACAACGCTGTATCGGCCAAGACTGAGTCGCGGCTCGTGAGCCTCCAAGGCGTCCGCATGGGCCGCCCAAGTCGTATTCACATTGCGCTCTCTAGCCGTGCTGGAGTTCTTGAAGAGGTTCAGGTCGGCGGCGAGGCGGTGGTCGTCGGCGAGGGAAAGATCCGCGCATAGCCGGCTGCTGGCTGCGAGTGGCAAGACTCAGACCGGACAAAGGGAGTTCCATCCGGGTACGGAGAAAGAACATATTTGCAAGGAGGTTTATGCGCACCAAAACGAGAATTGGCATCATCGGAGATTACACCCCTGACAATCCCACGCACATGGCGACGAACGAGGGCATCCAGCACGCCGCCGAACTCCTTGGGGGGTGCTCATTCGAAACCTCATGGTTAGCCACGGATCAGCCTCAGCTATTCCACGAGTATCATGGATTGCTCTGCAGCCCCGGCAGCCCTTACAAGAGCCTTCCAGGCGCGCTGGACGGTATTCAGTACGCACGCGAGCAGAAGATTCCATTTCTCGGCACGTGCGGAGGTTCGCAGCATCTTATACTTGAATATGCGCGAAATGTGATGGGAATTCGCGAGGCCGCACACGCGGAGACTGACCCGTACGCATCCTGCCTGTTTATTACTCCGCTGAGTTGTTCGCTCGTTGGAAGAACTATGGAAGTGCGCGTGAAGCCGGGAACGCAGGCCGCCGGCATATATCGAAATATCCAGGTCACCGAAAAATACTACTGCAATTTTGGCCTGAATCCTGCATACCAAGAGCGGTTGGTTCGCGCGGGCCTGGAAATATCCGGAACGGATCATGCCGGCGAAGCACGGATTGTGGAACTGTCTTCGCACCCATTCTTCATGGGCACTCTTTTTGTTCCACAGGCGAACTCGTCGAAAGAGAAGCCGCACCCTGTCGTCTTGGCGTTCCTTCGATCTGCCACCCTCCACCATCGTTCTTGAGGTCTCACGTGTTCGGTTTCTGTCAAATCGCCAACGCGCTGATTGAGCTTCAGATGGTGCCGAGATGTCGCTTGTGCCCTTCCATGACGGTATGATTAAACCATCCCTCGAAAGAAAACGTGGGAAACGTCCGTATTCCTACAAGCCGCCCTGAACGGCGATCGAGTTCATCCAGCAGCGCCCCGTACGGCAGGCGCGATCGCGATTGCCGCGTGCGAAGCGGTGAATGCGGGTGCTCAGTCACTGCATGTTCATGCGTTTGACCATGATTGAGCCTCTTGACGAAGGTATGGATGACATGACTCCCGTTTTGTAGGCAAATCGGAAGTTATCCAGAACCGGGCTTCGGGGAAGTTGGCCGGATTAGTAACGACAAGTCGGCTAATCCGGTAACAACCGAGAAGCGCGTTTCAGAGGACTAATGTCCGATGTCGGTTCAAACCCTTGCTCGATGAGTGCATTGCCCTGTAGTCACCAAGAGAGATTTCACAGCGCTGCCGATGAAGAAACACACGGCGGCTTAGCGTTAGCGGGGAACATTCTTCTGGAATGAGCCGATCACTAAAGCACGTCTAGACAAATCATCTAAAACGGCTGGGGCGGAACTTCAATGAGCCGCGGCGGCTTCCTGTTTGCTTAATGCCTTCTCGAAAGTCTCCTGAGCGTCGGCGACGAACTCCCTATAACCCTCAGGGTCGATAAAGACGTGGGGACCATCTTGCGGATAACGCTTCAGTTTCGTGAGCATGTCGAAGTACCCACCGTGAGCTCCCAGAAATACGTCGCAGGGCAAAGCACGCAACAACGAAAAGGTATGCTGGAAATCCTGAACGATGCCGGGGTAGCTTATGGGATGGCCGGGTGTAGCGACGAAATGGTACTCCGACCAAAAACCCGTCCCGCCGATGATGACGATATTCCGCATCGTCTCCGCTGGCTCTCCTGGAAGGTGAGCGCGCAACGTCCATGTGGTACATCCGCGCGTATGGCCGGCGGTTTTGTGGGCTGTCAGTGTCACACCGCCTAGGCTTACCACGTCTCCGTCATGGAGAATGCGATCTACGTGTACAGGAGCATATTTGAGGATGTTAGGCGAAGGCGACAAGAAGTCTGCCCCTGCGCCAGTTTCAACGACGCTCACGTCACCGTCCATCACCATGCTTTGCGCATGTGTCTCACGAATCACCTCCGCCGCGCCACCCATGTGATCGGAATGCGCCTGGCTGTTGAGCAGGATATTGGTGTCATTCCAATGAAACCCTAGCGCCTCCACACTCGCCCGTAGCTGCGATGGGGAGGTAGCCAGGTTCGCATTGATGAGGATATTTCCTTTGGGCGTGACGACGAGGTAGCTGGCAAGGTCTTGGCTTCCCACGTAGTAGAGGTTGTCAGCAATTCGAAACGGAACAATCGGAGCGGTCCATGAAGAGTTTGCCTGAGCAAGGATGAGTTTGGGGCCGGAAAATAAAAGTAGTAACAGGCAGGAGAGGATAGCGCGCATTCTACTTTTGTAGCAGAGCGGGAAGAGAAGATCTTGGACGGCTTCCCATGTCACAGGACTGGCTCTCGCAAATCAAGCCGGAACGCTGGATGTACGGCCAGCGGTTTGCGCAGGATGGCACACGATTCTACCGCTGAAACACTTTTCAATGAAGACCTTTTAGTGGGTCAGCTGCAAATTGCTCAAGCAACCGAACTCCTCGTCCTTATGCCAGTGGTATTCTCCTTGCACCACGCCCAAGCGCACGACTGAATTATTCGCTTGACATATTGAACACGTATACCAATTTCATTTTAAAATGAGTTCACGAATATATTCTCTGCGCAGAACTTTTCTGTATTCATTCCGGCCCACTCTGGCCTTGTTCTGAACCTCGGTGCTGCCGATTACTTTATTGGCCACTGCTTCTTCCTCGACGCCTCTATCTAAAGCCGCCATGTTTTTATAAGTGATCCACAGAATTATATTGGGGTGATCCGGTGATTGTGGAGTGGCACTGAAGACCTTGTAATCGATGATTATCCCGGCTTTCTTCGTGGCTTCCATGGTTGGCTTCCATGTCGAATTTAGCCAATCGATGTACTCTTCAAAATGCCCGTACTCAACTCCTATTTCTTGCACGAGAGTGACCGGGCCCTCAGTATACTGGCGCTCATCCTGGGCACGTGCATCAAGCGAAAGTGAGGAAGCTGCGAGACACATGGATAAGATAATAGTCTTAATCATTTTCTCTTCACCTGTTGTGATGTATCTCTGCTCGGCTAACACCCGGATTAACCTGACCTGTCCCGAGTGTTCCTAATATTTTTATGCAAAACAGAAAATTAAACAAATTCATAATTATCACGGTTATAGTTCCGTTGGAGCACGATTCTATTATTCGTCGGGAAAACGCCTTTGGGAGACGCCCTTGCTCGATGATTGGCGCACCCTCGCTCCTGTCCGGTCCCCATCATCATCGTCGTGCGCAACCCTGCGGATCTTCACGTGCTGAACGGCTTTGTGACCCGTCCGAGCTTCGAGTTTGACGGCTAACCGCTAGCTCCGCTGGTTCGAGTTGCAAACCCTCACGCAGGATTTCCCGCCAATGGCGTAAAGCGACGGGATGGGGATGCCTCGCTCTCGGATTGCACTGACAAGACCGTCATTGAGTCGGTTCGAGGCTTTCTCCGATAGTCTCCGTGAGCCTCGGTAGCGGAAATTGACGATCGGAAGCGGGCCCGAGCGCCGAGATGGTGGCGGTGATCCGCGCCATCGAGGAGCGCTCGAAAGGCGCCGCGTAATTGGCTTTTTGCTCCGTGAGCCGAATCCAGATAGCTCGTCATATCGATCTCCATTCCGAAGGCGATCGTCGCGGCGTTGCTAGATTGCCATACCACCGCGGACACATGCTTCGCTGCAACGGGTTTTGGGGTCCCGCCCCGGCACGAATCTTATTCTTCGATGGCACGACCCAATCTTCTCAAGTGTTCGCGAAATCCTACGGATGGGTTTATGGCGCGTGCGCTCAGGTACTCCGCAAACCGAGTCTGCTCACGTAACGAGATGCCGGCGCGCATTTTTTTCGCTTGCTGACGCTCAGTCTCTTTAATGTGAGTTGCAGCAACCATGATTTCTTGAAGTTGTTCCTCAGGCATAAAAAGTACGCCGTCGGAGTCGCAAGCCACAACATCCTGTTGTGTGATGTTCCAATGTCCAACGCGAGCCGATTTCATGCTATCTGCCGGGCGCGGATCGAGACGCTGCGGTCCGGTCGCCATAGTGCCCAGGCTAAAGAGCGGCAACCCGATGCTTACCAATTCGTCGGTATCCCGATGCAGCCCCCAAATCACAATGCCGTGCAAGCCCGCCTTCTGGACTTCGAGCGTGACCAGATCGCCAATGCATGCCTCATCAAGCCGGCCTCCGTTATCCACAACGAGCACGTCTCCCGGCCGGGCGTGCCCCAAGGCCTCCAGAAATACATCAACGCTGCCCACGTGACGTACAGGCAATGCGCGGCCAGCGCAGCGCATCCCTCTTTGGACCGCTGTCACACCCGCAGGGGCGCAGCGCACCGGAGCGCCCACACGCATGCAAGCGTCGGCAAGATGAGGTGTAGTCAAGCTGGCAAGGCGCTCCGAAAAATTTGCGTTCACGTCGCCTCCTTTAGATCCTTGACTTTAACGGGTGTTGGTTCGTCATACCGGTCGCCGCGCAAGCGGGCTCGCCGTTCTTAGGCTTGCTTCCCTTACGGCAGATATTCCATGGGCAGCGGCGCAGTGGCCGACTCCGCCTGCACCATGATGCCCGTAACTCGCCAACCGCCGGCTTCTTTGATCGCTTGAATGCTATTGATGCCGCGTGCGACTTGCTTTCCGTCGCTGTGCAGCGCGTAGCTGCTCCATAAGTGCGCGATGTTGCCGTAGCGCTCAATGTGAAATTTCAGCTGCTTTTCTTCCAACATGACGTGGCCACGGGCTTTGACGCGGGCGATCCAATCGTCCAAGGTCTGGAGCGTATAGCTTGGCGCTCCG
>Ga0302324_100017910_pt1 | contig 14007 bp, 8 predicted proteins | sample Palsa_T0_1_FD_201949 | JGI IMG/M metagenome (GOLD analysis project Ga0302324, IMG submission 201949) | Peat permafrost microbial communities from Stordalen Mire near Abisko, Sweden - Palsa_T0_1 | ecosystem: Environmental > Terrestrial > Soil > Palsa > Peat permafrost | place: Sweden: Abisko... | reverse complement strand
TGCAAACTACCGACCCGTCGCTAGATTTCAGTAGGCGGGCGCCCACTGCGCAACGACGGTTAGTGACTGACCTCCTGCACGGTCTTCAGCAGACTCTCGCGGCCGGTGTGCATCCAGTCCCACGCCGTCTGCACCATCTGATTCAACGAGCGCTGCGCTTTCCAGCCCAGCACCTGCTCGGCGCGCGCCGGATCGGCAACCAGGCTTGCCGGATCTCCGGAGCGGCGCGGCACGATCTTGTGCGGGACTTTACGCCCCGTCACTTCTTCCGCGGCGTGGATCACTTCCTTCACCGAGCTGCCCCGCCCGGTGGCCAGGTTCATGGCCGCCGAACTGTTGCCTTTCTCGAGGTGCTTCAATGCGAGAACATGCGCTTCCGCCAGATCGTTTACGTGAATGTAATCGCGGATGCAAGTTCCATCGGGCGTTGGATAGTCCTCGCCAAAGACTTCCAGTTCTTTGCGCTCGCCGAGAATGGCGGTCAAACAGGCGGGAATCAAGTGGGTTTCTGGACGGTGCAACTCGCCGATTTCTCCGCTTTCGTCGGCGCCGGCGGCGTTGAAGTAGCGCAGGGCCACATAGCGTAAACCGTAGGCCTGCTCATAGGCTTCGAGCGCGTGCTCGAGCGTGAGCTTGGTTACGCCATAGGGATTGCAGGGTTGCTTGAGCGTGTCTTCTTTAATCGGGCTTTCTTTCGGCGAGCCGTAGACTGAGCAGGTGGAGGAGAAAATCACTTTGCCGACGCCGTTATCCATGGCGGTGTGCAGCATGTTTAACCCGCAGATTACGTTGTTGGTGAAATACTTGCGCGGGTTTTTTACCGACTCGGGGACGAGCGAGTTGGCGGCGAAATACATCACCGAATCCACTTGCTTCATGAGGCTGGCCAGCTTTGGGGTGTCGGCAACTTCACCGACCACCAGCTCGAAGCCCGCGGCCAACTCCGGATATCCGGTGGATAAATTGTCATAAATCACAACTTCATAGCCATGCCGCCGCAGCGCCCGCGCCGCGTGGCTGCCGATATACCCCGCTCCGCCTATGACCAAAACTGACACGTGAATTACCTTTCCGCAGCTTCAGGCTGCCACTGCCGACGCCTTCAATTTCTCTCCCACTTGGAATAGTAAGGAACTGGTCAGCGCGCCGCAAGCGTCAGCTGAAATGTTTCAAGCGAGCGAGTTCCAAACCGACATTCCACGCGAACAACGGCCCGTTCACCAGATAACGTCGCCACAACCTCTTGGGCTCGTGGGAAAGACGGAAGAACCACTCCAGGCCGTTCTCCTGCATCCAGCGCGGCGCCTGCCTTAGCGCTCCCACGTGAAAGTCGAAGGCTGCCCCCACCCCGATCAGGACCGGCACGGTGAGCCGGTGACGGAATTCGTACATCCATTTTTCCTGCCGCGGCGCGCCCAAGCCCACCCACACAATGTCGGGTGAAACCGACTCGATGGCGTTGATTAACTTCTCTTTCTCATCGTCCGGCAGCGGCCAGACTCCCTGCGGCGGGGGCGGATAGATTCCCACCACCCGGGTGCCATATTTTTTGGCGCTGATTTCCGCCATCTTCTCCGATGCGCGATTTCCGTAGAAAAAGTGCTTGTACTTCGAACCGGTCTCCCGCAGCAAGGTTCCCATCATCTCAGGGCCGTAGACACGGCGCTGCATGTGGCGGTGCCCGTGTTTACGAGCCAGCCATACCAGCGGAGTGCCATCCGTCGTAATGAGATCGGCTGCGTTCAGGATTTCGCGGAGCTCGGGATGTCTTAAGGTTTCTGAGACTCCGTGCATCCCGGTCGGACAAACGTAATGCACCGACCTCCGTTCCGTAACCCAGTGATCGATGACGCGGAGAGCGTCCGGGATCTGCAGTGCATGGACGCGCACTCCCAGAACGCGAAAACTCGGTATGTTGACTTCCCCTGATTGTGGAATGACTACGCAGCTCGACATTGCCCCTCCCGGGCCCGCTGATAGATTTCCATCAGCATGGGATAGTTCTTTTCTGCGGTGTACTTCAGTTTGTAATCGTTGCGAGCTTCCCTGCCCATCGCCCGCACTTCTTCCGGATGTGTCCAGGCCCATTCCACTTTGCGCGCGAGGTCGTCGGCATCGCCGGGTGTGTAGTGCAGCCCAGTGCGGCCGTCGGTCACGACTTCCTGCATGGTTCCCATGCCGGCGCAAATTACGGGGGTAGAGCAGGCGAAAGATTCGGCCAGAGTCATGGGAAAACCTTCATACCACTCGCTGGGAAAAATCAAGAAGCGCGCATTGTTTAGCGCCGCCAGGGTTTGCTCGCGGGGAATCTTTCCCGTGAAACGAATGTTGGCGATTCCCTCTCGCTCGGCTTGTTTCCTGAGCTGTTCTTCCTCCGGCCCGCCTCCGACAATCATGACTGGGATGGCCATACGCAGACGTTTCCAGGCTTGCAGGATCATATCCACGCGCTTCTCAGCCGACAACCGGCCGACAAAGATCGCGTATTCGCCATCGCCGGTGCGGTTGCCGGGGTCGGGATCGACAAAGTTAGGCTTCACCGTGATCTTCTCGGCAGGCAGTCCGCCTTCGACGAACTTGTTGCGGGAAAATTCGCTCAGGGCGACGAAGCACGAGACTTCGCGATCCCAGGTTTTGCGCAAACGGTGAAAGCCCAGCATCATTGCCGTCACGGCCGTGGCCGAACGCGAGTTGCGATAGCAGCCGTATTCGATGCTGCGCAGCAGCGAATGCTGCATGCACTCCTGACAGACTTTGCCGTCACGAAAAAGCGTGGCTGAAGGGCAGAGCAACCTATAGTTGTGCAGGGTTTGCACAACCGGCACGCGCGCCTCGAGACAAGCTGAGTAGATCGAGGGCGAAATCATGACGAAGGTGTTGTGCACATGCACCATGTCCGGTTTTTCTTCTCGCAGCAGGCGGGCGAAATCGCGGCGAGTGTCGGAAGCCCAGACTGTCCGCTTCGCCAAGCTGATTTTTCGAAGCCCCTTGTAGGAGTCGACATCCCAGTTGCTGCGCCGGTAAAACATTACCTGGTGACCGGCGCCTTCGAGCAGTTTGCCTTCGTGCGCGACAACGACGTCGTCCCCGGCGTGCTGCTGGTTCGCGTTGTGTGCGATCACTACCTTCACGACTCAACCTTTGCAGAAAGCAGAAATAAGTGGTTTCGCAGTGCTTGTTTATTGCAGACGGGAGCGGCCAAAGAAACTTGGGGAGGTGTATTATCCCGTGCTGCAGGAAGACTGTCAAGGAGCCTTTTGCCTTTAGCGGCGCGGGTTTTGCGTCTTCCTTAAAAGCAAAACCGGAACGGCAGCACCTAGCGAGGGAGAGAGTGACGGAATGGTTACTTTGGTCACTTTGCGCCCCGGCGTTCCGTCCGGAGACTTCTTCACTTGGATTGCACGGCCTCGGCCGCCTTCCTGGCTCCCTCCTGAGGCATGGAGGCTGGGCCGAAGAATTCCGGGTTCATCTCGGTGCTGAACGAATCCTGGACCTTCCGCATTGCCTCCTGCACATTGCGACTTTGCAACGTGGCCTTGATCTCTTCCTTCACTTCGGCAAGGGGTATGAGCTCTTTACTATCAAGTTTGTAAATGTAATGTCCACTGGCGTCGCTGATCACCTGCGACACCTCGCCTTCCTTCAGATCGAATACGGATAGGTGTGTGGTCGGGAAGTTCGACCTCCGGATCTTTTTCAGTTCGGGCGCGGTAGCAGTCGTCTTGATTCCGGCTGCGTCATAGGCGGCTTGCTGCAGCTTGGTGAAATCCTCCCCAGCCGCTGCGCGAACTCGCAGCTCGTTCGCCTCTTTCGTCATCGCTTCTTCGGCTTCTGCCTGCTGCGCTTTCAAAGTGGCGTCGCTAACCTTCTCTTTGGGCGAAGAATCCGTCTGCTTTCGGATGGGAACGAGGATGCGCTCAAAACTGGCGCGCTCATAGGTGGAGGAGTTGTTGCGGTAGTAGTCCTCGATGACGGTGTCCGACAGGTTCGCCGCGTCTTGCTGGATCTCACGCACCATCTCCTGCGACAGGATCTGCAAGCGGGAGAAGCGCTGCAATTCAGCCACGCGCGCGGTTTTGTCGAGACCGCGTTGTTCGGCGTCATGCGCCATGACCAGGAGCCTTGGATAGGCATTGGCCAACTGAAGCCGCACCCGGGGCTTCATGGTGGGCGAGATGGCGTTGGCCAGCTTCTCGAACTCGGCGCGCGTGACCACGGTCTGGCAGCCGGTCGCATCGGGTTTGTTTGTGCTGTTGGAGGCTTGATCCGGACAGAATCCCTTGATGGTTAGTACCGGCGCATCAGGCGCAACCTGAGCTGCTGCGGCCTGCGGAGCTTCATCGTCATCATCACCGGTCGGGGGCATGGGCGGCAGCTTAGCTTGTCCCCAAGCCAAAGTTCCGAGTAGCAGAAACGCAATCCAATAAGGGCGCATGTTATTAAGGACTCTCCGGGGAAATCAGGGGGGATTTATGAGCCATCGTAGCACAAACAGCGGCTTCGGCTGAGGCGAATCAGCTGGCGGTGGCGGCAATCTGACAGGGGAGCGAGCCAAACGCGCGATTGTCGGGTCGCAAAGAACCCTTCGGCGCGCTTCACTTGCTCAGGGCAGGCTGCGACACTTAGCGTGGCTCGCCCAGATTCTTCGCCGCGCAAAGGACGCTTGCTCGGAATGACAATCAAACTTTGAGGTTCAATTCGGCGGTTTGCTTTCCTTCTCTCCAGAATGCATAGACAGCGGGATAAACCAGCAGCTCGAGAAGGAATGAAGTCAGAATTCCGCCGACCATGGGAGCCGCGATGCGCTTCATGATCTCCGAGCCCGCGCCGTTTGCCCAGAGGACCGGAATCAATCCGACACACATGGTCGCGAAGGTCATGAATTTGGGGCGCAAGCGTCGCGCCGAACCTTCGACAATGGCTTCGGACAATTGTTCCTGCGTGAGGTCCGGCGTTTGCTGCTTCGCTCGCATATAGGCGATATCCAGGTAAAGCAGCATGAAAACTCCAGTTTCCGCATCGATCCCGAGCAGAGCGATCAGGCCAATCCAAACTGGGATGCTCAGGTTATAGCCCAAGGCATAGACCAGCCACAGGGCGCCGACGGCGGAGAACGGCACGGCGAGGATTACGATCATGGTTTTGGTCCACGAACGCGTATTGCTGTAGATAAGAAAAACAATGACGCCGATGGTGAGCGGAACCACGAACCACAACCGCCGGCGCACGCGTTCCGCAGATTCGAACTGGCCGCTCCAGATCAGGGCATAGCCAGCCGGCAGTTGCAGACGCTTTTCCACCTCACGCCGGGCATCTTGCAGGTAGTCGACTACGGGGCGTCCAGCGACGTCGATGTAGACGTAGCCGGTCGGGATGCCGTTCTCGTCGCGGATCATCGACGGCCCGTTGATGGTTTTGATGGAGGCGAGTTCCGCCAAAGGAATCTGCTGCTGTCCGCTCACCGGCACCAGCACTTTTCCCAATTCCGAAAGGTCAGAGCGAAAGTCGCGCATGTAGCGAACATTGATCGGATAACGTTCGCGTCCGGCGATGACTGTGCCTACGTTCTCCCCACCCACCGCTGTGGCCAGCGTGTCCTGCGCGTCTTCCACGGAAAGACCGTAGCGCGCGAGCGCCTGGCGATTCCACGTGATATCGAGGAAATAGCCGTCGCCGGTGCGCTCGGCGAAAACGCTGCGAGTTCCCGGTACGCTCCGCAGAATCACTTCCGTTTGCTGATCGAGTTGCTGAATGCGGCTCAGGTCCGGCCCCTGGATCTTCACCCCCACGGGCGTCCGAATACCGGTATTGAGCATTTCGATTCGCCCGCGGATGGGCATGGTCCAGGAATTCGAAAGACCGGGCAACTGCAGCGACTGGTTCATGTCCGCAATTAGATCCTGCACGGAGATGTGATCGGGCGTGAAATGTCGCAGGACCGGAAGCAGCCAGTCCGGAGACCATGAGGAATACCAGACATTTCTCTTACGCCACTGCTCCTGCGGCTTCAGGATGACCAGAGTTTCAAACATGGAGAGCGGAGCCGGATCCGTGGCCGTATCCGCGCGTCCGGCCTTGCCCAGGACGTGATCCACCTCGGGGAAGCTGGTTAGAATGCCGTCGGTGAGTTGCAAGAGCCGCTGTGCCTGCTCGATTGAGATGCCAGGCATCGTGGTGGGCATGTAAAGCAACGCGCCCTCATCCACTTGGGGCATGAACTCGGAGCCGATAATCCAGAACAGCGGAACGGTCAGAATCACGAGAAGAATCGCGACGCCTATCACTTGTTTTTTCCAGCGCAGGCTCCAACGAACGACGGGATCATACAAGCGGATCAACGGGCCTGTAATGGGATGATCTTCCTCGGCTCGGATTCTTCCGCCGAAAAGGAATCGAGGGATCGAGCCTATCTGCGTGTTCAGATTGTGGGACAGCCATACGCGCAGAGCGGGATCGAGTGTGATCGCCAATACGGCGGCTCCGAGCATGGCGAAAGTTTTGCTGTAGGCCAGCGGCCGAAAAAGCTTGCCCTCCTGGCCTTCCAGGACGAGCACCGGCAGAAATGCCACGGCGATCACCAGGAGCGCAAAAAAAGTAGGGCCCGCGACTTCCTTCACCGCTTCCAAAACCACTTGCTCAGGGGAGAAAGGGTTGCCGGAACGCTGGTGGACCTCCAGCCGCTTCTGCGTCTGTTCGACGACCACGATGGCCGCATCCACGAGAGCGCCGCAGGCAATTGCAATCCCGGCGAGAGACATTACGTTGATGCTCGAACCCGTATAGCGCAGCGGAATAAATGTGAATACGATGGCGATCGGAATCGTAATCACGGGAATGATGGCGCTGGAAAAATCCCAGAGGAAAATCAGAATGATGGCGACTACGGTAAGTATCACTTCGATCAAAGTCGTGGAAGCATTGGAGATGGAACGCCGGATCAACTGCGAACGGTCGTAGACAGGTACGACTCTTACGCCGTTTGGCATGCCGGGGGCAATCTCGCGCAGGCGCGATTTGAGGCTCTCGATGACCGCCAGAGCGTTGTAACCTTCGCGCATAACGACGATGCCGGAGACGGCTTCACCGTTACCATCGAAATCGGTGACGCCGCGCCGCAAGTCCGGCCCCACCACGACGCGGGCTACATCCTTGATGCGGATGGGCGTCCCCCTCTCCGCGGTCAGCACCGTTTCTTCCAGATCCTTCGTGGACTTCACATAGCCGTGTCCGCGAATCATGTATTCCGCGCCGCCGAAATCGAGCAGGCGCGCGTCGGTTTCGTTGTTGCTCTGGCGGACGGCATCGACTACGCGGGAGAGAGGAATTCCATAAGAACGCAGGCGATTCGGATCGACATTCACCTGATACTGTTGAGCGAATCCTCCAACCGAAGCGACCTCGGCGACTCCGGGCACCGCTTTGAGGTAGTACTTGAGGTTCCAATCCTGATAGGAGCGCAGCTCGGCCAGGCTGTGCTGCTTCGATTCATCCCGCAAAATGTATTGAAAAATCCAGCCCACCCCGGTGGCGTCTGGGCCAATCTCGGTTTTCACTCCTTCAGGTAATCGCGGCACGACGGCTGAGAGATATTCGACGGTTCGGGAGCGCGCCCAATAAATGTCGGTTCCCTCTTCGAAAATTACGTAAACAAAAGAGAAGCCGAAGTCAGAGACGCCGCGCACGGTACGCACCTTGGGGGCGCCCGTCATCGCCGAAATGATGGGATAGGTGACTTGATCTTCGATAATGTCGGGGCTGCGATCCCAGCGCGAGAAAATGATGACCTGAGTTTCGCTGAGGTCGGGGAGCGCATCGAGAGGCATGCTGGCCATCGACCATGCGCCCCACAGGCAAGCTCCGGCGACCAGGAGGAAGACCAGGAGCTTGTTTCGCACGGAAAAGTCGATGACATGATCGATCATTCTGGCTTGGCATTCTCGCTGGCGTTCTGGCTCGAACTCTGGCTGGATGTCGACCTCATGCGGCTCTCGGAGTCGATGAGAAACGTGCCGGAAGTGACAACACGGTCCCCCGCCTGCAAACCATGAAGGACGACCACGCGACCGTCGTAGGCTGCGCCGAGCTCTACCGGGCGTGGCTCAAAAAGATCGGTCCCCGTCTCGACATACACGACTTTGCGCTGTCCGCTGTCGATGACGGCTTCGGCCGGGACCGACACGTTCCCGGGAGCCGCAGCTTTGAACTCGACGTCCACAAACATGTCAGGCCGCAGCACGAGACCCGGATTATCGGCTTCGAGACGCACCTTGAGCGTCCTCGAAACCGGATCAAAAAGAGGAAGAGAGTTGCTGACCACCGCTGAAAAGGTCCTGTTCAATCCCGGGACTGTAACCAAGGCACGCGTGCCCGGAGGCAAACTGGCCGTCTGATCGCTGTATACGTCAGCAACGATCCAAATCTTGCTGATATCCGCGATGCTGTAGAACTCGGCTGGGGTCTGAAATCTCTGTTGCAGGGTGATACTTCGCGAGATCACGTACCCGTCCACCGGAGAAACGATCTTGATGTCCGAGACGTATTCATGGGTTTTTTCAATTTCGTGGATTTGCTCGTCGCTCATGCCGAGTGAGCGCAACTGGTCTTCGCTGATCCGCAGGTTGGTCTGCTTGACTTTGTCCTGCTGGCCCACCTGTAGAGCGCCGATGTATCCGGCCTCCACGCCACGTAATTCGAAGCTGAAGTAAGTCCCGAGTACTTCGCCCTTCTTCACCATGGTCCCGGCCGCGTTGTCTCCTAGCGATCGCACCCACCCTTCGGTTGCAGCGGTCACGCGATAGAGGCGATTCTGGTCAGGCTCTACCCGGCCGGTGGTTCGAATCATCTCTGCTCCCGACGTTTTGGTGACTGTCTCGACGCGCACACCTGTAAGCTTTTGAACCCCGCCGTCGATGAAGACCGTGTTGGGTGCGAGCTGAAGCTGATCCGCCAGGCGATCCCCTTCATAGACCGGAACCAACGCCATGCCGCAATCGGGAGCGATGCCCGGCTTGTCCGAGCGGTAGGAGGGATGCATCGGGTCGACGTAGTAGAGGACGCGTTTGGCTTCGACCGGCTTATTGCCATGAATGATGTAGCCAGCGGCGAAAGCCACTACGGCGACCAGCAACACTCCAACTGTGGCAGTCTTACTCATCCTGAATCATTGCTCTCGCGCGTTTTCAAGTCGCGCCACTTTTTAGGTGGTGGTTCAGTTTGCCTCACGCGTTGGGCCCATCAAGTCAGATATCCTTCGCTACGCCTGAAAAACGGCCTCGCTCAGGATGACAGTCCTCGTGTAATAGTCAAACCTGCACCACCACGGCTTTTGTTATCGATGTTTATTATCAATCTATTGCCGATGAAAGCAAACCTTACTCAAGTCACGACTCCGGCACCTTTGCGTCGCGCTCATACGGCTTTGGTGGAGGGCACGCTAGAGTCGTAGGACTCTAGCGGGCACGACGCTTTGCTGGGTAGAATGGCTTCACAGTTGAGTTCGAAATTCCCCCCTTAAAGTATCTTCCTGGAAGGCATTCATGCTTCGTAAAAGAGTCGTCCGCACGTTCGCTTTGATCACAGTCTTCATGGTCGCATCTTGTTTGGCAGGCTTGAGCCAGGTTTGTCCTTCCAGACCGGCTGCCGGGAGCACAGTACAAGACCAGCTTGCCCTTTACAGCCAGAGTGGCGCGCTGACCGCGGGTATCACGATGGGGAGCTTCCTGAATTCCTACGGGCTCATCCAGTATTGCTTCGCCTATCCGCAAGGCAGCACCGAGGCGCCCACGCTGGAACTGAATCCTGGGGATGATCTGACTCTGAACTTCAGCAACCAGATTTCGACGATCTTCGCTCCTGCCGCCTCCAAACATCACATGCACGCTTGGATTACGGCTTCGACCGACCCTGATTGCAATGGCGAGATGACGTCATTCTCCAGCAACATCCACTTTCATGGGATGAACTTGCCGCCGAAGTGCCATGAGGACGAGACCATCTTCACGCTGATCAACCCGGGCGACCCGATATTCACCTATCGCGTTCAGATTCCTACGAATGAGCCCCCGGGGCTGTATTGGTACCATCCCCACGCGCATGGCTTGACCCAAACCCAGATTATGGGCGGGGCTTCCGGAGCGCTGATCGTGGAAGGGATCGAGAAGATCAAGCCGGAGGTGGCGGGGCTGACGGAGCGTGTGTTGGTATTGCGCGATCAATATCAGGGCAGCGCGCTCAACACTACCATCAATTTTGTTCCTGGCGGCACGCCGGCCCCGGTCATCGAGACGCAACCGTCTGACAAGGAGTTCTGGCGGGTGGCGAACGCCGAAGGCGAAACCTTCGTCAGCTTGCAGGTGCAAATCAACGGCCAGCCGCAGAAGGTGACTGTTATCGCCCTCGACGGCACGCCAGTCACGACTGACTTTCTCACGGACCATATCAACCTGCCTCCTGCGGGACGTGCGGAGTTCATCGTGCAAGGACCCGCTGCGGGACAGACAGGCGCGCTGGTTACGCTCGGTGTAAACACGGGCCTGGACGGGGTTTCAAACCCGCCGGCATTAATCGCGAACATCGTTCCCAGCACCAGCGCGAAGGCCGCGCATAAGATTCCCGCGACTGGCAGACAGTCCGAGCTTACACGCTTCGCGGGTTTGCTGAACGCAACTGCGACCACCGAGAGAGGACTCTATTTTTCCGAGAATCTAAGCGACATCAACAACATCCAGTACTTCATCACGGTCGATGGCCAAACCCCGCGTGTGTTCGAGCCCACTGATCCGCCGGCGATTGTGACCACGCAAGGCGCGGTCGAAGATTGGACCATCGAAAACCAGGCCGAGGAAGTGCACGCCTTTCATATCCATCAATTGCATTTCATCGTGGTTGCAAGGGACAAGAAGAAACTGGCGACACCGGAAGTATTAGACACCGTGCAGATTCCCGCCTGGACCGGCAGCGGCCCCTACCATAGCGTGACGCTTCGTCTGGATTTTCGCGATCCGGAAACCGTGGGAACGTTTGTTTACCACTGCCACATTCTGGCTCACGAAGACGGCGGCATGATGGCGAAAATCCAGGTGAATCCCGCGAACTGAGCTGACGAGAGAACCCGCGTCGTTTCCTACCCGAGCGTCGCCCGGAGGATTAATCGTCGAGCTGTTTTGCATTTGGAAGCTCTACCAGGAGATTTGTGCTTATGGCGCTTCGTCGATTCCGCAATCCTATGCAGGCCGTGGTATTTTTGTCCGGCGTCATCCTGTTGAGCACCAGCAGCGCGCTTGCCGGCGGTCCTGAATCCATAACTACCTATCACTACGACAATTACCGCACGGGCTGGAACCAGAACGAAACCCTACTCACTCCTGCTACGGTTTCCGGTCCGTCTTTTGGATTGCTGCAAACCGTGACTGTGGACGACCAGGTGGACGCGCAGCCACTTTATGTGCCGAGTGTGAACATCACAACCGGGAATTTCCAGGGAACGCATAACGTGGTGTACGTGGTGACAGGAAACAACAGCGTGTATGCCATCGATGCAGAGAGCGGCACGGTGCTCTTGAGCGTGAATTTCGGCGCCCCGGTGAAGGCGCCGCTGGGCTGCCACAACAACGGCCCCAACGTCGGCATCACCTCAACGCCGGTGATCGACCTCACCAGCAACATCATGTACCTGATGGTCTACAACACCAGCGCCTCCGGGCCCATGTACACCATTCATGCGCTTGATATTGGCAGTCTAACGGACAGAGTCACGCCGCACGTCGTGGCAGCGTCGCATACACTCAGCAACGGCACTACGTTCAACTTCAACGCTACCTACGAACGGCAGCGTCCGGCGCTGCTCTTGGCAAACGGCACGGTGTACGCCGGCTTTGGCAGTTTTTGCGATCTGGCCACGAACGTTTCGCGAGGCTGGCTGCTGGGCTGGCAGACTGGAACCCTTGCTCCGCTGCCGGCCAACCAGCTCATGGACACGCAGGCTACTTCGCCCAACACGTTTTTCCTGTCCTCCATCTGGATGTCGGGCTATGGCCCTGCGGCAGATGATTCAGGCAATGTGTTGGTGGTGACCGGGAACTCCGATCCCTCGGGAACTACTTACGATGGCGTGACCAATATCCAGGAAAGCGTTGTGAAAATGTCGGCTGATCTCTCCACAGTGCTCGACTTGTTTACTCCCAGCAACCAGCCTGCTCTAGATAAAAGCGATGTCGATTTCGGAGCGGGAGGGGTGTTGGTTTTGCCGGATCAGGCGGGATCGATTCCGCACCTGGCGGTGGCGGCGGGTAAAGATGGCGACATGTACTTCATGAATGAAGATGCGCTTGGCGGCTACTCCAGCACCAGGAACAACGTGCTCGGTACCTACCAGATCGGCCATTGCTATTGTGGAGAGTCCTATTTCACGAACGCCAAGTCAGTGCCCTTCGTGGTGACCAGCGGCGAAGTAACGGTTGGAGTGTGGAAGCTGGCCACTTCGCCCGCGCCTGCCCTGAAGAAGGTGACCAGTTCCCCGACCCTTACCACGGGCCAAAACGGGGGCTTCTTTACTAGTATTTCCTCGAATGGCGCTCACAATGCGATTATTTGGGCGCTGGGGAGGCCGATTTCGAAGACCCAGCCCATGATTCTCTACGCCTTCAATCCCAACGCCAGCGGAACCACCATGACGACGCTCTTCCAGGGAAATGCTGGAACTTGGCCCAACATTTCCGGGGATTCCAACCAGGTTCCAGTGGTTGCGAATGGCGAGGTATTCGTGGCTAGCGACAAGGCGCTGCAGATTTTCGGATTAAAGGCGCCTAGCGCTACGAAGGCGGCCAGCAAGAAATAGAAACGAAGACACGCACCACTCGCAAGCCTACCTGTGCGGTCTGATATCTGATAAGGGATGCACTTGCAGTTTCATGCCATTGCGCATGCCAGCTTCGCTATGCGCGGATTCGGGTTTCTGTATCACGCGATCCGAGAAGCGAACCAACAAAATCTGATGGGCTGATCTGTTAAGTTGCGAATCGCTCAAGCTCCCCTATTTCGACCATCGGCGGAAACGTAAGCACCATCCATCGCCATGATCCAACAATAAAGAAGAACTTTACGTGAGCATGGCTGCGACATGGCTACGGGGCAGTAGAACTCTCCCTATGCATTAGCAGCCGGGGGAGGCGACGGCGCCTCTGTGCCGGGGAACGCCGTCTCGCGTAGCGGTGAACGACTCCAAAACGGGAACCTGACGCGGACAGGTTTGGTAAGCGGCCACTAAGAGTCTCGAACGATAGGCCCCCAAGCAGACCGGGCTTTTGGACTTCCCTCACAGTGTCCTTCTGAGACCTGTCCTCACTCTCCATCCCGGGGCACAATCTCGTTAATGGCATCGGGTTAGAACCCGCTGCCCACCTGGTCTGCATACCTCGTAGTGTTAGCCATTTTTGGATTGCTACAACGACGTAAACCTCAAGACCTATGAGTCCGAGATTTCCATATTGCGTGGCCCTTTATTGGGCTGGATTGTTCGGATTTTTGTTCGTGCGAAAAGACCCCGTTGTTGGAGATTACCAATGCCCCCATTTCGTCATGACCTTTATAAGACACGTTCTTTACGAATTCATAATCGGATCGTGGCTGCTCAGTGTACGCAGCCTCTGGGTCGAGCGGCTCGCATCCTTTTCTCGCTTCTCATTTTTTCTTCGGCCGCCTTCGCCCAAACCAGTTTGACTCCAAGTTTGGCGTTTGGCGTTAACGCGCTGGGAAACAAAACCGCGTCGAAGACCGCGACCTTAAAGAATACCCAAACTGTCCCCTTGACGATTACCGGTATCGCGATCTCGGGTGGCACTGCGCCGTCGGACTACGCCGAGAGTGGGAATTGTCCGATGAGTCCAAACACGCTGGGCGCCGGGCAGAGCTGCAGCATCACCGTCGTATTTACGCCGTCAATTATTGGGAGTTGCACCGCGACGCTGAAAGTAACCGATAGCGCGTCCAACAGTCCGCAATCGGCCGCCT
>Ga0302324_100017908_pt1 | contig 14007 bp, 9 predicted proteins | sample Palsa_T0_1_FD_201949 | JGI IMG/M metagenome (GOLD analysis project Ga0302324, IMG submission 201949) | Peat permafrost microbial communities from Stordalen Mire near Abisko, Sweden - Palsa_T0_1 | ecosystem: Environmental > Terrestrial > Soil > Palsa > Peat permafrost | place: Sweden: Abisko... | reverse complement strand
TGGAACGATACAATCTGTCGGTGTTCAAAGAGGCTTCCGCGTTCATTGAAACATTAAAACTGTATTACATCCACCGGTATAACAAAGCGGATAAAGGAAAAGACAAGATCATCAGCAGCAGGATCCGCACGGCCGAGGGGGAAAATGAATTTGAAACGTACCGTGAATCGTGCGAAAACGAAGCCATCGCCGCCCTCGTTAAAAATGTAGAGGAAACGCATCGCATCTTTGAAAGAGACGGAAAGCTAGTCCAGAAAATATACCCCATTTACAAAGAGCCGGCCCCCGACCACATGGTTGATTTTGACGCTCAGTTTTATACTCCCGTAAAACATTTTATGAACAGAAACATCGACACATTCTATTTTAACCTGGGTGTGATCTGGTCTATGACCCTGTTCCTTTCCATAACATTGTATTATGAAGTCCTTCGCAAGCTGGTCGATGGTCTGGGGAATTTAAAATCAACGCAAAAGCGAGCGTAGCGAGCGTATGTTTTTTTTTCTATCCAAAACGCTCAACTACCTCACCATGCCCTTGCTCATCCTGTGCGCGTTTTTTTTATTGGCTGCATTTCTGCGATCCAAACGTTGGAAGAAACGATGTTTCCAGTTCGGACTATTTCTACTTTTATTCTGGTCCAACGATTTTATCGCTAACGAATTGATGCACGACTGGGAAGTTCCAGCGACGCGGCTGGATAAAATAAAAAAAAAGTATTCCTGGGGAATTATCCTCACGGGAGTTACCCGACACGAAACGGGTCCTCCGGATCGTATTTACTTTCAACGGAGTGCGGACAGGGTAACCCACACCTTGCAACTCTACAAACTGGGACTGGTTAGTAAAATACTTATTTCCGGCGGCAGTGGAAGATTGATCGATATCGGAGTCAAAGAAGCCGACGAGATTGCCTCTGTCCTGGAAATGATGGGCGTGAAACAGGAAGACATCGTCGTTGAAAACGAATCCCGTAACACCCATGAATCAGCCGTGCGTGTAAAATCAATCCTTCATGGAAAAACCACAGCGGTCGATTGTTTGTTGATTACCTCAGGGTATCACATGCGGCGAGCCTCGGCATGCTTTGCCCGGGTGGGGTGGCCCATGGATTGTTTCAGCACAGACTTTCTTTCACACGACCGGAAATTCACGGTCGATGTCTTATTGATTCCTAAGCTTGAAGCACTCTCTAATTGGCAGGTGCTCATCAAAGAATGGGTCGGGTGCATAGCCTACCGGGTTGCCGGCTACATTTAGAGGCGTTTTTATTTCCATCCTTCTCTCCTTATACTTGAAGGATTAATTCATCCATGCAGGAAAACTATTTAGGAAAATCGTTTGTATTACTGGCGTTGGTCCTCGTCGTCCTGCTCTCCTTTTCCGCTTTGCCGGAGTTTTCCATCGGGCCGTGGAAATTAAGAAAAGTCAACCTGCTGGCCGATATACAACCTGACCCAGTTAAACTGGTCGCCAAAAAAAAAGATCCGGTAAAAAAAGAAGTCAGGATAGTCGTCAGAACCGATTCGTGCCGGCCGGGGATTACCTGCATTGAAGATTACGGCAGAAGCAAGAAATCATTGGCCTCTTTTTTTAGAGCTTTACGAGAGACTCACATAAGACCCGTTCGCATTGCATTCTTTGGGGATTCTTTTATTGAGGGCGATATTCTTTGCGGAAGTCTACGGGACACCTTGCAGCACCTTTTTGGCGGACATGGGGTAGGTTTTATGCCCATCACGTCGGACGTTTCGGAATTCAGAACCACTATCCGGCATTCGTTCAGTCACTGGAAAACGTATTCCATTGTGGGCGCGAAAAGTCCATTTTCACCACCCGGCACATCCGGCTATTGCTTTGTGCCGCTGGAAGGCAATGAAGTTGAATATAGACCGGCCTGGAAAAAATCATCGGGCCGCTTCCACACCATTCGGTTATTTTACAAAAATCCTTCCTCCGGATTTCTGCATTACCTGCTCAATGATACACTCGAATTATCGTCCGGGCTGAAGACCTCCGACAGCCTGCAGGAGTTTGTCCTCCCCGAAAAAGGTGTATCGTCGGTGAAGTTTCAGTTCACGGCGTACGACAGCATGAAGGTTTATGGTGCCAGTTTTGAAGAGCCTGTCGGAATTTATGTTGATAATTTTTCCATGCGCGGCAACGCGGGAACCGGACTTTACCAGATTGAACCCCAATTGAACAGGGAGTTCAACCACTTCCAGGATTATAAATTAATTTTATTGCAATACGGTTTGAATGTCGTGACGGAAAATAACTCAACCGGGTATGCCTGGTATATTGAACAAATGGTGAGGGTGGTCAATCGAATAAAGGAGAATTTTCCGGCGAGCAGTATTCTCCTCATCGGGGTGAGCGACCGAAGCAGCAATCAGGGTGGAACGTTTGCCACCATGCCCAACATTCTGTTAATGCGCGATGCCCAGCGGGAAATCGCCATCCGGAGTCAGATCGCTTTTTGGGATCTCTACGCGGCGATGGGGGGCAAAAACAGTATGCTGAAATTTGTCAATGCCACTCCACCCTTGGCCGCAAAAGATTATACGCATCTCAATTACGGAGGTGGCAGAAAATTGGCAAAAAAACTGGCCGATGCAGTTTTGTATGAACGTATACGATATGAAGCGAAAAAGCAAGCGCTGCCTTAATCTCCTCGTGTTGATCCTGTTTTGCTCTTGGGCTCAGGCTCAGGATACACTGGATGTGGCACCGGACAAAACGTATGAATTCCTGCCCGCCGCGGAAAACACCATTCATAATTCAATCTCCCTTTCTCCTTTCTACGAAAAACTTTATCAACTTAAGAAAGGATCATCCTTCCAGGTCAATATAGTTCACATTGGCGACTCGCATATCCAGGCTGATTTCCTGACGGGCCGGGTACGGCAAAATTTTCAGCGCGATTTCGGAAACGGCGGCCGCGGATTGATTGTGCCCGGCCACGTTGCCCGGACCAATGAGCCGTTTAGTATACGTACTTCCTCCCCTTCCCTGTGGGAGGCCAAGCGCTGTGTTTTCCCGGATCAACCTTTGCCCATCGGCATCGGCGGGATCACCCTGAAGACGACACAACAACAAGTCAGGCTGTCCATCAAAACCCTGAATAGTCCGCCGTTGGATTACGGATTCACTAAACTTACGGTTTTCTATCAAAAGGATTTTAACAGCTTTAACCTGGTTGTCAAAGATTCGACCGATCGTGACCTGGCATTCCTGGGATCTTTCACGTTTGAGCCCTACGCCGACGTGTCAACTGTGATTCTTCCTTTTAAAACGAACCTGATAACCCTTCAGGCTTTGCCCGCCAACGCATCACAAAACCAACTGATTCTTTTCGGATTCAATCTCGAGAACGGAAAACCCGGCGTGGTCTATCATGCGATTGGGGTGAATGGCGCAAAATATAAACACTACACAGTCGCCGCATTTTTTGCGCAACAGACCTCCGCCCTTCACCCCGATCTTTTTATTCTGTCGCTGGGGACCAACGAGGCGTTGGAATACCCCTTCAATGATCCCCAATTTGTTAACGACATGGACAAACTGGTCGACAGCCTCCGCTCAAAAAATCCCAATGTTCGGTTTTTACTCACCACACCCGCCGATTCGTTCCGGAAAAAAACGCGAAGAAATCCGGGCGTGGAAATGATTCATCAAAAAATTATAGACTATGCCGAGAAAAACAACCTCGCGTATTGGGACTTGTATGCAGCGGGCGGCGGCAAACATTCGGCCGACCTTTGGAAAAAGAGCAAATTATTAAGGAGTGATGGTATTCATTTTTCCGTTGGTGGGTACGAATTGCAGGGAGATATGCTGTATGAAGCATTGATTAAAGGCTACAACGAATATGTACTCTATCGACATCCCTAAACTGCTGAAGCAATTTCAGTATAATCCCGAAGAGCCACTGATTTTCAATAGCGGGTTTTTCTTCTTTTTGTTTTTGGGATTCCTGGCCGTATACATCCTGCTGAGCAAAACATACCGGGCCAGGTTTACCTTTGTGACCCTTTTCTCGCTCTACTTTTATTACAAATCCAGCGGCATTTATTTTCTGATCCTGATCGGATCGACCATTGTCGATTACACGTTGGCCAATTTCATCTATCGTTCACCGGTGTATTGGAAAAAGCTTTCGCTCATGACCTTCAGTCTGATCATTAACTTAGGGTTGCTGGGGTATTTTAAATACACCAATTTTGTCCACGGGATTTTCTGCTCCCTTTCCGGATTAGCCTATCAGCCTTTTGATATTTTTCTGCCAGTTGGGGTTTCTTTCTTCACCTTTCAATCCCTAAGTTATACGATTGACATTTACCGTGGCACGCTTAAACCGGTAGGGAATATCCTGGATTATGCCTTCTTTGTCACATTCTTTCCGCAACTGGTGGCCGGCCCGATTGTCCGGGCCAAGGATTTTCTCCCCCAAATTTATCTGCCCACACAGGTGACAAGGGAAATGTTCGGACGAGCCATCTACCTGATTTGCTCGGGGCTTTTTAAGAAAGCGATTATCTCCAACTATTTAAGCCTTAACTTTGTCGACCGTATTTTTGACGCCCCCACACTGTATACCGGACTGGAGAATTTATTCGGCGTCTATGGATATGCGTTGCAAATCTATTGCGACTTCTCCGGATATTCCGACATGGCCATCGGGATTGCACTTTTGCTGGGGTTTAAATTCGGGATCAATTTCGATTCACCTTATCAGTCCGCGACGATAACGGAATTCTGGCGACGATGGCATATATCCCTCTCCACATGGCTTCGCGATTATCTTTATTTTCCCCTGGGGGGAAACCGAAAGGGAAAAATCAGAATGTATTTCAATTTATTTCTAACCATGCTGCTAGGCGGCTTATGGCATGGGGCTTCTTTCCGGTTTGTCCTGTGGGGTGGATTGCATGGAGCAGCCCTCGCTGTTCACAAGTTCTTTACTTCATTAAAAATCAGCTGGGCTCAAAAAAATACATGGCTCTCCCAGGCCCTGGGTGTTTTTATCACATTTCACTTTGTTTGCTTCTGCTGGATATTTTTCAGAGCAAGTTCAATGGAAAATGTTGCACAGGTGATTCGTCAAATAACACTGCATTTCACACCGCAGATTTTTGGCGCATTTATAGAAGGGTATAGAGTTGCTCTCCTTTTAATGGCCCTTGGGTATTGTCTTCATTTCGTTCCTCACTCCATCGAACTGAGGGCTCAAAATGCCGTCACGAACATGCCCCTTGCCGGAAAAGCTGCGTTAATGGTCGCGTTGATTTTTCTGATTATTCAAACGAAGTCGGCCGGAATACAACCTTTTATTTATTTCCAGTTCTAGGGTTAGTTGACAATTATTCGTTGATGTTGTACCATTGGGTCTACTACTATCCAACAATCAATTTCGGAATTTTCAGACCAGCAACGAACAACCAATTTAATGAGTGCATTAACGAAGCCGCGGAGTCCCGAGGCGGAGACTCCGCGGGGACATCAGATTATTCGTTGATGTTGTACCCATTGGGTCTACTACTATCCAACAATCAATTTTCGGAATTTTCAGACCAGCAACGAACAACCAATTTAATGAGTGCATTAACGAAGCCGCGGAGTCCCGAGGCGAAGACTCCGCGGGGACATCAGATTATTCGTTGATGTTGTACCCATTGGGTCTACTACTATCCAACAATCAATTTCAGAATTTTCAGACCAGCAACGAACAACCAATTTAATGAGTGCATTAACGAAGCCGCGGAGTCCCTTGCCTTCGCTGAAGCTTTGGCGGGTAGGCGAGGCGGAGATTCCGCGGGGATACCAGAGGATTTTAGGATTAGTTGATCGTTGTTAGCGACATTGTGCCAACTATCAACTTCAGACCAACAACTTTCAACTATTCCCTCGGCGGTATTTTAACCGGCAACCCTGCGGCTTTCCACGCATCGAAACCTCCCTCCAGGGTATAGATTTTTTGAAAATTCAGATCACTCATCATGTCGGCGGTCTTGCCGCTCCGGACGCCCGCCGCACAATAAATAAAATAGGGTCTGGTTTTGTCCAACCCCGAAATCAGAACCTTGAATTCCTGGTTCTTGAAATCCATATTCAATGCGCCCTTAAGATACCCCTTCATCACTTCTTCGGGCGTACGCACATCGAGGATCATAGCCCCCGGAGTAGACAACATTTTTGATTGAAAATCTGCCGGCTTTAACAAAAGATTTTCGTTAGCCGGGTTTTTGGTGGAGCATGCAATCGCAAACATCACCATAAGCAGTCCGCTTTTTCTCATAGGTTGGGATTTAGTTTATTTTATGATTTGTAACCAACTCTTACAAGTTGTTTCACCCTCGATCACGGCCTCGTAATAATAAACACCGGGAGCAACATTTTCTCCTCCCCAATCTCCCTGATAATTATTATTTTGATAAACTCGTTGGCCCCAGCGGTTAAAAACAGTCAGCGCAACATTAATTCCCGATCCGAAGATCGGGTTTTGACCGTACAAGATGACAAAGGTATCATTTAAATGGGAAGAACCACCCGGGGTGATCACATTGGGCGCCATTAGTTTATATACCGGGACATCCACTTCCTTGTCGTACGAGCACAAATCCACCTGAGCAACCAACCGGACCTTGTAGGTGCTGTCTTTTTGATATTTGTGGACGGCCGTTTTGCTGTTCGTAGTGTACCCGTCCCCAAAATCAAAATACAAGCTGTCGTTGGAGTTGGTCAGGTTTTGAACCTGCACCGATGGCGACGTTAAACAATCATAAATTTTTGAAACCTTAAATTGAAGGTTAACGCCCGGAACTACACTGACCTTAACCGTGTCTTGCCTGACACAGCCATTCGCATCGGTTATCGTAACAAAGTAGAGTGTCGTATCGGCCGGGCTTACAGTGGGTTGTGCTTCCTGTGAACTAAACCCTGAACTATTACTTGTCCAGGCATAGGTCACTCCCCCGCTGGCTGATAGCGTTGCGGACTGTCCGGAGCAAATCCTCTGATTGGGACCTACCTCTTCCTGAGGTTTGAATACGTATATTGTCGCACTGGTCGAGTCTTTACCGATACAGGTTTCGGCATCAATGGCGGTGAGTTCGACGGTGTACGTTCCCGGCTCTGTATACTGGTGAGTGACGGAGGAAGTGTCTACCTTCACCGTGGAAGTACCATCCCCGAAATTCCATTGGAACGATTGACCGCCGGTGCTGAGATTCTGGAAAACAATTTTTCCCGGAAGACAAATCTTGTCGTACCCCGGCATATTCAGTTTTACGGTATTGGTTTGAATCCGGGCTTTTAGTTGCGACAAATCAAATTTGAATCCCGCGTTATTGCAGTTAATACTTAAGTTGTGCTGTCGGGCCGGGGGAACATTTACCGCCGGAAAATCGGAGTTCCCTCCGCACCCGGCACAAACCGCATGATAGACTACGCCTTTTTTGTCAAACCGGCTTGTTCCCCCATCGACGTGGGTCCCGGAAATAGTTCCTCCCAAATAGGTGGCATACAAAAACTGGGCTGCATCGTTGGACAAAACCATAAAATAAAAATCATTTCCGCTGGTCGTCTTCTGATAGCCATCCGCGGTCATCGGAAGGTTTTCCGTATTCCCACCCACATAGTTACGGTCGATCGTTCCATAGCCGTAGTTCTCATACCGCTGATTAATAAATCCACCCCACCCGCTCAGGTAAATGGTATTACACTCACTAACCAAAAAGGCGGTGGGGGAAATGTTCGGGCTTCTTGTCCCTGACCCAATGACCGTCGAGAACACCGTAGTTTTAAGATCGGCAGAAAGTTTATGCAAGAATTGTCCTGAGTTTGGGTTGGAATATACACTGCCCTGAACAGGATAGGATCCCTGTGTTTGTCCAAAAGCATATACCTCATCCTTCGAATTCAAATCAATCAGATACGTCTGGTCATAGGATGAAGTGCCGAGATACGTCGCTGCCGTCACCTGACTGCCGTCCGCCGAAACATGGGCAATCCAGCCGTCGACATTGCCCAGTAGTGAATTATTCAAACCGTTCATTCCATAAAAGTCAGAGCTGTTGGTTCCACCCGCAACATAGACCCCGTTGGTGCTATCCAATTTTAACGAATAGGCCGCATCCGTCCCCGATCCACCCAGAAGCCGGCTCCAGACAATTGCGGAAAGGTCAGGTTGAAGCTTAACCAGCACGGCATCATGAGAACCTCCGTGAAAATGTGCGGCGGGATCGGAATTGACTACCGGAAAATCCGAAGAAAGAGTATTGGAGGCGAGGTACACAAAATTATTCTGGTCGATAATGATGTCACTCCGTAATTGATCGCCGTAATTTCTCGCCAATGGGCTTTCAACTGGATCCCCGTAAAGCATTGAACCCGAGATGAAGTTCAACCCGTCATTGGATGATCCGCCGAGGTATGTTGCACTGATGAGGGCTGAGCCGTCCTGACTCAACATGGCTATGTATATATCCGAACCGTAGTAATCTGTCCCAGCCAGAGGATCAACCTGGGTACCCCCGTTAAACGTTGACCCGTTGGTTACCGGAAAATCGGTAGAGCTGGTGGCGCCAAGGATAAGGAGTTGTCCTGAGTTGTTAACGACGAGACTTTGAGGAGACTCGGTTCCATTACCACCCACATACGTTACAAATAAGAGATTGGAGCCGGATGAATCATATTTCAAAATACCGATGTCCCATTCGCCTCCAATGAAAGATGTTTTATAAGCACCCGGAGTAGTGGGAAAGCTGGTTCCATCGTCCATCTGCGTCACCATTCCACCGGAATATAAATTGCCATGTTGGTCATACGTTGCACTATTTCCCCAGTTATCGTAGGTGGATCCGGAGTACCCGGAAAAAATCAAGATCGGGTCAATCACCAATACTTTTCGCGAATCATATCCCTCCGGAAATTCAAAACTCAACACGGTACCCCTGAGCCGGTACGAACACGCTACCTGAATTTTTTCGTTCTTAATCTCCTGATAGGCGAATGGCTTAAGCTCGGTAACCTCTCCCGCTTTTGTTTCAATGATCAGACTGCCGTTCTCAAGCCGTATCGACTCTTCTCCGTCATAATTTATCTGAATCCGCGCCGGGTCGCCCGGTGGGTGAACGATCCAATCCTGCTTTACCCTCTCGCTTTCGGAATAAATTTCTAAATCTATATTCGGATAGATCTGCCGATAATTAACTGACGAAAAACCCCGGGCGTTACTACCCCAGGTCCTGCGATCGTTGCCTAAAAAATAATTATACCGCGTTACAGACGGGATCAGAGGTTCAATAACGGGATCCGGATTTCCTCCGATAAAATTTTCTTCGTAAAGCTGCAACTCCCTGTACACGCCCTGCGCATGCGGACCACCTTCGAAGCCTGTGGCGGGCTTGAATTCTTTGCTTTTCCCTGAATTCGGGATTTCCTTTCTGGTCAGGTATTGAATCCGGTCGCGCAGCAGTAAAATATCAGCTCCCGGTATGGCTGCCTTAAACAGGATGGGTGCTCTCCATTGATTTTTGTTTTCGACAAATTGAACGGAAGGACCCGGTCCCGCGAAAGCAACCACAGAATATCCCCCTAATAAAATGATCAATTTTAGCGGATGGATTTGGCAAATCCCGGCCATATGGCAAGTTAAGTCTCCTTTCTTAATATCTGCAATGGCGGCGTGGTAATCACCTCACGGGAATTCCACCATCCGATCAAAACAGTAAGGAGAATGACCCCTACGCCTAAGAGCAATAACTCGGGCGTATTGAATGCAAATTCAATCTTAAAAAAGAACCTGGTCAGCGTCCACCCCGCCGAAACGGAAAGCAATAAACCGGTCAAGGCTGAAAAAAGGCCCAGATAGGCATATTCAATAAGTGTAATTTTTGTCAGCTGACTCGTTCGGGCACCGATGGTGCGGAGCAAAACATTTTCCCTGATCCGCACATATTTGCTGTTGATAACCGCACCGGCTAGTACAACCAACCCGGTTACTACGCTAAATAAGGCAAGGAATCGGACGACCAAACCGATCTTATCGAACAATTTATTAATCGTGCTCAGCACCAGCCGGAGGTCGATCAATGAAACGTTGGGAAATCCCATAACCAGTTCCCGCTGAAAACGGTTGGCTTGCCCAGGGTCATTCACCTGAGTAGCGGCCACCCACATTTGAGGGGCGTTTTCAAGGACACGCCGGGGAAAGACAAAAATAAAATTAGGGGGGTCTTTTGGCCAATCTACTTTCCGGATGCCAACAATGTGCGCTTTAATAGCAATGCCCTGAATATCAAAGACCAAAGAATCTCCAACATTGACTTTAAGGTTTTCCTGCATCCCGTCGGAAATGGTAATACCCACGGAATCTCTTGCGTGAGATTTGAACTGATGCATTTTGCCTTTGATCAATTCTTCCGAACCGGTTAAGCTGTCGCGGTAGGTAACCCTGTACTCCCGGGTGAGTGCCCAATTGGGAATTTTAGAGGTAGAGTCTTTTTGTAAAATTTCAACTGATCTTCCCTGTAGCTCGCTGATACGACAGGTGACCATCGGAACCATCTGCTTCAAGGGCAGGTGATGATTTTTGATCAATTGAATGACACCTTCTTTCTGACTCGGCTGGATGTCAAAAAGAATGGTATTGGACTGATTGGAATTTCCTGTGAATTCAACCTGATGCAATAAACTGTTCTGAATAATATTAAGTGTGGCGATAATAAAGGTACCCAACCCAATCGATACCATGAGCACGCGGGTCTGATTGTTGGGCCTGTACAGATTTGAAAATGCGTGACGGAAAATGAAGCTTGCGTTTTTAGGGAAATAACGCCGGATAACGAACAACAATAGGATCGACACGAGTGCAAGACACCCTAGCGCGGTCGCCAAACCCGCCGAGAAAAATAATCCAGTTAAAATACTTTTGGTCTGATAGGTGGCGGCTACAATGGGAAACAAAATAATAAGAAGGATCGCCAGCCATCGGGTCCGGGAAAATACCGTCGACGGGACGTAGTCGGCGCGAAGGACGGCGAGAGGAGGAACAAACCGGACAGAAACCAAGGGCAGGATCGTGAAGAGTATGGAAATAAAACTGCCCAACAAAAAACCTTCCAACACCGCTTCCCAGGAGATTCCCATCTGTAACTCCACAGGAATAAAGTCTTTAAAAACAACCGGAACGATCTGCTGAAGGGCAACGCCCAACACTACTCCGATCAGACTGCCCAAAATTCCGAGTACAAAAACCTGAATAAAATAAATGTTAAAAGCTTGCCAGCCCGAAGACCCTACGCACCGGAGGATGGCTACTTCCTCTCTTTTCTCACGGGCATAAATGTGAACCGAGCTTGCCACACCGATACACCCCAGGATCAACGCTACGAAGGCTAACAACGAAAAGAAATTATACACAGAGGAAAATCCACGGCCCAATCCTTCCTTCCGGCCCTCCACGGTCTCTGAAGAATAACCATACTTCTTAAGGAGCGGACTGACCTTTTTGATCAAAAACTGAGTCTGTTTGTCCGAATTGGTTTTGATGTAGGTACTGTAATTGACCCGGCTGCCAAACTGAACCAGCCCAGTGGAATCCAGCGAAGACATAGAAATATACACCGAGGGTGCCAGCGTGGCGGCCAGGGCGCCGCCGCCCGGAAATTTCGTGACCACTCCGGCCACTTTAAAGATCAAGTTGCCAATCCTTACCGAATCATTAGAACTAACTTCATATTGCGTTGCCAGGGATTCATCGAGCATTGCATACCGTCCGGCTTTCATGAGGTCATAGGCATGGGCGGGTTTTGTCTCCAGTTTTCCATAAAAAGGAAACGGGCCGTTCAGTGCATTCAGCTTTATCAGCCTGGATTGTTTGCTGTCCATGAACAGGATCATCGAAGGCATATCGGCCGTGTGGGCCAACGGCACTCGCGTCGAGTCCAAAACCTTCGTGATTTCAACACTGAATTTCTTGTGGCTGTTGACGACGAAGTCGGCACCTAAAAGTTCCTTTGCATTCCGGTCCAGGTCACCTTGAAGGGAGTAATTGAGAGACCCGATAGCGACAACCGCAGCAATGCCGGTCACAAGAGACGCGGTAAAAAGAAATAGACGTGAAAAATTATGCCGTGCATCCCTCCAGGCCATCTTCCACACCCAGCCGTCGGTAAGAATAGTTTTAGTCTTGTGTTTGACTTTGATGATGTAATCGATCATGCCCGCGTGAACGTTCTTTCGTTGATGAGCTTTCCTCCCTTCATCTGCAATATCCGTTCGGTCCTTTCGGCCAGGTCAAGATTGTGGGTGACCAGGATAAGAGTTGTTTTTTCTTCGCGGTTCATCGTAAAGAGAAGTTCGGTGATGTGCTGAGCATTCTCCTCATCAAGATTACCTGTGGGCTCATCGACAAAAAGGATTTTTGGGGAAACAATAAAGGCTCGGGCAATGGCCACCCGCTGCTGTTCGCCACCCGAGAGTTGCAATGGAAAATGGTTCATTCGATCCCCCAGTCCCACACGAGCCAGCAATTCTTTTGCCTTCGATGCCACATTTTTTTCTCCCCGGAGTTCTAATGGCACCATAACATTTTCCAGGGCGGTTAAGGTGGGCAGAAGTTGAAAGTTCTGAAAAACAAATCCGACAAACTGATTGCGAACGTACGCGCGGTCGTCTTCGCTCATGGCGTTGAGCTTTAACCCCATCAGAGAAATCGCGCCGTGTGTGGGTACGTCAAGTCCTGCACAAAGGCCAAGCAAAGTTGTCTTTCCACTGCCGGAAGGCCCGATGATGGAGAGACTTGTTCCCTGTTCCGCGCTAAAAGAAACCTGGTCAAGCACGGTCAGGTCCTTTTCTGCCGATTTATAAATTTTCGTCAGGCCTTGAGCTTGTAAAACTATTTCCGGCATTATTTTTTATGTTAATTCGCAACCTCACCCCGGCCCACTCGGAGGAGAGGGAGTAAGTATCAGTATCAATTTACTGTTCCCCTCTCCTGGAGAGGGGCCAAGGGTGAGGTGCAACTTACCATTATGATGGTCGGAAAAAAAGCCTTATTTATTGCAACGGCACTTCTGTTTCAATCGGCGGTGGAGCCCAAGATGATCTTGTTTTTTGGCAATAGTCTTACCGCCGGATTCGGGCTTTCTTCACCGGAGGAGGCTTTTCCCGCATTGATTGAAAAAGAATTGAATAAAAGCGGTCAGCACGTTAGAGTCGTAAATGCCGGGCTAAGTGGCGAAACTTCGGCGGGCGGGCGGGACAGGGTGGACTGGCTTTTACGACAGCCGATCGACGTGTTTGTGTTGGAACTGGGAGCCAACGACGGATTGCGCGGATTACCTCTTGATCAAACCCGACGGAATCTTCAGGCCATCATTGATAAAGTAAAAATCAAATATCCCCACGTGAAAATCGTTCTGGCGGGGATGATGGTTCCACCCAACATGGGCAAGCTCTACACCGAAGAATTCAAAAATATGTACCCGGAGTTGGCCAAAAAAAACGCGGCCACTTTAATCCCTTTTCTCCTGAAAGATGTCGGCGGAGTTGAAAAATTAAACCAGGCAGATGGCATTCACCCTAATGTAAAAGGTCATCAAATCGTTGCCCGGAACCTCACTCCAATTCTTCAACAGGTTTTGGCCTTGCCAACGCCGTGAAGTTGTGTTGGAGTGTTGAGATGTCGGTTGTGACACATGGTGTATTCTCCGTGATAATGCATCACTTTATCATTTAATTAATAACCAAGCTCAAGTAGGTGGCTAAAGGCTAAAAGCCAACGGCGCCAATGGCTACTTAACTAATCCCTTAACCATTCTCTCCACCCAAAGCGAGTACATTTTACCGGAGGGATGTAATCCATCGGCGGCCATCAGATCGGGCTGGGTAAGTGCACGGCGGGTAATGTCGGTGATAAAAAAATAGGTAATACCTAAGCGTTCCGCAATTTGTCGGTTGGTGGCGTTGAACTGATCGATCGCCGCCGTGATCGTTGTTTGT
>Ga0302324_100017907_pt1 | contig 14007 bp, 11 predicted proteins | sample Palsa_T0_1_FD_201949 | JGI IMG/M metagenome (GOLD analysis project Ga0302324, IMG submission 201949) | Peat permafrost microbial communities from Stordalen Mire near Abisko, Sweden - Palsa_T0_1 | ecosystem: Environmental > Terrestrial > Soil > Palsa > Peat permafrost | place: Sweden: Abisko... | reverse complement strand
TAATGTAGGTGGATTTGACCCAGTCGGCGCGGCTGCCCTCCACCGACAGGACCAGCAGCCGGGCCTCGGCGTCTTCGATGAACTGCTGTGCTTCGCGGACCGTGGGCGGCGCCGCGGCGCGCAACGCGACGGACACTGCCGCGGCGGCGATCAGGACCAAAGTGCGCTTCATATGCCGTGAACTATTGTAAACTGGCTGCATGGCCCTGAAAACGGTTCTATTCTTCGCCGCGGCGATTACGGCTTCCATTACGATTCCACCTGCCGCCGCCCAGGAACACGGGCGCGTATTCGAGCTGCGCACCTACACCTGTTACGAAGGCAAGCTGCCGGTCCTGCTGGCGCGCTTCCGCAACCACACCACGCGCATTCTTGAAAGGCACGGCATGACCAACATCGCGTATTGGGTGCCGCAGGACGCGCCGGCGTCGCAAAACACGCTGATCTTCGTCGTCGCGCATGCCAGCCGCGAGGCCGCCAAGAAGAACTGGGACGAATTCCGCAATGACCCGGAATGGCAGAAGCTCCAGAAGGAGTCGGAAGCCAACGGCAAGGAAGTGAGCAAGCTGGAATCCATGTTCATGGACCCGACGGATTTTTCGCCGATGAAGTGAAGACCGGGGACGGGGCCTAAACTCGCGCGCGGATTGAAGTCCGCCCCACTTGTTGCGCCATTGTTAGCTAACTAGTGTAGCGTGCCAGAAGTTCCCTAACACAACGCTCCCCGACGGCGTAGCAGAGGTTCCAATCGCTTCCGGACCCCAAGGGGGATCGATCGCCCGAGGGGAGGGCATTGCTCCTGCCCGACTGTATTCGCCAATCGGTCATTTCTTCGGCGCCCTTGCCGGGGATGCGTTCCACGGCCGGGCCTTGCGACCCATCCAGACTCGTCAATTGTTCGACCTCCTTCTTTCAGGGTAGGTCAAGATGGTGGCTTCGGTCTGCACGGGTCCCCCTGGAACCGCTGAAGCGCGCGATAATACGGGCTATGCTGAGATTTGCCGCATCCCTGTTGCTGCTGACCGTGAGCGCCGCCGCCGCCGTCAAAATCGAGAAGACCAGCTACAAAGGCTGGCCGAACTGTTACCGCATCACCAACGGAGAAGTCGAACTGATCGTAACCGGCGATATTGGCCCCCGCATCATGCGCTACGCATTTGTGGGTGGCCAGAACTTCTTCAAGGAATTCGCCGACAACCTCGGCAAATCCGGCGAGCCGGCCTGGATCGCGCGCGGCGGACATCGCGTGTGGGCCGCTCCCGAAGACGCCGTCCGCACCTACGCACCGGACAACGGTCCAGTCCGCATTGAAATCAAGGGTGACGTGCTGGAAGCCACCGAGCCGGTCGAGACGCTCACCGGCCTCGAAAAACAGATTGTGGTGAAATTGTCGCCGCAAGGTACCAGCGTGGAAGTACTGCACCGGATCAAGAACGCCGGCAAACAGCCGCTGGACCTGGCGCCATGGGCGCTCACCATGATGGCGCAGGGCGGCGTGGGCATCCACGGTTTCCCTCCACGCGGCAAGCATCCGGAAGTGCTCTATCCCACCAACCCGCTGGTGATGTGGGCCTTCAGCAACCTTTCCGATCACCGCTGGCGTTTCACCCGCAAATATCTGATGCTGCATCAGGACCCCTCAAATACCGAGCCGACCAAGCTTGGCAGCTTCAACAAGAACACCTGGGCCGCCTATGCGGTGAACTCCGGCCTATTCATCAAACGTTACGACGCGCAGGATTCACCGAAGGACTACCCCGATTTCGGCTGCTCGTTCGAAACGTTCACCAGCGCCGATTTCCTGGAGTTGGAGACCCTTGGTCCACTGCAACATTTGAAGCCTGGCGCCGCGCTGCAGCACATCGAACATTGGACCCTGCACAAGAATGTCCGCCTCCGCAACTTTACCGACGAGGAATTGGATCGGCTGGTGCTGCCACTGGTGCTCGCCCGGTAGGGTTTCAACTGGCCGATCAGCCAGGTTCGAGCAACCCAGTCCCGTTTCACGGTGGCTACTGAAACACCCGCGGCCTCCGCCCTTTCCTGTTCGGTGGCGCCGCCAAAATAGCGCAGTTCGACGATGCGGGCGGCGCGCGGATCTATCGCAGCGCGGTTCTTATATTCCAATATTCCATTTACCCTCGCCCAGTTCGTTTGAGGCGCTTTTTTGTCGTTGGCGGCCGGTTGGAGAATCCGATGAAGATGCCAGACCCGCCCGAGCAGCGCGACGCAGTTGATACCGTGCTGTCCCGCTAACGTTCCGATTGGCCAAATACGGCGAACGGTGACGTAGCCGCCAATTCCAGCATCGTGTGCAGCTAGTGTTTAGATATTAAACACTTGGTCTTAGAACCGGTTCTCCCTCCCGGGACGTAACCGATTGGCCGCACGGGCGTCTGGTGATACAAATGTCCAAATTCGGCACTAATGTACCAGCCGATTGGGCCAGAAGGCTGGGCCAACGGTCGCCGGCTGCCGCCTGAATGTAACTTTCGTTAGCAGGAGTTGAACATATTCAAGGCAGCTTTGCAATTTGGCACGGGAATTGCTACAGTAGTTTCCCGTGTGAGGCGTTCTGGAAACGGACGCCCAGACTTGAGCCGAAGAGGCTGAGATTTTTTGAAACTTTAGGAGCGAAATTTCGTCTATTCTCTGTCGGGCAAACGAACCCGATAGGAAAGAACGAAAAAAGATAGGAGAATGATGATGAACAGAACCGAGCTCGAAAAATACAAGGCGATCCTGTTAGCCAAGCAAGCCGAACTGTCGGGTGGGCTGCGCAACCGCGACGAGATCCTGATCGAAAAGACTCCGGATGCACTGGATGAAGTGCAACTTGCTGGAGAGAGGGAACTTGCGATTCGCAACCTGGACCGGGAGGCCAACTTGCTGCGCAATGTGCGGACCGCTCTATTCCGTATAAACGACGGCAGTTATGGCGTTTGTCTGCACTGCGAGGAGGACATCAAGGTCAAGCGCCTGGACGCGGTGCCGTGGGCTGGCTTTTGCATCCATTGCCAGGAAGCCAGGGATCGGGACGACTTCGCGGTTGCGGAGTCGAACGACGGTCTGCTGGCCGCCGCGTAGTTGGGAATACCGGGCGCGGGAGCCATCCCGCGCCCTTTGTGCAACAACCCAAGCCACCCCAAAACACAGATACTCGTCTTGATGGCATGTGGCGCAGGCGTTTCCGTCTGCGGCTGAGATCATTGCGCCAGATTTTATTGCCCGCCAGCATACGCCTGATATAGCCGCGCGACGTGCGCGCTCCGAACATCCCCCGGATGGATCACCACGCGATAGCGGAAGCGCAGCGTTTCGCCGGGCGCCAGGGTCAGGCTGCCATCTTTGCTTTTGTCGTTCTCGAATTCGCGGAGCCCAAATATGTTCGCCGCGAGCAGACCATAACCACGTGCGTGCCAATAAGTTGGATGTCGTGGATTCAAGGGATGGTCGAACATGGCGATGCCCAGCGCCTCGCCATCTACCACGCCATAGAAATCCACCCAATCGGCGCGCTTGCCCCAGACTTGCTTTTCGCCCTCGCGTCCCAGCGAATCCACGATGTGGCCGGTGCGCGGCGGTTCCGCGGGCGTGCCGGTGCGCGGCTCCTCCAGGGCGGATGCCACGCGCAGGGCGAATGTGCCTTCCTTACTGTCGCCAAAGGTGACCTTTTCGCGCCCCGTCAGAGTAATGTCGAAGTCGATAGTGCGGGACTTCGGCTGACCATAGAATGTCATATGGCGGCCTTCGGTCAACAATATCGTGCCGCTGGGGTCGCGCCAGTCGAAGGTCGCGTCGATCACCCCTGAGTCCTGCCCCCCCGACAGGCTGTTGACCTTGGCCAGCACGATGCGCCCGAACTTGCCGCCGCGCGCTTCGTTACCCCAGAAGTCGAACCCGTTCACGTCGCCATGTGCGAACCACAGGCCGCGATGATGCGGATGGTCGCGGGATTCGCCCGGTACGTCTTCGATCGGGAAGCCGCGCGTCACGATCTTGCCGCCAGCTGAACGCAGCGGGTGCAAATAAGGCTTGTTGGTTTCCGGCCCGATGAAGAACTGGGTGAAAGGTTGGCCCTTGATCTCGACCGAAATGTACTCGATGCCGTGTTGCGCGATGCGCACCTGGGCGGCCAGCGGCACGGCTAGCAGGATCGCCCATAAGACTGGCTTCATGGCAACAGTACAACACAAGGCATGCGGCGCGGCAATCACTGCAAGCCGGCATATCGTTCGCCGGGGCGCTTGGTAAGATTGCCCAATGCCGGTCCCAGCCGGTGTGTACCAGCACTGCCTTGCCGCGGATCCAAATAGCGCCGCATGCGAAGCGGCCGATGGCGCGCCCGGCATGGACGCACCACGATGCCCTTCAGGTCCACGAGAACTCCAGCGGCAGTTCGGAGAGTTCCTTCCCATTTTGATTTTGCCGATGTGGAACTCCGTCCGACCACCAGCCACGGCTCGCTTGCGCGCCTGGCCCGCTTGCTACATTGAGGTAGATGTCCCACTTGCTAGCAGACCCGCTCGCGCAACAATCCCCCCCCGCGGCCTATCGACGATTCAGCCGGATTGCCTGGGCTGTGCTCGCATACAACATGCTGGTGGTCCTGTGGGGCGCGTTCGTGCGCGCCACTGGCTCGGGGGCCGGCTGCGGCGACCGTTGGCCGCTGTGCAATGGTGTGATGGTGCCGCGCGCTCCGCGCATCGAAACCATCATCGAGTTCACTCACCGCGCCACCAGCGGAGTGGCGCTGGTGAGCGTCGCCGCGCTTTGCGTCTGGGCTTTCCGCCTGTTTCCGCGCGGCCATCGTGCGCGGACCTGGGCGGCGCTCTCGGTCGTGTTCCTGTTTGCAGAAGCGTTGCTGGGAGCGGGCCTGGTTCTGTTTCAATATGTCGAGCACAACGCCTCCGCGGGGCGCGCCGCGTATCTCTCCGCGCACCTGGTGAACACCCAGATCCTGCTCGCCATGCTGACCCTCACGGCGTGGTTTGGCTCCGATCCCGTAACGCGCGCGTGGCGCGGCGCGCCGAAACTGGTGGTGGCCGCGCTGCCCGTGGCCATCGTCGTGGCGGTCAGCGGCGCGATCGCCGCGCTGGGAGACACCCTGTTTCCAGCCGCTTCGGTGGCCTCCGGGATGCGGCAGGAGTTCTCCCAAACGGCCAGCGCGCTACAGCGCCTGCGAGTGGTGCACCCGGTGCTGGCGGTGGTCGGCGGAGCGATCCTGCTGGCGACCGCCGTGACGGCCATGCGATCCGGACGCAGCCGCATGGGCCCGATCCTCGCGGCGCTGGTGTTCCTGCAACTTGCCGCCGGAGTGCTGAACATCGCTCTGCTCGCGCCTGTCTGGATGCAGATACTGCATCTGCTGCTGGCCGACTTACTATGGATCGCGCTGGTAGTGATGATGCTCGAAACCGGCCGCTAGGTTAGGCGTCGATCTCGCAAAGGCTACCGCGCCGCTACCGTCAGGGGGAACAGCGTGACGGCCTAACTTATACTATGCTTTTCGAAGCGTGTCAGTCCAATTGAATCGCACGAGGAAACCTATGCGACGCATTTTCCTGCGTTTGCCGGTGGCGCGTTTGCTCAAGCCGCAACAGCACCGCCCACGGCCTCACGGGCAGATCCCCCATCGTGCCGGGCACGCCGAAAACGCTGCCTGAGGAGTACAACAAGGATGGCCTCGGCGGTCTTCTGTCCTGGGACTTATCATGTCCGATTGACGCCTTCGGAAGATTCCGACACACCGAACAACTCTCTTCCGACGCCGCAAGCTCTTTGAACCGCTCCATCCGCCAACTCTTGCCGAGAGCCAAACGCCAACTGTCCCGTTTTTTGTTTACGTCGAAAAAGCGGCGTCCGGTACCGGAATGCCGAATCCGCGGAAACCACGCCGAGGTTCCCCTCGTCTCTCGTGGCATGATCCCTCGTAGGATGCAAGGCGGATGTGTAACCGGATTGCTGCTCTTGAGTCTTTGGCCCGCGCATGCGCTGCGTGCCGGGGACCGGATTACCCAGGCTATCGACGATAGGCGGCGCGTGGCGCTTCCAGGCAATGTAAGTCCGCAGATCCTTTCCGGCGTGGATCAAGGACTCGTGGATCCATCCATGGAGCTTCCGTTAGTCACTATCGCGCTCAAACCGTCGGCCAGCCAGCAGGCCGCTCTCGAACGGCTATTGGCGCAACAGCAGGATTCTTCGTCGCCAAACTACCATGGCTGGCTGACTCCGGAGCGATACGCGGACCAGTTCGGAGTAAATCAGTCTGATATAGCCAAGATGGTTGCCTGGCTCGGCCAGTATAGTCTTACCGTCAAGTCCATCGCGCGCGGGCGCAATGCGATTGCCTTCGGCGGCGCCGCCAGCCAAGTCGAGAGCGCTTTTGGTGCGGAGATTCATCGTTACCAGGTGGGCGGTGAATCGCACTTTGCCAACGCCGCCGACCCGACGATACCGGTGGCCTTGCAAGGCGTGGTGCTGGCCATTCGCGGTCTCAATGACTTTAGGTGGAAGCCCCTGCTGCGGCGTAGCGCGCAGCCGCGATATACCCTGGATGGCGCTCATTATCTCGGTCCAGCCGATATTGCCACCATTTATGACATCACTCCTCTCTACAACGCGGGCATCTCTGGAACGGGACAGAAAATTGCGGTCGCCGGGCAGACCGATATCAATATGTCGGATATCGAGGAATTCCGCAGTTTCTTCGGTCTGCCTGCGAACGACCCCACTGTGATACTGGTCCCCGGCAGCCCGGACCCCGGAATCGGCGAGGACGATCTGCCGGAAGCCGATCTGGATCTGGAATTCTCCGGGGCGGTGGCGCGCGAGGCCGCCATTCTCTTCGTGAATGCATCTCCCAATTATGGAGTTGGCGGCGCGTTCGAGTCCCTCTACTATGCCATCGATCAGAACCTGGCGCCCGTGATCAGTATCAGCTACGGCGACTGCGAATTGCAGACGCCGCAGTCCTTCGCGCAGATGCTGCAATCCTGGGCCGAGCAAGCCAACGCGCAGGGCCAGACCATCTTCGCCGCTTCGGGCGATACCGGCGCGGCGGACTGTTTCCTCTCGACCGACAGTTCCACCACCGACGGCAATACCAGCTTATCGGTGGATACGCCGGGATCCATTCCGGAGGTGACCAGTGTGGGAGGCACGGAATTCAACGAGGGAAGCGGAAACTATTGGAATTCCACCAACGGCGGCGGCGAGGCGTCGGCGCGGTCTTACATTCCCGAGATGGCCTGGAACGACAGCAATCTCGAGCGACAGCCGGCGGCCACCGGCGGCGGTGAGAGCATCTATTTCTCGAAACCCTCGTGGCAGGCAGGCACGGGCGTCCCGGCCGGCGCCTTCAGATATGTTCCGGATGTGTCCCTGTCGGCCTCTAACGATCACGATCCTTACGAAGTCTTCACCGGCGGGAGTTTTACGCCCTTTGGAGGGACGTCGGTGGGGCCTCCCCAATTCGCCGGCATTACGGCATTGCTGGGCCAATACCTGGTAGCCAACGGCTATCAGTCGAGCCCCGCTCTCGGCAATATCAATCCGTCGCTCTATGCTTTGCGGCCTGTCTCGGGTGTCTTTCATGACATCACCGTGGGAAACAACATCGTGGTTCCGTGCGCGAACAGTTGCACATCGCCGGCGATCGGGTACGACACTACGGTGGGCTACGATGAGGTCACCGGCGTCGGTACCCCGGATGTCTACAATCTGGTAACGGCGTGGCACGGCCGCGGTGTGGCCACCCCGGTGAGCGTCACCATGCAGCTCGCGGCCAGCTCGGCCAGCGTGACTTTCAGCGGCACGACGGTTCTGACAGCGACCGTCACCAGCGGCAATGGCGGGACCCCGGCGGGCACAGTGTCCTTTTCGACGGGGAGTTTTGCACTGGGCACGGCCACGCTGTCGGGATCTAGCGCCAGCGCGGTGGCCGCCCTAACACTCAGCGGAGTACAGTTGGCCGTGGGCGTCAACAGCATCACGGCGACATATAGTGGCGACACTTCCTATTACGGTGAGACGGCTACAGCCAGCGTCACCGTGACTTCGCCCGCCAACGGCGCGCCCACGATCGGAGGGGTGTCGAACGCAGCTTCCTTCGCGCAGACCTTTGCTCCGGGTGGAATTCTGAGCGTCTTCGGCGCGAATCTGGCGCCGGCCAACACCGGCGCTCCGGTCGTACCCTTGCCCACCATGCTGGCCGGCACATCGGTGACCATCGACGGCATCGCCGCGGCGCTTTATTACGCGTCGCCCGGGCAATTGAACGTTCAGATTCCCTACGAAGTGTCCGCGGGCTCGGTCGTCAGTCTGCTGGTCGATAATAACGGCGCGAGCGCCTCCTTCGATTTCAGAGTAGCCGCCAACGCTCCCGCGATCTTCACCACGAATGCGCAAGGTACGGGCCAAGGTGCCATCCTGAACACTTCTTTTCAATTGGTCGACGCGTCACATCCAGCCACGCCGGGCAGTACTTATATCCAGATTTACTGCATGGGCTTGGGCGCCGTCACCAATCAGCCGGTGGACGGAGCCGCGTCGCCCGCCAATCCGCTGGCTGAAACCAGCGCAACCCCGGTGGTGACCATCGGCGGGATCTCGGCAACCGTGACTTTCTCCGGTTTGGCGCCTGGTTTCGTGGGCGAATATCAGGTGAATGCGCTGGTGCCGGCCGGTGTAACCGCGGGCAGTGCCGTGCCGGTTACGATCTCCATCGGCGCAGCCGCTTCCAACAGCGTCATGATCGAGGTGGGTCCGTAGCGCACGCACTTATGGGGACGCCCGGGGGCGCAGGCTTCAGCCCATGCCGCATAATTTTTCAAATATCGATAATTCTGCGGAATTCGTGGGGCAGACCCCCTGGTCTGCGCGGGTCCCCCTGGACCCGCTCTCTTTCTTTTATTCAAAAAACCAAAGCCTTCGACTATCGCGAAAGACCGACGTGGGCGTCGGCCGCGGTCCAGGGGGACCGCCCCACAATTTATATGCAGGTGTTCGGCCATGGAATAAGTAAGTGACATTGGGCAGGATTGGCCGCCCTATAATTTGTGCAGAGTTGCCAGCATTGGGAAAACTAAGTGGCATTGGCCTGCAGCCCCAACCCCGGCCGGTCCGGCAGCATCAACTTGCCCTTCTCCACCAGCACGCCCGTAAACGGATCGTTTGAGATCAGCAGATTGCCGTCCAGGTCGGCATAGTCCACCAGGGGCGAAAGATGCGCGGCGCCGTCACCGACACGGAGCTCGAAACCATGCATCCCAGCATCGTTTTCAGGCCTAGCGCCTTGGCCAACTGGATCATACGGTGCGCTTCCAGAATGCCGCCCGCTTTGTCCAGCTTCACGTTCACGCCATCGAATGCGCCCGCCAGCTTGGGGATGTCCGAGGCGTGCCGGCAGGCTTCATCGGCGATGAGCGGCACGTGCACGCGGCTATGCACCCAATGCATCTCGTCCAGCATCTCGGCGGGCATGGGCTGTTCCACGAACTCGACGCCTTGTCCGGCCAGCCAGTCGATCTTGCGGACGGCCACTTCCTTGTCTTTCCATCCTTCGTTGGCGTCCACCCGCAGGGGCTTGTCCGTGGCGCTGCGCACGGCGGCGATGGTGGCTTCGTCGGTGTCCAAGCCCACCTTGATTTTCAGCACCGGAAAATCGGCCGCCTCGCGCACTTTTTGACGGGTCTTCTCGGGATTGTCGATGCCGATGGAGAACGTGGTCACCGGCGTATCGCGCGGGTCCAGGCCGAAGTAGCGGTAGAGCGGCACGCCCAGCTTCTGCCCCACCCAGTCCATCAGCGCGATATCGATGGCCGCCTTGCCGGCCCACTCGCCTTGGCCGAACACCTGCTGCATGATCTTGGCGAACTGCCACGGCTCGGCCGCGGCCAACAATTCGCGCACGGATTCCACGGCTTGCCGCGCACCTTCCGCATTCTCGCGATAGCGTACGATGGGCGCGCCTTCGCCGTGGCCGGTGAGGCCGTCGTTGGTGTACGCCACATACAGCGTGTCGCGGTAGTCGCTCGAGGACATCGTAGTGGTCCAGGTGTGGCGCAGCTTCAGGCGCTTGATTTCGGTGCGCACCGTGGCGCGCGGCGCGCCCCTGCCGGAGCGTGCCAGCAGCGCGGGCCATCCGGCCTGCGCCACGAAAAAGTGACGGCGATTCATTTGAGCCTCCTGCTGGCGGCCAGCAAGCGCGTCCAGTGCGGGTCGCCGAGATCGCAGATTTGGACCACCGGGCGAATCCAGGTGGTCGCGTTGATGAATTTGCCTGCGCCGATGTACATGCCGGTGTGAGTGATGTGGCCGGCGTCGGCGCCGAAGAAGAGCAGGTCTCCCGGTTGCAGATCCTCCCGCTTCACCGCAACCACGCCCGGCCATGCGGATTGCACGTCGGCATCCCGCGGGATCGGCGCGCCCCGCCGCCGGCCGAGCATCTGCGTGAAGCCGGAGCAGTCGTAGCCGAAGCTGGAGGCGCCGCCCCAGGTGTATGGCAAGCCGGGCTGCGTCTCCAGCACGCCGATGTTGGTTCCGTATATCGCCTGCGACACGACTTCGGCGTCTGTGGTGGGTTGCGCATACATGTTGGCGACGGGCTTGAGGATCACGGCTTCGGGCGCGGTGGCGGCGAGCAGGGCCAGAGCCATAAACGAGTGCATGGGACCTAATCTCAGCCTAGCAGGTCGTGCTATCCTGGCACCGCTAAGAGGGTCCACTTTGAAATTCGGCCTTTTCTGCGAAGCTCGAATCCCGCGCCCCTGGCAGGAGGGCGCCGAGCGGAAACCGCTCCCGTATGCGCTGGATCAGATCGAGCCGGCGGACCGCCTGGGCAGTCTTCCTGGCCGCCAGCCAGCGCACCAAGCGCATCCGTTTGGGACACGGCATCGTGCAGCTTCCGCCCGGATTTCACCATCCCGCCCGCGAGGCGATGCCGTGCTTTGCCAAAAATGAAGTGGCGCGCGAGAAGGCCAAGCTGGAACGTCTTGCAGAGGCGTCGGGCAACGCATTGCAGCGCGGCACGCCGCGCGCCAGTTGCAGCCCGGTTATGTGATCGCGGCCACCCGAGAACCATCCCAGCCTCCCGTTTCCGCAAAATGGAAGGGCGGCCGCCAATGGGCACGGCAACCTGTTCGCGCGCATCGTCAGGGGCCGCGACGACCGGCAACTGGACCGCCTGATGAGCCTCCGGCCCGCCGCCCAGGGCCCGATCTTCAAGGCATGGAGAAGGCTTTCCATCCCGCGCGCCAAGGATTTCACGGCCGACGTGCAGTACGAGTTGCAGAACCGCGCGGAAGTGGTGCGCCGGCTGGTGCGCATCGCCGGCAACCAGGAGAAGGCCGCGCCGGGGGGATCCTCCAATCCTACGCTGACGTTCCGCATGAGCATGCCAACGTTCGCGCGCATCGGCGCCGGCCAAATGAATCCGGTAACCGCCATGCTGGAGCGGTGTCCGGAAGTGGACGGCGATATCAAGAAACTGTTCCAGTTTACCGGCATGTTCGCGGACCGGTGATTCCAGCTTTAAAGTTCCCCCTCTTCATCCCGGCGCGGGCCAACCCGCGGTAGCCGGTTCTATCGACAACTTATAACATCCCAGCGCAAAGAACGCAGTCTTTTGCCGATAAGACTTATTGAAATCATTTAGCGGCTGCCGAATTCGCTTTTGAACGTTTATCCTATCTGGCCAGTGGCTAGGAGCTAACAGTCGGATCGGCGGTTTTATTAGCCAACTAACCCGACCTCGGAGTTTTGGCCGATATGGTTTCAAAGGATGGATTTTATGATCTCTTTCTCTCGTATTATCGCGTTGACGAAGTTCAGCCCCGGCTTATTGGCACTTCTGATGTTATCGGGAGAGTTGCCGTGCAGTGCACAGACTCCTGCCTTCAGTGTTTCTCCGAGCGAAGTGTACCTAAATGGGGTGGTAGGCGGCGCCGCCCCGGATAGCCAAGTTATAGTCGTAAACAACACCGTCGCTAACAGTACCTTGAAATGGCGTGCCAGTCTCTCCGGCGCCGGAGCCGCCTATTGCGCGGTCAGCCCCAGTCAGGGCACTTTGATCGGCCAGAGCGCGGTTCTGTTGAGCGTCTCGGCGAGCGTGCCTGCCACCGGCGGCAATTACCAGTGCATGGTGACCCTGGGCGACAACGGCTCCTCCCCCCCGGCCAGCAACAGTGCCTCGGTGAATGTCAGCTATGCAGTTTATGGAAAGAGCAGTACCGCGCCGACTCGAGGCACCGCCCCACCCAACGTGCCGCAGTACCTGACCGCGGTGGCCACCGGCCTTGGCACGGTTAGCTTCGACTGGCACAGCGGTGGAGACTCTACCGGCTACGTAGCCGGCTACACGGTCTATCGCGACGGCGCTGAGATTGCCGTGACCGGTCTGACTGCCTACCAGGACAGCGGCCTGGCGACGGCCTCCTCCCACACTTACACGGTGACGGCCTTCGACAGCGGCCAGAACACGTCCGCCCAAGCTCCGCCCATCCAAGTCGCCACATTCGCGCCGGCTCCGCCCGGCGTGCCTGCCGCTTACCAGTCGCTCTATCAGGGGCTCGAAAGCAATATGGCCACGGACTTCGCCCTGGTGAACGCGCAGTGGACGGGTGCCAAGTACCCGGTGAACTACTCGATCTGCCTGACCAGCGCCAACGACAACAGCGGCCTGCGCACAAACTTCACGAGCCTGACGACGGTGGACGAAAACCTCAATGCGGCGCAGGCCCTGGGCATGAATGCGGTGATGGTGTCGTTGGGGTTCCCGATCTTCGACCAAGACTTCTACGAGTTCATTGGGCAGACGCCGACCCAAGCGCAGCAAACCGTCCAAAATTACCTGAGCTTCTACGAACTGGTGGCCCAGGCTATCCATAGCCGCAAGGACGTCAACGGCACGCCGATGCGGATGATCATAGAGGCCAACCCCGTACTGACGGTGGACAATCCGAGCACCAACATGAACCCCACAGCCTACTATCAATCGCTAAGTTTCGCGACCTACCAGCAGCGCCGCAGCGCCAACAACCTGACCACCGCCCAATCCGTGCAGCCCGACTACCTGATCCTGCAGTCGGAGCCCGACACGGAAGTCCGCGACGACTACCGTCCGGAACTGAGCACTCCGGCCACGGACGTAGCCATGGTGCAGCAGTTCGTGAACGACCTGAATGCCGCCAATATACCGGGGCTGCATTCCAGCATCAAGCTGGGCTCGGGCATGGGAGCATGGCAGGCCAACTGGCAGCAGTATCTCGGCACGCCCGGCGCCGATACCGGCATCCTGGGAATCTTCGGGCTGGACGGGATCGATAACCACGTCTACTACCTTACCGGGCAGAGCTCGTCCGGCCTGGCCAGCGAGCTGAGTGTCTCCATACAGATGATCGACTCGGTGCGCGCCGCCGGGAAGTTCGCCAGCATCTGCGAATTCTGGCCGCACAAGTCGCTGCTCGTGGGCGACACCAATATGGATGTGGCTGGGCGCGATGAGTTCGACTTCTGGGCGCCCCTCGACCAGCAGTACATCCCCATCATCTTCGAGCTGGCCAACCAAGGATCGCTCGAGTACCTCTCGGCTTTCAACGACGGCGAATTCTGGGCGTACGAGCCGTATGCGTCCCTGCCTTGCGTGCCGGTCTATCCCCCCGCCACGCCATCGGAGAACGTGACCTGCGACCTTTCCATCCTGAGCGCCGTCACCCCCACCGTTCAGACGGCCCTGGGACTCGGTCAGGTCTCGAGCACGGGGACCGCGTACCAGGCCGCGATCGCCCAATACTGGGTGGCGCACTAGACTCAATACCATTCACTTAAGACCATGTGCGTGGGGCAGACGATCGTTTTGTGTCGTCTGCCCCATGCGCGCCAGAGTGGCAGACCACAAAAGCCGATGGTCTGCCCCACAAAGTGACCAGTATTGGCACTAGGTCTGCGACCGTCTGAAATAGTTCTATAAAACATTTGCCATATGAAATGTTTTATAGCATACTGGTG
>Ga0302324_100017906_pt1 | contig 14007 bp, 6 predicted proteins | sample Palsa_T0_1_FD_201949 | JGI IMG/M metagenome (GOLD analysis project Ga0302324, IMG submission 201949) | Peat permafrost microbial communities from Stordalen Mire near Abisko, Sweden - Palsa_T0_1 | ecosystem: Environmental > Terrestrial > Soil > Palsa > Peat permafrost | place: Sweden: Abisko... | reverse complement strand
ATCAAGGAAGAGAAAACGGCCGGCGCTTCCACCAGCGGCACTCCGGACCAGGGTGCGACCCCATGAGCAGGTGCAGACAATTTGCATGTCTCGCTGCCTTGCTGGTGCTGGCATCCTCATCAGGCGCGCAAAGCGCGGCTTTTGACGAAGGCGTGCAGTTGATTCGCGAAGGCCAGTTCGATCAGGCCCGGGTCAAGCTGGAAGAAGCGCATCGCCTTGCGCCGGGCAATGCGGCCATTGAGAATCTGCTTGGCATTGCCGAGACTCAACTCGGCAACCTCGATGAGGCGAATCGCGACTACCGAAACGCGATTCGCCTCGAACCGTCCCTCGCTGCCGCGCACAAAAACCTTGGCTTCAATCTGCTCACGGCCAAGGATTATTCTCATGCGGAACCGGAATTGCGAGAAGCTCTGCGCCTGGATCCACGCGATAACTTTGCTCATTACTATCTGGCGTTGCTTGCGCTCGCTACTGGCCGCGACGACCAGGCGCTGGAGCACGCCGCGCGCGCGGGTTCGCTCATCGATAACGATCCCGACGCCAATTCAGGACTGGTTGCGGCTGAGATTCGCCTGGGCCATGCCGAGGCGGCGTTGAGCCGCATCGCAAGCATGGAAGCAGCCAACCAACTTTCTCCCGCGCGCGAGTATTCGATCGCCGTCCTCTTGACACAGCACTCGTTTTATAACCAGGCGCTCCATTGCTTTCAGCGGATCGCTTCACTCGATCCGTCCTGGGAGAGCCGCTATAACCTGGCACTTGCAATGCTCTTCGATGGCCAGTTCGCTGAGGCCTCCACGCTCTTCGCCACATTGCACACCGAACGGCCTGCGAATGCGGATGCCCTCACCTTTCTCGGTTCGGCCTGCGAGATGCAGCAGAAGATCCCTGAGGCGCTGGAGGCCTATCGCGCCGCCGCCGTAGCCGACCCGTCCAACCCGGATCGAACGCTGGACTACACACGCCTGCTGATGGACCTGGACCGGTATGACGAGGCCATCGAGTTCATCCAGGCCGGTATGGCGGAGACGGCCGCAGCCTCTCCACTCCAATTGCGCCTGGGCGCTGTGGAGATGATCAAGGGCAACTACTCTGCCGCTCGCGATGCCTTTCAGGCTGTGCTCGGCGCCAATCCGGACCTCGATGCAGCGTATGTCGGCCTGGCGCAGACTTATGCGCGCGAAGGCAACGACGTTGCGGCAATTCACGTCGTAGAGGCGGCGCGGGCGAAGTTCCCCGGCCATTACCTGCTCGAGTATTACTTTGGCCTGTTAGCCAGCCGTCTCGACCGCGAGCCGGAAGCTGTGGCTGCGCTCAGGAACGCCGCGCAACTGGAACCCAAATCCCTCGATCCCTACTTTGAACTTGGCAAGATCTACGTGACGCAGCAGGATTGGTCTCGAGCGCGCCAGGCTCTCGAACACGTCATCGAGTTGAATCCTCGGTTTCAGCCCGCTCACTATCGGCTTAGCCGCGTCTACGCGCGTCTCGGCCTCAACTCTCAAGCCGCACAAGAGGCACAATTGACGCGCACTCTGGGGAATGAGCAACGCGCCGCTGCGCTTCGAAGGCAACGAGAACGTGGAGCGAGCTTCCAGCCCCAGCCCACTGGAACGCAGTGACGTCGGCCTTTACCTGGATTGAAACGACTGCTCGGAAATCCGGCCCGGCGCACTGGGCAAACAGGCGCGAATGCCGCCGCTCGAGTTTCCGGGCGCGGCGGCGGGCTGCAAGATCGGCTGCAGTGGAACCGCATGGAACTTAAGGCCGCCGGATGTGCGAGCCGGCCGCCGATCGCGTTCAGGGCGCCGCGATGCAGGTGTAATCGACATGCGTCCAGACACCGTTGAAGTTGGTGTAGAGGCGGGCGTACATGGTCCCGCCGTCCGTGAGGCGTTTCCGCCAGCGTCGCTCAATGTGTTCAACACCACGGGCGCAAGCGCGTGGCTGTTACTGTTGCAGGACATTCGATGACGCAGGCCGCGTCACCTCCGGCAACGGAACCGGTCTTGCCGACCGGCTCCCGCGAGACTCCAAAACTCCCCGGCTTGCCGCAAATCACCATCCACATGGCGATCGGCCAATTTCACTCCAGCGCGTAGATGCTGAGCAGAAATGAACAGAACTTAAACGCTGCAGATGTGAATCTACTTAGTATGTGCCGGGAAATTATCCCGGCGCGAAAAGCCGGATTCCCTATCCGCGATCTTGAACATGTTCACGGTCGCGCCCTGAAAAGACCTGCGAAAGGCAATGAAGGAAGAACAATGAAGCCAGTGCTGAGCCACAAGGTTGGTGTTGCATTCGGACTCGCCCTGCTGGCGCTGGTGATGACGGCGGTAGCTTCCTATCACTGGATCGCCGTGTCGGACGAAGGCAACTGGTGGGTCGATCATACTCACCAGGTTCTGGATACCCTCAACGATCTTCTCTTTTCCATGGAAAGCGTGGAATCCGGCGCCCGCGGCTTTGTGCTGACTGGTAACGAGACATACCTGGCCACCTTTGACAGCAGCCTGGCGAAAGCCCGAGTCGACGAAGCTCTGGTGCGCCGCCTGACTGCCGACAACCCGCTGCAGCAGAACCGCCTTCCCGGCCTCGAAAGCGTGCTTCAAGCGAAGGTCGACCTCGCGGATACAGTCATCGGCCTGCGCCGGACTCAGGGCTTCGAAGCTGCGGACGAATTCATCCTAAAAGTAAAGGGCCAGCAAGTCATGGCCGACTTCCAGCAAAGAATCGGCGAAATGAAGGGCGAAGAACTACGGCTCGTGGCTCTTCGCGAAGCGGCCGCAAGGCAGAGAGCGCTGGAAACCAGGGTTCTTCTGATCTTCGGGATTCTGGTGGGGATATTGTTAGCGTGCGGAGCGGCGTGGAGCGCTCTGCGGGGCACGGCCGCACGCAATCTTGCCCAGGACGCACAGCGCGAGGGCGAGGATCGATTTCTCAACCTGGCCAATAACATCTCCCAGCTCGCCTGGATGACCGATGAGAATGGCGGGATTGTCTGGTACAACAGGCGCTGGTTCGACTACACCGGAACCACCATGGAGGAGATGGCGGGCTGGGGCTGGCAAAATGTGCATCACCCCGACCGTGTGCAGGCTGTGGTGGAAAAGATCAGCCGGTGCTTCAAGAGCGGCGAAGTATGGGAAGATACATTTCCTCTGCGCGGCCGGGATGGGACATACCGCAACTTTCTTTCGATTGCGGTTCCGATCCGCGGTGCGAACGGAAAGGTGCTGCGCTGGTTCGGCACCAACACAGACATTACCGACCTGCAAAAATCCGAAAAGGAGCTTGCGCTTTCGGAGGGGCGATACAGAGGACTGCTGGAGGCGGCACCGGATGGAATGGTCGTGGTCGATCAGGATGGCGAGATTGTCCTGTTGAATGCGCAAGCCGAAAAGCAATTCGGCTATCACCGCGATGAGCTGATTGGCCAGAGAGTGACGAATATCATTCCGGAGGGATTTGCCGAGCGGCTGATCGCCGACGGAACCCGCACCGCGGCCGAGGCGCTGGCGCAGCAGATCGGCACCGGGATTGAGCTCTACGGCCTGCGCAAGGACGGCAGCGAGTTTCCCATCGAGATCATGTTGAGTCCACTCCAGAGCCCGGAGGGAATCCTGGTGACGGCGGCGATCCGCGACATCGCTCTGCGCAAGGATGCGGAGAAGCACCTGGCGCAGACCGAGGCTCGCTATCGCGGCCTGCTTGAGGCGGCTCCCGATGGCATGGTGGTGGTGAACCGGCGCGGAGATATCGTCCTGCTGAACGCATGCGCCGAGAAGCAATTCAGATACTGGCGCGACGAGCTCATTGGCCAGAAGGTGACAAACATCATTCCGGAGGGCTTCGCCGAGCGGCTGATCGCCGACGGCACGCGCACCGCGGCCGAGGCGCTGGCGCAGCAGATCGGCACCGGCATCGAGCTCAATGGGCGGCGCAAGGATGGAACCAGCTTTCCCATCGAGATCATGCTCAGCCCGCTGGAGAGCGCTGAAGGGATTCTCGTCACGGCGGCCATTCGCGATATCACCGTGCGCAAGGCCGCCGAGAAACATCTTGGCGAGATGGAAGGCAGGTATCGCGGCCTGCTGGAGGCGGCTCCGGACGGAATGGTGGTGGTCGATCAGGCTGGCGAGATCGTGCTGTTGAATGCACAGGCAGAAAATCAGTTCGGATACCGGCGCGATGAGCTGATCGGGCAGAAGGTCACCAACATCATTCCCGAGGGCTTCGCCGAGCGTCTGATTGCAGACGGCACGCGCACCGCGGCCGAGGCGCTGGCGCAACAGATCGGCACCGGCATCGAGCTTATTGCACTGCGGAAGGATGGCAGCGAATTTCCCATCGAAATCATGCTCAGCCCGCTCGAGAGCACCGAGGGGATCCTTGTTACCGCCGCAATTCGCGATATCACTACCCGCAAGCAGGCAGAGAAGCATCTGGGTCAGATGGAGGGCAGGTATCGCGGACTGCTGGAGGCGGCTCCCGACGGCATGGTGGTGGTCGATCAGGCTGGTGAGATCGTGCTGTTGAATGCGCAGGCGGAGAATCAGTTCGGATACCGGCGCGATGAGCTGATCGGGCAGAAGGTCACCAACATCATTCCCGAGGGCTTCGCCGAGCGGCTGATTGCAGACGGCACGCGCACCGCGGCAGAGGCGCTGGCGCAACAGATCGGCACCGGTATCGAGCTTATTGCGCTGCGGAAGGATGGAAGCGAATTTCCCATCGAAATCATGCTCAGCCCGCTGGAGAGCGCTGAAGGGATTCTCGTCACGGCGGCCATTCGCGATATCACCGTGCGCAAGGCCGCCGAGAAGCATCTGGGCGAAATGGAGGGCAGGTATCGCGGCCTGCTCGAGGCGGCTCCCGACGGCATGGTCGTGGTCGATCAGGCCGGCGAGATCGTGCTGTTGAATGCGCAGGCAGAGAATCAGTTCGGATACCGGCGCGATGAGCTGATCGGGCAGAAGGTCACCAACATCATTCCCGTCGGCTTTGCCGAGCGGCTGATTGCAGACGGCACGCGCACCGCGGCGGAGGCGCTGGCGCAACAGATCGGCACCGGCATCGAGCTCATTGCGCTGCGGAAGGATGGCAGCGAATTTCCCATTGAAATCATGCTCAGCCCGCTGGAGAGCGCTGACGGAATCCTGGTGACCGCGGCCATTCGCGATATCACAAAACGCAAGGAAGCCGAAGCTCATCTTGTCGACAAAGTCCAGGAACTTAACCGCTCCAATGAAGAATTGGAGCAGTTCGCCTACATCGCCTCCCACGATTTGCAGGAGCCTCTGCGGATGGTGGCCAGCTACACCCAGCTTCTATCCCGGCGCTATAAAGGAAAGCTCGACAAGGATGCCGACGAGTTCATTGCCTTCGCCGTGGACGGCGCCAATCGCATGCAGCGCTTGATCCAGGATCTGTTGACCTTTTCCCGCGTAGGAAAGAGAGGGCTGGAGCTGCACGATATCTCCAGCGATCATGCCCTTGAACAAGCGCTGGTCAATCTCAAGGGCGCTGTGAGCCAGAGCGGCGCGGTGGTCACCCACGGTCCGCTCCCGGAGGTGAAGGCGGATGAGGTTCAACTGACGCAGCTCTTTCAAAACCTGGTGGGCAATGCGATCAAGTACCATGACCCCGGAATCCCGCACATCCACGTTTCCGCGGCAAAAAACGGCGCGCCGAAGTGGATTTTTTCAGTAAAGGACGACGGGTTGGGGATCGATCCGCAGTTTTTCGAGCGGATTTTCGGCATGTTCCAGCGGCTGCACAAGCGGGACGAGTTCGAGGGCACGGGAATGGGGTTGGCTATTTGCAAAAAGATCGTCGAACGGCATGGCGGCAGCATCTCGGTCGAGTCCGAGCCGGGCGAGGGGTCTACCTTTCACTTCACGTTGGCGGCCATCGATGGCAAGCCATGAAAACCCGAGGAGGATTGATTTGTCGATAGAAATACTTCCGGCCGTAGACAGCCCCGGAGACGTCCGCCAGGCACGGTGGGCGATGCACGCTGGCAACTCCCGGATCGGCCAGCCGGGACATTCTCAATAAGCTTGCCGGGCGCCACGGCCGGCAGCGTCTTAGTCAAGTCGAAGTCAGGGCCAGATACTCATTTCAATTTACTCTCGTCGGCCAGTGGACGAAGGTCGCGAAATCAACGGAGGAGTGAGATGCCTATAGAGGTTCTACTAGTCGAAGACAGTCCCGGAGATGTCCGCCTGACGAAGGAAGCGTTTCGCGACGCCAATCCGGAGATTCATCTGCACGTTGCCACCGACGGCCTGGAAGCGATGTCGTTTCTGAATCGCGACGAGGACAACCTGAATTCCCCTCGTCCGGACTTCATTTTGCTCGATCTCAACCTGCCCAGAATGGATGGCCGGGAAGTTCTAACTCGCATCAAGAGCGATGACAACCTGAAAACGATCCCCACCATCATCCTCACTACCTCCGAAGCGGAGGCAGACATCGTCCGGAGCTACCAGCTTCAGGCGAACTGTTATCTGAGCAAGCCGGTCCATCTCGATGAATTCGAGGCAGTGGTGAGGAGCATCAACGACTTCTGGCTCACCAGGGCCAAGCTGCCGCAGCGGAGGTCAGCAGCATGACCCGGCGGCCCATTAAAATCATGCTCCTGATCGAGGACAACCCGGGCGATGCCCGCCTGATCCAGGAGATGTTCAAGGAGCAAGGCTCGCAGAACGTCCAGCTCAAGCACGTGGAATGCATGGAAGACGCAGAAAGGTATCTGGCCGTGTGCTCGGTCGATATCATACTGCTCGACCTCGGATTGCCCGATGTTCAAGGACTCGATGCGGTAAGACGGGCTCGCAAGGCCGCGCCGGGCGTGCCGCTTGTGGTCTTGTCGGGCCTGGATGACGAGTCGATGGCTGTGCAGGCCATGAAGGAAGGCGCGCAGGACTATCTCATCAAGGGACAGATCGAACCGCGAGAACTGGTGCGGGCGCTGCGCTATGCCGTGGAACGCAAGAGCATTGAAGAGACCCTGTTCGAGGAGAAGGAGCGCGCCCAGGTCACGCTCGATTGTATCGGGGACGCCGTTATCTGCACTGACGTTGAAGGCAACATCACGTTCCTCAATCTGGTGGCGGAGAAGATGACCGGGTGGACGCTCGGCGAGGTGGTTGGCAAGCCCATGGCTGAGGCATTCCGCATTGTCAATGCCAGCACGCGCAGAGTGATTCCGAACCCCATGGTATTGGCGTCCAAACTGAATAAGTCACGGAACCTGCCCGTGGACAGCGTACTGATTCAGCGAAACGGAAATGAGATCTACATCGAAGACTCGGTCGCCCCGATCCACAATCATGCCGGACAGGTGATCGGGTCGGTTCTGGTCTTTCGCGACGTGAGCGAGGCGCGGGCAATGGCGGAACAGATTGCCCATTCGGCTGAACACGACTTTCTTACCGGCCTGCCCAACCGGTTGCTTCTGAACGATCGGATTGGTCAGGCGATCTCACTTGCGGAGCGAAATCAGGGGAAAATCGCGGTGCTCTTCATGGACATGGATGGGTTCAAGCATATTAACGATTCGCTTGGACATCCAGCCGGCGACAAGCTGCTGCAATGTATCGCAAACCGATTGCGGGATTGCGTGCGCGCTCCAGACACCGTAAGCCGTCAGGGAGGCGACGAATTCATCGTTCTGCTGCAAGGGGTGAGTCTCCCGGAAGACGCGGCCGTTGCAGCCAAGAGACTGCTGCAGTCGGTGGCCGAGACTTTCTCAATGGGCCAGCATACGCTCCACATGACCACGAGCATTGGCGTGAGCATCTATCCCGACGATGGCCCCGATGCCGAGACGCTCATCAAGAATGCCGATACCGCGATGTATCAGGCCAAGGAGAACGGCCGCCAGGGCGTTCAGTTTTTCAAGCCGGAGATGAACGTCCGCGCCGTCGATCGTCAATCCATCGAAGAGGACCTCAGGCGGGCACTGGAGCGGAAGGAGTTCACTCTGCACTATCAGCCGAAGATCGATCTGTCGACAGGTGCTATGACAGGAGCGGAAGCTCTGCTTCGCTGGACGCATCCCAAGCGAGGATCGGTCTCTCCGGCGCAGTTTATTCCCATCGCCGAAGACTCTGGGCTGATCCTGCAAATCGGCGCATGGGTTCTCCACGAGGCCTGCAGACAGGCCCAGGCATGGCTGGACGCCGGGCTGCGAATGGGAACGATCGCTGTAAACGTCTCCGCAATCGAACTTCGCAGCGAGGGCTATTTGAAAGGCCTGTTCGACACGCTCAATGAGACCGGCCTCGATCCGGGAAATCTTGAAGTCGAGGTAACTGAGGGCGTTCTGATGAAGAATGCCGAGGTCGCGGCATCCATTCTGCAGGACATGCGGGAAAGAGGCGTGCGGATCGCTATAGACGACTTCGGTACCGGCTATTCCAGCTTGAGCTACCTGAGAAAGTTCCCCATCGACGCACTCAAGATCGACCAGTCGTTCGTTCGTCAAATCGCTAACTCGGCCGACGACACCGCTATTGTAAATGCGATTATCAACATGGGTCATAGCCTGAAGCTGAGGGTCATCGCGGAGGGGGTCGAAACGCCGGATGACCTGGCGTTTCTCAAAGCGCGCCATTGCGACGAGGCACAAGGGTATCACTTCAGCCGTCCGCTTCCCGCCTCGCAGTTTGCGATGCTGCTCGAGGCCCGGGATGGCGAACGATTCATTGCCGCTTCCGAACGGAGAACGCGACAGAAGATTGCCTGATTGAGCTATGCGCGGCACGGAGCCAGACCCTCGTTTCCTCACGGTGACATAACTCTGTTGAACATTTACCTGGAATGGTCGAAACGGTACATACTTTGATTGTTCGAGTTGTTAATGTCTGTCCATCGGCCCCCCAACTCGGAGACCGATGACCGAATCCATCTGTCCCCGATGCGATGAAGCCGGACGTCAGGCGGTCTCTGTATCTGTGGTCTCCATCGGTCTGGAATAAGGACGGTAGAGAACAAGGTGCATCCATAGACAATCGGAAGACTCATTGGCAATTGCGTGAAGGAGGAACACTGTGGGTAACGCTTCTCACCTGGGAATGACCCTTGTCGGGGTTGTGTTTGTTGGATTGTTGGGAGTCAGCTTCTTCCGGCTGGACGAATTAATCGCGGCGCCCAAGCGAGCGCGTGTCAGGGCTCGGCGGGTGGCTGGCACCGACGAAAACGGAATCCAGGTTCTCTCCGATCCAGACGGAAGACCTTGGAATCGGCGCGAATAAACAAATAGGAAAAAGCGCCTCAGGGGCGCTATAGCTTAATTCTTACAAGGGGCGCCATGCCGGCCCGATGGCCCAGAGCAATCAATGGGAGCTTACGGTATCCCTCGATCGTAGCGGAGATGAAGCAGCAGCAAACTTTGAAAGAGTTCACCAAATCATGATCAAGATTGGGCTCTATTCAGACGACGCGAATTTGCACATACTTCTATCTCTGGCTCTGGGCAAGGAATTCACGCTCACCATCGTGCCGGACGAAGAGGGCTTCACCAGCTTTCACAGTACAGGCGCCTTCGATGTCATGATCCTGGATCTAAACTCGAACCACGGGTCCGTGGCTGAACGCATTGAGAGCTCGCGCCGGCTGATCGGTTTACAGATTCCCGCGGTTGTCATGGCCGACGACGGCCTGCGTTCCACCGCCTTTGAGCTGGTGCGGCTGGGTGGCTTCGGATACTGCCGCCGTCCGCCATCGGTTCGCGACCTCAAGACGCTGCTCACACGGGCTTACGAAACCTCGACGCTCAAGCGGCAGCTTCTCATCGTACAGCAGAAGCTGGAAACGCCCACCAGCTGCGACCGAATGATCGGTTCCAGCCCCCAGATGTTGCATGTCTTCGAGCTGATCCATCGCGTCGCCAATCTCAACGCCTCGGTGCTGGTGACGGGCGAGAGCGGCACCGGCAAGGAGCTGATCGCGCGGGCCATTCACAATCTCGGCTCGCGCGCCAGTCTCCCATTTGTGGCCGTCTCCTGTGGCGCCATTCCCGAAACGCTGATCGAGGCTGAGCTCTTCGGTCACGAGAAGGGCGCCTTCACCGGCACCGTGGGCGCTCGCGAGGGTTACTTCGAACAGGCCGGCGAAGGCACCCTCTTCCTCGACGAGATTGGCGATATCAGCCTGTTTACCCAGGTCAAGCTGCTGCGCGTGCTGCAGCAGATGGAGTTTAGCCGCCTCGGCAGCAGCAAGCTCATCCCGCTCAAGGCACGGCTGGTCTGCGCCACCAATCAGGACCTCGCCAAGCTCGTAATCGAGGGCAAATTCCGCCAGGACCTCTTCTACCGCATCAACGTCATGAAGATCGAGTCCCCCTCCCTGCAGGACCGCGCCGACGACATTCCCCGCATTGCAAACCACTATCTGCGTCACTACGCGCAGATGTTCCAAAAGCCCATGGACGACATCGAGCCGGATGCCATGGCGGTGCTGCAGCACTACGCCTGGCCGGGCAACGTGCGTGAACTCGAAAATGTCATCCAGCGAGCCATCATTCTGGCTCCCGAACTCACCATTCGCGTCGAAGACCTGCCCCTGAATCCGCAGGAAGAGAATGTGGACGACATCAGCGATGTGGTCGACATCGGGGACTATCTTCCCGCCGGCTCGTTTGAGCGCCAGCTGCGCGACTACAAGATCAAGCTGGCCGTAACGGCCGTGCGCGAAAACAACGGCAACAAAACGCTTGCCGCTCGCAGCCTGTGCATCTCGCGCGCTTACCTGCACCGCCTCATCCGGCTTGCAGAACCCGATCCGATCTTTGCCGAAGATCTGAATCGCGAAACAATTTCCTGATCCTTCTCCAGAGAGAATTAAGCAATCGACTGTAGTCCGCAATAAAACCCGGACGCCATCCTGCCGCGCGGCCGGACGCAGAAAGAGCGTATACTTCACCACAGTTGGTAGTTCTTCCTCGCCTCTAGCTGATGACGGCTTGCTCCTGACGAGCACCTCTCACGAAAGACCAAAGCACGGATTGGAGACAATCATGCTTGTTCCAAAGAAATCCGACCTAAAGAACCACCTTTCACCAAAGCACACCACGTTTTCGCACAAGGTCATCGCAAAGCCTGCACACGACCAGGCCTCCGGAACAGATCTCCAAAGGAAAGCGTCCCCTGAGAGGGACCCGCCGCCGAAAGCATGAGAGCCTGACGTAGCTAAGACCCACCGTAATCGAGCACTCCCCTGGCATGAAGGAACATGCCGGGGGACTTATGTTTTGGGGCTCATAATTAGAAATGTATAGCCAGCAATCCAGCCGGTTGTCAAAGCTGCGAATGCCATGCCTCCATGCTCTCCCAGGCTGCTCAACAGGCCAACTGGCCGCCCCGAACTTCTGCTTCACTGTGTAAGAACCGCCAGACGGAATGCCCCAGTGGGGCAAGAGTTGAGTATCTACCCCGGTTTCTTCCGTGAGATAGACCGTCATGTGTTCTGGCCGGATGATCGGCTCTGAACGCTACGAGTGTAGCCAGAACCCTAAGTCCTTTATTTTCAAAGCTGGCGGAGAGAGTGGGATTCGAACCCACGGTACTCGTTAAAGTACACACGCTTTCCAAGCGTGCGCCTTAAACCACTCGGCCATCTCTCCGCGGGGTGGTGGTCTATCCTCTTGAATCTACCACAGCGCAGCGGATGATCGCCGGGCAGCGATTGGCGCGGAAAGACCGTGCTCCCGCGATGACTGAGAGCGGTTGCGAGGAGAACACGATGTCCAGCGGCGAACCGTCCCGCGCATTTGAAATCGTTTACTTTCATGCCGCCCCTGGTTTATAGTTCGGCGTTGCCCTGAATTGGTTTCTCGCTGTCGGACAGGCCAGAATCCGTCCGCAATCCCACCGAAAGAGGACCCACCCATGCCATCCATCTCGCGCCGCGAACTGCTCTACACCGGGATTGCTCTTTCCGCCTCAACAGCTGCCGCGCGCTCGGCCTGGGGCCGGGCCAGCGCTCTGCTGGCAGGCTATCCTGAACCCTCTTTGGCAGGTGCGCTGGCCGCAATAGCGCCGCGCGAGCAGCTCCTCTTTGACTTCGACTGGAAGTTTCAGTTCGGCAACAGCGTTGACCCGGCCAAGGACCTCGGCTTCGGCTATGGGCAGGGCGACTTTGCCAAGACCGGCGACTTCGACTTCGCCAAGGCCAGGTTCGACGACTCGAAGTGGCGCACGCTCAACCTGCCCCACGACTGGGCCGTCGAGCTGCCTTTTGTGCACGACGAAGAGCAGAGGTCGCACGGCTACAAGCCCCTGGGCCGGCGTTATCCGGAGAGCAGCGTGGGCTGGTACCGGCGCGAGTTCGAGATTCCCTTGAGCGACCTGGGCAGGCGCATCTGGGTCGAGTTCGATGGCGCATTTCGCGACGTGCTGATCTTTGTGAACGGCTGCTTCATCGGCCGCAACAACAACGGCTATGCGCCGTTCCGCTTCGACCTGACGGACTTCCTGAGCTACGGCGCGAAGAACTACATTGTGGCGCGCGTGGATGCGAGCTTTGGCGATGGATGGTTCTACGAGGGCGCCGGGATTTATCGCCATGTGTGGCTCACCAAGACCGACGCGTTGCACCTGGTCCGGTGGGAGAGCACGGTGCGCACGGCGGTCGACGGCAACGCGGCCACGCTGACGCTGGGCACGGTGGTGAGAAACCAAGGCAAGCAGGCGGAGAACGCGCGCGTAAACTGGCAGATCGTGGACGCCGCGGGCAAGACCGTGGCGAATGCGGAGGCACAGGCGCAATCGATCGCAGCGGATGGCAGTGCGAGCTACACAGCCACCGCCAGCCTGGAAAATGCCGCGCTCTGGTCGCCGGATGCGCCGAATCTCTACTCCGCCATCGTTACCGTCGAATCCGGCGGCAAGACGCGCGATGCCGAGCGCATCGGGTTTGGCGTGCGCACCGCTGTCTTCGACGCGCAAAAAGGCTTCCTGCTCAACGGCAAGCAAATCAAGATCCAGGGCACCTGCAACCACCAGGACCACGCCGGCGTTGGCGCCGCGGTGCCGGATGCAGTGCAGCTCTACCGCCTGGCGGTGCTGCGCGACATGGGCGGCAATGCGGTGCGCACCTCGCACAACATGCCGACGCCGGAGTGGGTTGAGGCCTGCGACCGCATGGGCGCGATGATGATGTGCGAGACGCGGCAGATGAGTTCCAGCCCCGAGGGTCTGGCGCAGCTTGAGAACATGGTCAAGCGCTATCGCAACTCGCCGTGCGTCATCATGTGGTCCATCGGCAACGAGGAAGGACAGATGCAGAACGAGATGGCCGAGCAGGGCGCCAAGGTGGGCGCCTCCATGGTGCGCCTGTGCCACGAGCTCGACCCCACGCGCGTGGTGTCGGCCGCGGTCAACGGCAACAACAAACAAGGCGTCTCCGATGCGTTCGACGTGCTCGGCTTCAACTACAACCTGAAAAACCCGGAAGAGTACCACAAGCTCTTCCCGAAACGTGCGCTGTACGGGTCGGAGACCTCGAGCGCCATCTCCACGCGCGGAGTCTACTCAACCGACCCGCTGCGCAACACGGTCAATGCGTATAACTCAGTCGTATCCTGGGGCGAGACAGCCGAGGAGTGGTGGACTTTCTACGGCACCCGCGAGTGGGAGGCGGGCGGCTTTGCATGGACCGGCTTCGATTATCGCGGCGAGCCTACGCCTTACGGGTGGCCGTCGATCAACTCGCAGTTCGGCATCGTGGACACCTGCGGATTTCCCAAGGACACGTTCTATTACTACAAGGCGTGGTGGGGCAAGGACCCGGTGCTGCACCTGTTTCCGCACTGGAACTTCGAGGGGCGCGAAGGGGAGACGATTCCGGTGTGGGTGTACTCGAATCTGGACGAGGTGGAGCTGCTGGTGAACGGGCAGAGCCAGGGCAGCCAGAAGGTGCCGCACCTGGGCCATGTGGAGTGGAAGGTGAAGTATGCGCCGGGAGCGATCGAGGCGCGCGGCAGCAAGGACG
>Ga0302324_100017905_pt1 | contig 14008 bp, 7 predicted proteins | sample Palsa_T0_1_FD_201949 | JGI IMG/M metagenome (GOLD analysis project Ga0302324, IMG submission 201949) | Peat permafrost microbial communities from Stordalen Mire near Abisko, Sweden - Palsa_T0_1 | ecosystem: Environmental > Terrestrial > Soil > Palsa > Peat permafrost | place: Sweden: Abisko... | reverse complement strand
GACCCAGCGCGCGGCTCGCCCAGCTTAGCCAGCTAGGTCCTTCGTTCGCCGAAATAACGCGTTCTCTCAGGATGACAATCGAATCTCACTTTACGGAATCCTGTTTGGTTTGCAATCGCTCGGCTAACTTCAGCTCATTCTCGGCTTCGTCCTTCTTCCCCATGTCGCGATAGGCCTGACCGAGCAGATGATGAGTGATGGGATTATTCGGATCCATGGCCGCGGCTCTCTGCAAGGCACGGACGGCTAATTCGAACTCCCCTTTCTTTTCGAGGACCTTTCCCATCAAGATGTAGGGGCCGGTGGACGTGGCATCGAGCCAGACAGAGCGCTGCAAGAGCCTTTCCGCCTCGTCGAACTTCTGGACGCGGGAGTAGGCGTCAGCGAGTTTGTAGTAGGTTGCGGCGTGGGCGGGGTTGATGGTTAGTTCTTTCTGGAACTCCGCCACGGCTTCGGGAACTCGCGACTTGTACAAAAACAATTCGCCGAGCAGGAAGTGAACCAGCGGAAGTTTGGGGTCGAGGCTCGCAGCTTTCTGCGCGTACTCCTCGGCGACCGGATCGAACTCCTGGCGCAACAGCATGCGAGCCGTGAATAAATAGCTGGCGGCGGAATCCGAGGGCACGTCGAACATTTTCGCGAAGGCCACGCGCGCGTGCGGGTAATCTTTGGTCTGGATGTAGCAGATTCCGAGGATATAGGACGCATCCACGTTCGCCCTGGAATACCAGCCTTGGACCTTTTCAAGAAGCGGGATCGCTTCGGTGGGATGGCCGCCCAAATAATAAGAGAGGCCCAGCAGTTGCACCGCTTCGCCGTTGTTGGGGTCGGCTGACGTGGCCTTTTTCAGGGACTCGATGGCTTTGGCGTACTCTCCTTTTTTATAATAGGCTGTGCCAAGTTCGAGGTCGAGGCCTTTTAGTTCTGGAGAACTTGCCTGCAGGGTTTGCAATTGAGAGATGGCGTCGTCGATTTTGCCCTGCTGCATGAGCAGGCGCGCGGCCGCAAAATCGGGAGCCGGAGCGGGCGAGGATTGAGTTGAAGGCGCTGGCGGCGGCGTGCCTTGCTGCGCGAGCGCAATTTTGGTGAAAGCCAGTACACAGGCCACGAGGCACTGGCGAGCGGGGCGATATTTGTCGGCTTTTGGCGGCAATTGTTCGTTGTTCATTATTTGTTTGTGGCGCGTTGTAACTCCTCCAGATTTTCTTTGGCCAGAGCGTGATTCGGATTGAGCTGAAGCGCATGTTCGAAGTGCGTCTTGGCTTCGGAGAAGCGTCCCATCTCGGCGAGGGCGCTTCCCAGATTCGCTTCGGCGTCGGCGTCGTCGGGCTGCAACTCGAGGGCTAGACGAAATTGTTCGGCGGCTCCTGCGAAGTCATCTTGCGCGGCGAAAGCGTTTCCCAGGTTGTAGTGAGCGGGGAGATAATCGGGGCGCGTTTTCAGGGCTTCCGACAGGTACGCGACCGCTTTGCCGGGCTGGCCGGAAGCGAGCAATGCGGCCCCCATAGCGTTGTTTGCGGCGGCGTCATGGCGGCGAAGACGGAGCGCGGATTCGTACTCGCGCACGGCGTCATCGAGTTTGTTGGCGGCTTGCAGCATGGCGGCTAGATTGTAGTGCGCTTCGAAGTCCGCGGGATCTTTTTCGATGTTGTGGCGCGCCAAGGCTTCCTGCAGCAGCATGCGGGGATCGCGCCCGGCGGCGTCAACATGAATTGGCAAAACCTGCAGCCAGAGGTGGCACATTTCATCGCTGGAACGATTGCCGGCTTTCACGCGAACGGGCGGATGGTTCGGGTTCAAAGGGTTATCCGAGGAGTTGTCGTAGACGTAGCGCAGGGCCACGGTGGTGCCTTTGGGCAAAAAAACCGGTTCGGCATAACGATAGACGGCCTGCCAGCTCAGGTTCCAGAGCGGAATGTGGATCAGCGTTTTCTTTGTGCCGTCGGGCAGAGTCGCGGAAGCCTGAATGTCTTTGCCGAGATAATGCGCATGCGGATAAATCGCAAGAAGATCTACGTCGACCGGCAGGGTGAACTGGTCGGTGACCAGGAAATTTCTCACGCCCGGAGGAATGTCGAGTTTGACGTCGTTCTCTAGCTGGAGCAGCATGGGCAATTTTGTCGCGGGCTGCGGCGTGAAGTAGAGACCGATGCTGGGCTGAATGATCTCGGGCTTGCCGGAGGGTTGCATGTGCGTATTCAGAATGAGGTCCGTGCCTTTTTCCAGGCGCAGGGCCATGCCGTCGGGTTCGAGGTAGGGAACGGTGCCGGGTTTCCAGAAGAGCAGATGGCTGTCGGGGTCGAAGACCTCGGACTCGATGCGAATCTCCATGCCGCCGAAGCCGGCGCCGGGTTCGGCTTCCCGCTGACGCGTGGAACCGCTGCGGTCGACGAGAATGTTGGCATGATGCACGTAGCGCTTGTCGCCGGGATGAATCTCGATGGCCTTCATCCAACGCGTCTGCTCGATGGGAAGGCGGAAGATGAAATTCCAATACGTGTCGGTGCCTTCCGGCGGCAGAATTAGCGCCTTCTGTGCGGTGAGAATGAGGTCGGGGGTTCCGAGGCGCCAACCTTCGGCAAACTTCGGCTGCGGCGGCGAGTCGGCGGGGTCGCCCTCGAGCGCACCTTGCGCCAGCCAGCGCTTGATGAGATCGATTTGCGCGTTCGTGAGGCGAAGTTCGTCGACGAATTTTAACGGCTGCGGATCGGGCAGCCATGGAGGCATGGTTCGCGCCTGGGTTACGTCGGCAATCTGGCGAGCATGTTTTTTGACATCGGAATACGTCAGGAGTGGGAATGGTCCGGCCTCGCCGGGGTGGTGGCAGGTGGAGCAGGAATTAAAAATGATGGGAGCGATGTCGCGATTGAAGGTCACGGGGGGATCGGCGAGCGTAGGCGATATCGAAAGCGCGGGCGGCTTCGCAAAGAGCGCTCCCACGGCGCCGGTTGCGGTGATTAGAGCGAGCGACCACGCCAGCGTTCGCGGCCAGCGGTTCATTCCAGGTCTGAGATGTAGCATCCCACTCCCCTGACCTGATTCGCGGCCGGCGTCTTACCGGCGAGTGCGGCCTGGATGGCGTCGGCTAGTTCGTGGGTGGTGGGCGCGGGACGCGAGCGGCCGAGGTCGAGAAACCAATTGTCAATTCTTCCGTCGTAGAGGAGTTGATGGTTGCGGTTGAACACGGCGACTTCGGGTGTGATCTGTACTTGCGCCAGCTTGACCAGCGCGTGCTCGGGATCGCGCAGAGCCGGCACGCGGTAGGCATATTGCTGAAGATAGGTGTGGATGGTCTGCGGGGTCTCGGCCTTATCTGGAAATACCAGCCAGAAACTGGCGTCGCGCTCGTGCTGAGCGCTGATCTTCTGAATGACCGGGGCGTAGCGGCTGGAGACGGGGCAGTCGCGGCGGAGAAAAATCAGAACGACGATCTTGTTGGAGGCCTCGTCGAAGGGGTTGGCGGGCTTGCCGTCGAGATCGAGGGCGCTTTGCTGACTAAAGGCCAGCTCGGAAGACATCAGGCAGACGAGAAGCATCGCTGCGAGCAGCAAATGATTTGTAGGGCGGCGGCGACACATGATTTCTGCACCTTCAAGCCAACTAAGATTCTAGGACTGCGTGCTTCGGCTGTCCATACTGGTGCGAGCTTCTCTTTCGCCCCATCGGGGCTTGTTCTCATTCCGCCGAGCACCCACGGCTTGCGCCGTGGGCTGCATTCTTGCGCCGCTTCGCGGCTGAACTGCGTCATGCGGGGTCGAGAATCAATCCGTCACGGGCCGCAGGTTGCCGGCGTGCGGTTCAGCGACTGCACCAACTTTTTCGCCGAGGGGAGATCGGGATTAAACTCCAGCACGCGAAGGGTGTAAGTGCGCGCTTCATCGAACTTGCCTGCCGCGCAGTAGGCGCGCGCCAGGTTGAGTCCGATGGTGCTTCTGGCTGGGGTGCGCTCGAATGCATTTTGCCAGAGCTTTATCGCATCGTGCAGATCTCCGGCTTGCGCTTCGATCACTCCGAGGTTAGTCGCGGCGTCGACCAGAGTTGAATCTTTGGCAAGCGCCCTCTTGTAGAGTTCACGGGCTTGCTCGGTCGATCCTCGGCGTTGTTCAGCGTAGGCGAGCGCCGAGAGTAGGGCGGGATCGTCAGGAACTTGCTTCACGGCCTTCGAAAGCAGTTCTCTCGTCTGCGGCTCGGTCACTGACATTCCGCTCTGCACGATTGAATCCCAAGCGAGGGCGAGATCTCGGAGATCGGGCTCAGTCTTGGTATCGGGGAACGGAACCAGACGAGGTAGAGAGGACGTGTGTTCGGTATGCGCATCCTGCAGCAATTGAGGGGAGACCTGGGGCCGCCGCGGTATGCGATGGTCGGTGACTTGAGTATGCGCGACGTCGGTGCTGGCCGATGCCGGCATGTGGCAGGCCGTGCAATCGGGATGATCAGGATGATGTTGGGTTGCGAAAGCCGTGCCGTGACAGGCCAGGCACTTGCCGCGATAGAATGCGATTCGATCTTCTGAAGAGGGCGACTGATGCGGGTTGTGGCAGCTCGTGCACGACATGGCGTCGCCGGATTTCTTCTTGCACTGGCTTTGCGCCAGAGCTTCTACCTGGCTGACGGCGCCCAAGCCTGTCCCCTTGGCATCGACGAGAAGAAAATAGCGGACGTAGTCGGAGAGCGCATCTCCGGCCTGAAATTCGTAGAGGTGGCGTCCCGGGCGCTCGACGGCGGCTTTGCCTTCCAGATGGCACTGCATGCAGACGTCATCGCGCCGCGCGGGAGTCAGTTTGGCGGGATTGACGATGGCGCCGCCGTTAACGTGAGCTGCTCCGGGACCGTGGCAGCGCTCGCATGCCACTCCGTTTGCAGTGAACGGAGGCTCGGGATAGCGGTTGTCCGTGCCCGGCGCGGGAGGCCGCATTCCGCTCACGTGGCAACGCAGGCAACTGGTGTAGGCGGGAAGGTTCAGCGGGATCTCGCGGGCGGTCTGGTAGGCGGGAGCCATATCCCAGATCTGCTTGTTGGCGTACCAGTTCACCGGAGACTCGAAAAGGAATCCATCGGTCTCAAAGAGGTAGCTGAGGCCACGGCGTCCCGAGCCGATGTAATAAAGGAGTTCGCGCCTGCCGTGAACTTCGGGATCGCCCTGCCTGTCGAAATCCAACCAAACTCGTTCACCCCGGGCGCGTTCATCCTCGGCGTAGATGCGGTAGTGTACGCCGGATTCTTTGTGCGTGAATTCGGCCGGCATGAAGCCTTCCATCGCAGGACCGCTGGCGCGCGCCATCGAGGTAGGCTGGTAAGACTCATAGATCGCGGAATGGCACCGGGCGCAGGCCTGGTTGCCAACGTAAGTGTTTGGGTTGGAGACCGGGGCAGGCGAAGCGTGATTCGGGGTGGGATTCTGCGCCGCTGAGGCAGCGGCTAAGAGCATGACAAGTGATAGGCATCCCGCGCGAATCATGTCTAACCTAATCTGTTGCGCCTGATCCGACGACCTCAGGGGCTAAGGCCCCAATCCAAAGTCTCCTCTAAACGCAGGCCTGGAAGGCCTGCTCCACCCGCTGAGTTCGCTCCGCTCCCCCCCGCGTTCCCCTGAATTGGTCCGGTCTCATTGTAAGCGAGACAAAAAAGAGGGAGCCGTGACCGGCTCCCTCTGGACTCAGGATTGCATCTTCGTGGACTAGAAGCTCAAGCGCAGCCCAAACGAAAGCTGGCGCATGCCATTGGGCGAACCTGGGGAGGAGTCAGCTTCAATATCCGTGACCCTGCCGTTGTTGGTGCAATCGATACACAGGCCACTGCCACCCTGGTTATTGTTGAAGCCGAGGACGGGATGGTTAAATACGTTGTAAGCGTCCATACGGAACTGGAATTTCACCCGCTCCGTGATCGGAAAGTTTTTGGAAATCGAGGCATCCGCCCCGAAGAATCGCGGGCCCCGGTAACTGTCATAGCCACCGTTCCCGATATGATTAATTCCAGGATCGGCAAATCCGTTTCCGCTGGCGATACTAGCGATGCCTGTGCCAGGGTCGATCACATCTGTGATGGGAGTGAAGAACTGTACGTAGTGGCCGGACGCATTGTGGACGAAACTATTCCCTCCAGTTTGGAAAGTTCCCGGGCCCTTGTTGGGGCGGCACACTCCGGTGTCTTGCTCCAGATTACAAACCGTCCCTGACAGGCCGGGCGTCCAGGGCAGGCCACCAGCCCAGGTTATGGTCCCCCCGATCTGCCAGCCGCCGATAGCCTCATCCATACCGCGGCCGGCACCGCCGCCGAACAGCTTGCCCTTGCCGAAGGGCAACTCATAGAGCAGATTCGAAACCCACTGGTGATTGCGGATGTTGTCATCTGGCCCGTAAGCGATTGACTTCTGATCGGCATAGAAATTGCTGTCGTAGTGATAGGAATGAGCAAAGTTGTAAAAGCTGATGAACTGCAGGCCCTTCGAGAAGCGTTTATCCACTTTGAGGGTAAGCGCTTCGTAGGTGCTGCTGGCATCGTTGCCGAGGTAGTTGCCCTGGTCGGTGAAGCAGCACTGCAAAACGCCTGGAGTGCTCCCCGTGGTGTTTGACGGGTCGGGAATTCCAGGATAGCTGAACGCGTTCCAGAAAGGGCGTCGCTGAACCTGGGGGACATTGGGAATAAAGCTACATCCACCTCCCGCCACGCAGGGTGTTATAACGCCACCGACGCTATTCCCATCAACACCCGCTCCGAGCCCAGGCTGATTGACATTATAGGTGGGACCGTCCCCGACGAAGCCGTGGGTGCCCTTGTTCCCGAGGTACGTTACCTCCATGGTCATTGTATTCGTGACTTGACGCTGAACCGTCGCGTTCCACGTGTCAACATAGGGCAAGCGCTGGGATAGCGGCCGAATGTGAGGCTGAGTGCACAGAGGAGAGACTGTTACACCGCCGACGATAGTGTTCCCGAAGGTGCACCCAGGTCCAGCCAAGGGTAGCAGGCCGTTCGAAGGCACTGTGGGAAATGTGAAAATTGGCGGCCCCGCCGCGAGCGAGAAGGCCGGCAGGTATTGATTCGTATTCTGCTGGAACTGAGCGGCGAGCACAGGGAGATTTTGAGTAACGGCGTGGCCGAAGTTAGAGCCGAAGACTCCCATATCGAAGCTGCGGCCATATCCCAGGCGAACTACGGTTTTGGCATTCAACTGATAAGCGGCGCCAAGGCGGGGAGCGAAAGCGTGCCAGTCGTTCCCGATGTTCCCGTTGAGGCCGATCCCACCGACGCCAGCAACCCGATCCACACCCTGGACGATGTTGCTGAATCCGCCGTGTTGCGCGCCGTTCACGTATTCCGGGAAATAGACCTCCCAGCGCAAGCCATAGTTAAGCGTGAATTTCGGGGTCACGCGCCAGCTGTCTTCGCCGTAGTAGAACATTCGGTGCTGTCTTTCTGCAGCGTCTACGCTGGTGCTTACATAACGGCTTACGCTCCTGACGGCTCCCAAGAGGAAGCTACCCAGGGCCAACCCGCCGGCGCCGTTGTTTGAAGTGTTGCCGTCGGTGAAGTTGTACACGCCAGTTCGATTGGAGTCGCTGGGAACGCGCAGGTTCTCGGCGAAGCGGACGTCCGCACCGAATTTGAAGGTATGGTTTCCGTGCGTCTTAGTCCAGTTGGTTACCCACTGGAATTGTTGCTCGCTCTCAATGAGGGGGCAATTGCAACGGGCGACGCCCAGTCCATCGCCGAACGCATCGGATGTGCTGCCGTTGTTGCCATTGAAGTCAAACTCGCCAAGCCCGGAAGTGAAGGCGTCGCCGAAATTCGCGTTCGGAATTCCGAAGGCGGTCATGGGTGTTGTGCCCTCATCGGGTTTGTGGGTGTGGGGGTTGTATTTGAAGTAGCCGAAACGAAAATCAGCCAGAAGAGTCGCGCTGAACGTCTTAGTTACCCCACTGGCCAAACTGTGATTGTGAATGACGGAGCTTCCTGACAGACCGCCCGGGCCGAAGCCTACTCCGCCCAGGGGGCCGAGACTTCCCTTGCCGGAAAGGCTGAAGTAGTCAAGGCTGTAACGCCCGAAAATCTGAACGGTCGGCTTGGCGCTGAAATCGATGCGCGTGTCGAAAGCGTTCTGGTTGTACGGACCTGACCCGGAAGCCAGAAAGTTGGTGAGAGTGCCAGCGTTGGAACCCGCGTTATTTGGCTGGGGGAACTCTCCAATGATAGCGCCCGCTGGCGCTGATATATCGCCGATCGGGATCAGGTTTCCTGCATACGGTGTGCTCGTCCCAGGCGCGTAAACCTGCCCGCCGGTACTATAGCCGGCTGCGGGGTTCAGATAGTCGCTCAAATCGCAAAAACCGGTTGTGTTGGTCGCAGGGTTGCACGTCGCCAATACCTTTGCGGTCGGAACGGTTATCAAGTTGGTTATGCCGCTGGATTGCCGTGTGGCCTGGTAATCGCCGAAGAAGAACAGCTTGTTCTTGATGATGGGGCCGCCCACGCTACCGCCAAACTGCTGCCACCTGCTCGGGGGAATGGGGCTGCCTGCAACGCCCGGCTCCGCATCCCACTCGGTGAACGGATCCTTGGCTTGGGTTGCGTCAGTGCGGCGATACCAGAATCCGCTACCGTGAATATCATTGCTGCCCGACTTGGTTTGAACTGTGACCAAACCGGCGATCGCTTTGCCGAACTCCGCGTCAAAATCCGCCGCTGTGATTTTAGCTTCGGTCACCGAGTCGAGGTTGGGGTTGATGACGATTATGCCCAAGATGGGATCCTGATTGTCTGTGCCGTCCAATTCGAACCCGGTTCCACTGAAGTGTTGGCCATTGACGAAAATCTGGCCGCCACCCTGCGGGTTCTCCGTTGCGGCGTGAGACCATCCAAGTTTTTGGGTGCCTGGGGTTAAAAGCTCGAAGTTCGTGAAATTGCGGTTCAGGACGGGCAGGTCCTCGATGAATTTAGAATTGAACTCAACGGCGACATCGGCGCGGTCGGTTTTAAGCTGCGGAGCCTCCGAGGTCACTTCAACCTGCTCGCTGGCGGAGCCGAGCTGGAACTGCGCGTTCAGGTCAGTGCCAGTGTCGGCGGAGACGACGATGTCCTTGAATTCGATGCTCTTGAAGCCCTGCGCCTCGAAATGGACCGAGTAAACGTCAGGAATCAAGTGCGTCACCGCGTAGTTGCCGCTCTCATTCGAAGTGGTTTCGTAACTGGTGTCCTTCGTCTGGCTGGTGACTTTGATCTTCGCGTTGACGACGGCAGCCCCCGAGGGGTCAGAAGCCGTACCGAGAATGCTGCCGAAAACTGCCTGTCCGAATGCGATTGGCGTGCAAAGACCGCAGAGAAGCGCCAATGCTGTCACAGCCGCAAGACCTGACCTCTTCATGAACATCCTCCTGGCGCAGAAAAGCATGTCCCCAAAACAAGTTGCAGACATATACTTGGTTGTGTAGCCTGCAAGTTCTAGTACAAATAGACTATTGGTTTACGTTTCATTACGTTTTATACGGTTACCGGGTGTAAAGTACTGGCGTTGCAGCAAGATAGATCAATCGTTACCTCCTCTGTCACATGGCATTAACGCGCAGTTTCGCCGCCGGGCGGGAGCAATGCTTCCAGCAACTAGATAAACTTATTAATAGTCATAGCCTGCGAGGCTCGGAATCGCTGTGTAAGCTGCTCCGCTACCTCGCCGAACACTCGCTGGATCATCCAGGCGTGGCCCTCAAGGAGTATCAGATCGCGACCGAAGTATTGGGCCGGTCTGGCGGATTCGATCCGCAAAGCGACTCGACAGTGCGCGTGCAGGCAGGACGCCTGCGCGTGAAGTTGGAGGAATATTACTCTCACGAGGGGCCGCAGGACGCAGTCGTTGTGGAACTGCCGAAGGGATCGTATGCACTCACGTTCCATGTACGTACTCCGGCTGCGGCATTGACTGAGGTGCCTGCGAGAGGTGAGGCAGTCGAGCGGCGAAGCGCTGCGCGGTCTTCGAATCGCGGTTGGGCGATCGCAGTCGTGGGGCTTTCGGTTTTGCTGGCGGCAGCCTTGTCGATCAGCGCCCTGCAGCTGACGAGCCGCAACCGGATGCAGGCGGGTGCGAAGGAATCCGCTCCGGCAGTTTACCAGGTGTTCTGGAATCGCTTCGTGACGGGCCCACAGCCGCCGTGGGTTATTTTCAGTAACGCCAACTTTGTCGGACGTCCGCAGACGAACATGCGTTACTTCAACCCCTCCACCGACTCGCGCGAGGTGGTCCTTGATCATTACACGGGCGTGGGCGAGGTGCTGGCGATCCACGAACTGGATCGCGTTTTCTTCCTGTTCAACCGCCAACTGCGGGTGAAGCGTGGAGGACTGTTTTCCCTGGATGATGTCAGGAACAACGATCTGATCTTCATCGGCTCCCCGGCGGAGAATCTGACTCTGCTGGAGATCCCGGGAACCCAGGAATTCGTTTTTCAGAGGGTGAATTCTGGGACTCGCAACGGAGACATGGAGGTGATCAACGTGCATCCGGCACCCGGGGAGGCGCAGGTTTTCATGGCGAGCCCCTCCAGCCAGTCGGTGAGCGAGGACTACGCGGTCATCGGCTTGAAACCGGGATTGGACCCGGCACGTTCGATGTTGATCCTGGCCGGAACTACTACCGTGGGAACGCAGGCGGCGGCGGAGTACGTTTGCCGTGAAGATTCGCTGACGGAACTTCTGCGGCGATTGGGGGTTTCAAAGGCCGGCGAGATCAAGCCGTTTGAGGCGCTGCTGCATGTGAAGGTGACGCACGGCGTTCCGGTGATCACCGATATTGTGGCTGTGCGCAAGCAGGGCAACTAGGAAAAAAGCGGCCACGGATGCCACGGATAACCCCGGAAGTTGGCTCCATCCAAGACGTGGCTTTGATCCGAGCTAATGCGATCCGTGCTAATCCGTGGCTGAGGTCTAGTGCGGAGTGGCGACGGGGGCAACGAGATGAGGGTCGAGTTCCGTGGCTTTTCGGTATTCCCCACTCGCTTCGTCCTTTAGACCTTTCTGGCCCAGGGCCAGGCCGAGTTCGTAGTGCGCCAGAGCGTAGGAAGGCATTACGCGGATCGCAGTCCGGAACTGGGAGATGGCGCCATCAAGGTCGCCTGCGCCGAGCAATCGCCGGCCGGAGTTGGTGGCGAACGTCGCCGCCTGCAGATTGTTTTTCTGGTTGACGATTTCCGCTCCGGCGTCACTTTCGGCGGCGGCTCCGGCGGTGTCGCCCAGTTGCCGCAGCACGGCCGCCAGCGTGGTGTGAGCGCCGGCGAAACCGGGATCGAGTCGAATCGCCTGGCGCAAGGCCTCCGCCGCTTCCGGCAGTTTATTCATCTGTTTCAAGACGGTGCCGAGCGTGTAGAAGGCCTCGGCATAATCCGGGCGAATTTGGATGGCTTGCCGCAACTGTTCCGCCGAAGCGGGGAAATCTCCCGCCTGCCACAGAGTGACTCCAAGGCTGTAGTAGGCGTCGGCCAACTTGGGATCGAGGCGAATCGCCTCCTTCCACTCCGCAATGGCGGCGGGCAGATCGTCTGAGAGCTTGAGCGCAAGGGCGAGATCGTGATGCAAGCTGGCATTTTCCGGATCGAGCTTCAGCGCGGCGCGAAACTGCACGATGGCGGCGGCGAAGTCTGTTTTCTGTAAGTAGGCCGTCCCCAGGTTTCCCTGGAAACCTGAGTCATCGGGGTGGAGGCGGATGGCTTCCTGAAAATCCTTAATGGCGGCGTCGGCGTCTCCACGCTGCAGTTGGGCAAGTGCGAGATTGTTGTGAGCTTCCGCGTCGCCCGGCATGAGGGCCACTACTTTGCTGAAGGCAGCCACGGAGCGCTCCAGATCGCCGCGCCGCTGCAGCAGGAGGCCGAAGCGAGTCTGCACTGGCGCGATGTTGGGCTGCAGTTCGACGGCATGTTCGTAGGAGCGCAGCGCCTCGTCGGGAAGGGTTTCCGCCTCGAGCACAACGCCTCGGTAATACCACGCCGTCGCATCTTTTGGATCGAGCTGCACTGCGTGGTCCAGCATCTCTTGCGCTTTTTTGATCTCGCCCGCGGCGGAGAGTGCAGCGCCGAGATGGAAATAAGCCGGCTCAAAGTCTGGGCTCAGCCGCAACGCTTCCCGAAATTCGCTTTCGGCATTGGCGAACTGCGACTGCTGGGCGAATAGCGCCCCCAGTTGGTCATGCAATTCGGGTTGCTGGGGTGCGAGGCGAATCGCCTGGTTGAATTCCGCGATGGCGTCGTCAGTCTTGTTTTGCAGGCTGAGTTCGCGTCCCAGCGACTGGTGAGCTTGCCACTGCCCGGGCGCCAGTTGGACGGCGATGCGAAACTCAGCGACGGCGTCGTCGAGCCGTCCCTGGGTTTCTAGCGCCCTGGTCTCGAGCGCCAGCGCAAGGTAGGCGTGGGCGATGGCCAGAGAGGGCTGAAGCTGGACCACCGTGCGGAAGCGGGCGATGGCGTCATCCACTGCGCCCTGCTGCAACAACACATGGCCCAGCATGTTCTGGGCCTCGACATCGCGCGGCCTGAGTTTCACGGCTTTCTCGAAGGCCTCGCGAGCGGCCGGCAGGTCACCGCGGGTCATTGCGTCGATGCCGGTTTGGTATGCTGTGGAAACCGCGCTGTGTGAGGGCTTTGCCTGGGGCGAAGCAACCGCAATGCGGCAGACGATTGCGACCACGAGCAAACTGGCGGAGAATCGGGAAACGCGCATCGTCATTCGTCATTCATTCTAACGGCTGGATGGAGCTTGTTCACGCTCGAACTGTTCACGCCGCTTCTTGCGCCAATGGCATTGACCGCCGTCGGTGAACCAACCTAACATTCGGAAATCGGATCATGCCGTTTAAGCCTACGCGTTGTTTTGGGTTCGGCCGTGCCTTCAAATTAACGCGAGCCTCCGTCTTGCTATTGCTGATTGCGTTTTGCTCTTCGTTCTGTGCGGCCGAACCGTTTCCGGGTGAACAAGCGAAGGCTACCGTTCCAGCCGAGCCCATCGCCAACTTCATCGATGTCGCCGAGAAGGCCGGGCTGACCATGCAGAACATCTTCGGCGGCGTCGAGACGAAAAAGTACATCATCGAGACCACGGGCACGGGCGTCGCGATTTTCGATTATGACAACGACGGCTGGCCCGACATTTTTCTGGTGAATGGAACCAGACTCGAGGGGTTGCCCTCCGGAGAAGCGCCGAGCAATCGCCTGTATCGCAACAATCATGATGGAACCTTTACCGACGTGACCACGAAAGCCGGCCTCACCGCGAACGGCTGGGGCCAGGGCGTTTGCGTGGGAGATTATGACAACGACGGCTGGGAAGATTTGTACGTTACTTATTACGGAAAGAATCGCCTGTACCACAATGAAGCAGGCGTCTTCACCGAGGTTGCCGAGAAAGCCGGAGTTGCGGGTTCGGGAAAAGCGTGGGGCTCGGGCTGCGCCTTTGTCGACTACGACCGCGACGGCAAACTCGATCTGATAGTGGCCAACTACGTGGACTTTGATCTGGCCACCGCTCCCGCACCGGGGCAGCGTGCGAACTGCGTGTGGAAGGGAGTTCCTGTGATGTGCGGCCCGCGCGGGCTCCCGGGCGCGAAGAATATTCTTTACCACAACAAGGGCGATGGTACGTTTGAGGATGTAACCGTCAAGGCGCACATCGATCGCACCGACGGCCATTATTCGCTCAGCGTTTCGACGCTTGATTTCGATGAAGACGGCTGGCCCGATATTTACGTCGCCTGCGACAGCACGCCCAGCATTCTTTACCGTAACAATCACGATGGAACGTTCACGGATGTCGCGGTCACGGCGGGCGCGGCCTTCAATGAAGACGGGCGCGAGCAGGCCGGCATGGGAACCACCGTTGCGGACTATAACGGCGCCGGCCATCTCGATATCTTTAAGACAAATTTCTCCGACGACACTTCCACTCTGTATCGCAACAATGGAGACGGAACCTTTACGGATGCGACCTCGGCAGCGGGATTGGGTTTATACACGCAGTATCTGGGCTG
>Ga0302324_100017904_pt1 | contig 14009 bp, 16 predicted proteins | sample Palsa_T0_1_FD_201949 | JGI IMG/M metagenome (GOLD analysis project Ga0302324, IMG submission 201949) | Peat permafrost microbial communities from Stordalen Mire near Abisko, Sweden - Palsa_T0_1 | ecosystem: Environmental > Terrestrial > Soil > Palsa > Peat permafrost | place: Sweden: Abisko... | reverse complement strand
GGCGGCGCCGGCTGCGCCAAGTTCGTCGGCGGCTGCGTGCGCAATGCGATCCTGAAGCAGCCGATCGGCGACATCGACCTCGCCACCACCCTGACGCCGGACGCGGTGAGCAAGGCCCTGACCGACGCAGGCCTAAAGGCGGTTCCGACCGGGATCGACCACGGCACCATCACCGCCATCGCTCAGGGCAAGCCGTTCGAGATCACCACCTTGCGCCGCGACGTCGAGACCGACGGCCGCCGGGCCGTGGTGGCCTACGCCATCGACTGGGTCGAGGACGCGCAGCGGCGCGATTTTCGCCTCAACGCCCTCTACGCCGACCCGACCGGCCGGCTCTACGACCCGACCGCTGGCGGCCTGGCCGACGCCCACGCCGGCCGCATCGTCTTCGTCGGGGACGCCGAGACCCGCATCCGCGAGGATGCCCTGCGCATCCTGCGCTTCTTCCGCTTCAACGCCTGGTATGGCCGGACCGAGCCTGACGCGGCCGGCCTGGCGGCCTGCGCCAAGTTGCGGGAGCTGATCGGCAACCTCTCCGCCGAACGGGTCTCGGCCGAGCTGCTGAAGCTGCTGGCGGCGGAGGATCCGCGCGGCGTGGTGCGGCTGATGGCCCAGACCGGCGTGCTGGCCGTCGTGCTGCCCGAGGCGCAGGGGCTGGAGCGGTTCGAGAAGCTGGTCGGCATCGAGACCGAGATGCTGTTCAGCGAAGACGCCCTGCTGCGCCTGGCCGCCCTGCTGCCGGACGACCCGGCCAAGGCTGCGGCCCTGGCCGAGCGGTTGCGGCTCTCTGGCGCCCAGCGCGACCGTCTGGTCGCCGCGCTGGACCCTGAGCCGCGGCTGGTGTCGTGGATGAGCCCGAAGGAGACCCGGCGGCTGGTCTATCGGCTGGGCGCCGAGACGCTGTGCGACCGCGTCACCCTGGCCTGGGCCGCCTCCGAGCGGCCGGCGGCGACGACCCAGTTCCGCGCCCTGCTGCCCACCGCCCGCAGCTGGACGCCGCCGCGCTTCCCGCTCACCGGTGACGAGGTAATGGCGGCCGGCGTCGCCAAGGGTCCGCTGGTCGGCGAGGTGCTGCGCGAGGTGGAGGCCTGGTGGGTCGAGAGCGATTTTCCCAACGACAAGCTGGCGCTGATCGAGCGACTCAAGTCAGTGGCGCAAGGGATGGCCTACTGAGGAGGTTGGCGCTTTGAAGATCGGCATCCTCGCCGCCGGCCGCCCGCCGCGGTCGCTCATCCCCGAGCACGGCGACTACGTCTTGATGTTCGAGGGGCTGCTGGCCGGCCACGGCTACGACTGGGTCAGCTACGACGTCGCCGCCGGCGATTATCCGGACCGGCCCGAAGCGTGCGACGGCTACATCCTCACCGGCGCGGCGGCCGGCGTCTACGACGGCGATCCCTGGATCGACCAGCTACTGGCCTTCCTGCGCGCCGCCAAGGGCCGGGCCAAGCTGGTCGGGGTCTGCTTCGGCCACCAGGCGATGGCGCAGGCGTTCGGCGGCAATGTGGTCAAGTCGCCCAAGGGCTGGGGCGTCGGCCTGCACACCTATGGCGTCGAAGCCCATCGGCCGTGGATGGACCAGAAGCCGGCCTTCGCGCTGTCCGCCTCGCACCAGGACCAGGTGGTCGAGCTGCCGCCGGCGGCGACCGTGATCGCCGGCAACGAGTTCTGCCCGATGGGGACGCTGGCCTACGACGACGGCATGGCGATCTCGTGCCAGCTGCATCCGGAGTTCGCGCCCGACTTCTCGATCGCGCTGATCGAGGGCCGGCGCGGCCCGCGGATCCCCAACGAGCAGGCGGCGCAGGCGATCGCGAGCCTGAAGGCCCCGGACGACCACGCCAGGTTCGCCGACTGGATCGCGCGGTTCCTGGAAGTGCGTTAGGCGCTGACCTTCGCGCGCGCCACGGCCGACAGAATGCCGGCCACGAACTGATCCAGCACCGCCGCTGGCATCTCGTGGCCCACGCCCGGCACGACCATCAGCTCTGCACCGGGGATGTTCTCGGCGGTGTCCTTGCCGCCGGCGAGCGGCACCAGCGGATCGGCCTCGCCGTGGATCACCACGGTCGGTGCGGTGATGGTCTTCAGCTTTGGCCGTCGATCGGGGGAGGCCACGACGCCGGCGTACTGGCGCTGGAAGCCGACCGGATAGTAACACCGGCGGAAGTCGTTCAGCGATGATTCCCGCACCTTGGCCTCGTCGACCGGGTAGCTGCCGGCCATCACCTTGGCCCCCGCCACGGCGCTGGCGAGGAAACCCTCAAGGTCCTTGGTCGGATCCGGCGCTGGGGTGTTGAGCCTGGCCAGCGCTTCCGGCGTCGCGCGCGGGAGCGCCGGGTTGCCAGTGGTGGACATGATCGACGTCAGCGAGAGCGTCTTGCCCGGGAAGTCCGCGGCGACCAGTTGGGCGATCATGCCGCCCATCGACGCGCCGACGATGTGCGCCCGTTCGATGCCAAGCGCGTCGAGCAACCCGGCGGCGTCGGCGGCCATGTGCTCGAGCGTGTAGCTCACCGGCGGCCGCTGGCCGTCGCGCATGGCGATCGCCACCGCGTGCATGTCCGGCGCGCCCGCATCCTCGAGTTTTTCCGACAGCCCGACGTCACGGTTGTCGAACGCGATCACCCGGTGGCCGGCGGCGGTGAGCTTGCCGATCAGCTCCGGCGACCAGCGGCTCATCTGCGCGCCCAGCCCCATGATCAGCAGGATCGGCTCCGCGCTCTCCGCGCCGTGGCTTTCGTAGTAGATATCGAGGCCATTGGCCTGCACGTGGGGCATGGGATCCTCCGTTGTTTTGGCCACCCTCTGCCCGCGCCGAACCGTTGTCGAGCGTGACGCGGGGGCGCCTACGATTGCCCCAGCGCCCGGTCATGGCCGAAGTTGGGGGGTGGCCTCTAGGGCCAGCTCACCAGCGGCGGCATCGAGGAGAGCAGGGTCTCGATGTTGGCGCCCTGTTTGAAGCCGAACATGGTGCCGCGGTCGTAGAGCAGGTTGAACTCGACGTAGCGGCCGCGCCGCATCAGCTGCTCGGCGCGGTCGGCATCGGTCCAGGGTTCGTCCATCCGATGGCGGACGATCTTGGGATAGACGTCGAGGAAGGCTTCGCCGACCGCGCGGGTGAAGGCGAAGTCGCGCTCGAAATCGCCGCTGCTTAGGCGATCGTAGAAGATGCCGCCGACGCCGCGGGGCTCCTTGCGATGCGGCAGGAAGAAGTAGGCCTCGGCCTCGGCCTTGTAGGTCGGATACCATTCCGGATCGAACGGATCGCAGGCGCCCTGCATCGCCGCGTGGAACAGCACCGCGTCGTCGGCGTCCTGGCTGCGCTGCTCGGCGATCAGCGGCGTCAGGTCCGCGCCGCCGCCGAACCAGCTCTGCGCGGTCGAGAGGAACCGAGTGTTCATATGCACGGTCGGCACGCGCGGCGAACGCGGGTGGACGATCACGCTGATGCTGGCCGAAACGTAGGTGGGGTCGACGTCGGCGCCTGGCATGGTCTTGGCCAGTTCGGGCGAGAAGCGAGCCACCGCCGCGGAGGTGTGCACCGCCGCCTTCTCGAGCAGACGCCCGGCGAGGAAGGCGCCCAGCCCGCCGCCTTCGCCGGTCTCGCGCGTCCAGGGCCGGAAATCGAATCGGCCCGCGGCTTCCGGGTAGAGCTCGGCGGGCGCCTCGTCCTCTAGCCGCTCCAGTTCAGCGCAAATCCGCTGTTGCAGCGCCTCGAACCAGGCCTTGGCCCTGGCGCGGCGCTCGTGGATTTCTGGCGCTAACCCTAGGGCGTTTTCCGGTGCGATTGTGCTCATCGGGAGGGCGGGGTCCGGGTTTTGCCGATTGGCTGGTTGAAAAAGCCAATGACGCATTCTAGGGAACCGCCACAAGAGCTTGCTGGGGCCGGGGCGGCGGTCTTATCTGAGCGCTCCCTTGCGGCGCTCTGCCGCAGGATGTCCTTTTCGTCCGCGCCAGCTTGGTCTTGCGACGCGCGCCGTTCCGGCCGATGCGGGGCGGGCGTGAATTTTGGATGCGGCCGGCGGCCCGAGATGGTCGCCAGCGCCGAAGCGAGGTGAGCCAAAGGTGGCCGAAAGCGTAGCGGGCTCTAGCGCCGATCACAGCCCGGATCCGAGCCGGCGCGACTTTATCCATATCGCCGTGGTCGCGGCCGCCGCAGGGGGCGTGGCGGCGATCGCGTGGCCGTTCGTCGACCAGATGAACCCGTCATCGGACACGCTGGCGCTTTCCTCGATCGAGTACGACGTCGCCAAGGTGCCGCTCGGCCAGCAGGTGACGGTGCTCTATCGCAAGCAGCCGCTGTTCGTGCGCCACCGCACGCCGGCGGAAATCGCCAAGGCGGTGGCCGACGACCACGCCGATCTGCGCGACCCCGCCACCGACGCCTCGCGGGTGAAGCCCGGCAAGTCGGAATGGCTGATCCTGATCGGGGTCTGCACCCATCTCGGCTGCACGCCCAACTTCGGCGGCGGCGAGTGGGGCGGCTGGTTCTGCCCCTGCCACGGCTCGCAGTACGACACCTCGGGGCGCATCCGCAAAGGTCCGGCGCCGAAGAATCTGGCGGTGCCGGACTACGTGTTCGAGACCGGCACCAAGATCAAAGTCGGCTGAGAGAGATCATGAGCGGACCCTCGACCTACGAGCCGAAGACGGCCTTCGAGCGCTGGCTGGATGTGCGCCTGCCGATCGTGCGCTTCAGCGCCGACCTGCTGGACTTCCCCACTCCGAAGAACCTGAACTACTGGTGGACGTTCGGCGGCATCCTGGCCTTCTGCCTGATCGCCCAGATCGTCACCGGCATCATCCTGGCGATGCACTTCGATCCGTCGGGAGCCGGCGCGTTCAACTCCGTCGATCACATTATGCGCGACGTGAACTATGGCTGGCTGATCCGCTACATCCACACCAGCGGCGCCTCGATGTTCTTCGTGGCGGTCTACATCCACATCTTCCGCGGCATCTACTACGGCTCCTTCAAGGCGCCGCGCGAGCTGCTGTGGCTGATCGGCGCGACGATCTACCTGGTGATGATGGCCACGGCCTTCTTCGGCTACGTGCTGCCGTGGGGCCAGATGAGCTTCTGGGGCGCGAAGGTGATCACCAGTCTGTTCGGCGCCATCCCGGTGATCGGGCCCTCGCTCGCCACCTGGCTCTGGGGTGGGTTCACCGTCGACGCGCCGACGCTGAACCGGTTCTATTCGCTGCACTATCTGCTGCCGTTCGTGATCGCCGGCCTGGTCGCTTTGCACATCTGGGCGCTGCACGTGCCTGGCAACAACAACCCGACCGGCGTCAACGTGAAGAGCCAGTCGGACACTCTGCCGTTCCACCCCTACTACACGGTCAAGGACGGCTTCGCGGCCTCGGTCTTCGCGATCATGTTCGCGATCTTCGTCTTCTTCCTGCCGACCGCGCTCTTGTCGCCCGACAACTCAATCCCGGCCAATCCGATCGCGACGCCCGCGCACATCATCCCCGAGTGGTACCTGCTGCCCTACTACGCGATCCTGCGCGCCGTGCCGGACAAGGTGCTTGGCGTGTTCCTGATGGGCGCCGCGATCGCCTGCATTTTCGCTCTGCCGTGGCTCGACACATCGCGGGCGCGCTCGATGCGCTATCGGCCGCAGGCGAAGCTCTACTTCTTCATCTTCGCAGCGGATTGCCTCCTGCTGGGCTTCTGCGGCGCCCACGAGCCGGATGAGCAGTTCATCCGCGGCCTCGCCGGCTTCACCCTGGGCGACTCGAACATCAACAGCTTCGTCTGGGTCAGCCGCGTCGCCGCGCTCTACTACTTCGCCTATTTCGTCCTCATCACTCCGATCCTCGGCCTGCGCGAGAAACCCTTGCCAGCGCCGGAGTCAATCTCGTCACCGGTGCTGTCGCACCCCGCGGCCGCGCCCACCGGCGCAGCGGCCGCGCCTGAAAAGAAGGGTTGATCGGCCGATGCTGCGCAAGCTTCTCGCCCTGGCCGGTCTGTTCGCGCTCGCCAGCGTTCCGGCGTTCGCCGAAACCACCCAGGCCCCGCTGAAGGCGCCGGGCTGGTCGTTCAGCGGCCCGTTCGGCATGTATGACCAGGCCCAGCTGCAACGCGGGTTCAAGGTCTACAGCGAGGTCTGTTCCCAGTGCCACTCGCTGAACCTGATCCAGTTCCACAATCTGGGTGACCCGGGCGGCCCGTTCTATAACGCCAAGTACCCGAACCCGAACGAGAACCCGGTGGTGAAGGCGGTGGCCGCCGGCTGGCCCCGCCAGGTGCCGGACATCGACGCCGACACCGGCGATCCGATCCACCGCCCGGCCACCACCGCTGATGTGCCAACCCCGCCGTTTCCGAACGAGCCGGCCGCCCGCGCCAGCAACGGCGGCGCGCTGCCGCCGGACATGTCGCTGCTGGCCGCGGCGCGCGAGGGCGGGCCGAACTACATCTATTCGCTGGTCGCTTACGGCTACAAGCCGACGCCGGCCGGGATCACGAACCCGCCGCCTGGCAAATACTACAACGAGATCTACCCGGGCGACCTCAGTTCGACGTGGGCCGGCAAGGGTGACGTGCCGCCCGGCGGCTTCATCGGCATGCCGCCGCCGCTGACCAATTGCAAGGTCACCTTCGACGACGGCTCCCCCTGCGACGTCGATCACGAAGCCAAGGACGTCGCGGCCTTCCTGACCTGGGCCTCGGACCCGCACATGGACCAGCGCAAGCAGACCGGCAGCGCCGTGGTCATCTACCTGCTGATCTTCTCCGGGCTGCTGTACGGAAGCTACCGGGCGATCTGGAAGAACGTGGCGCACTGACCTTCGCCGGTGCGATCAGCGATAGCCGGCCGCGCCTGAGGTCGAGCCGCAGCACGTAGCGCGACCAGATGTCCGTCCCGATCCCTCCCAGCAGGCCGGCCGGCGCGTCGGTCTCCAGCGCCGCCGGCTGGTTCTGAAACACGCGCCCGGCGAGCGACAGAGCCGCGAGCCGCGCTGGCGGGTGATCCCTCGAGACCGGGTCGACGCGCGCGGAGAGGCGGCTGAAGCGCGCCCGATCGGCGCCGATCCGCACGCCGGCCGCGCCGGTGTCGATCGCGAACTGGCCGCGACGCCGCTTTGTCCCGTCGAAGATCGAGGCGGCGATGCTGGGAATTCCCGCGACCATCGTGACCGGCAACGTGGCCAAGGCGGTCGCCGGCGGCGCCCGGCGCCACAGCGTCAGCCGGCAGGGGGAAAGGCGCAGCTCGACCACGTAGCCGGCCAGGACGTCGGCGCCGATTAGGCCGTTCAGCGTGGTCGGAAATCCCCACTGGCGGTCATCGAGGTCGGCGACCGCGAGGCGGGCGGCGATGTGCTCGCCGGCCAAGGTCAGCGCGCCCTGGGCCTCGGTCGCATCGCCCAGACCGTCGCTCTGCGCAGTGGTCAGGTGCAGCTGGCTATGCGGCGCCGACAGATCGAGGATGAAGTCGCCGGTGATGTCGCCCAACCCCGGCTGAGCGAGCGCCGCCGGGACCACCACCGCGCCGTTGTCGATCCAGCACTCGGTCTCGCCGGCCCACGCCGGCCAGGCGGCGGCGCTGACGACAGCAAGTGCAATCGTGGCGGCGACTCGGCGCATCTGGTCTCGACCATAGCCAAGCCCTCTCCGCTCGGCGATAAGCGCCGGCCGCGCCTTTCTCAACCCGCGGCGACTTGAGACAAGACCCGGACCATGGACCTCGCCCAGATCATCCGCACCATTCCCGACTATCCCAAGCCTGGGATCATGTTCCGCGACATCACCACCCTGCTGGGCGACGCCCGCGCCTTCCGCCGCGCCGTCGACGAAATGGTGCAGCCGTTCGCGGGGATGAAGATCGACAAGGTGGCCGGCATCGAGGCGCGAGGCTTCATCCTGGGCGGCGCGGTGGCGCACCAGCTTTCCGCCGGCTTCGTGCCGCTGCGCAAGAAAGGCAAGCTGCCGCACCAGACCCGGGCGGTCGAATACGCGCTCGAATACGGCTTCGACTCGATGGAGATGCATATCGACGCGGTGGCTTGCGGCGAGAAGGTGATGCTGGTCGACGACCTGATCGCCACCGGCGGCACGGCCCTGGCCGCGGTGCAGCTGCTCAAGCAGGCCGGCGCGCAGATCATGGCCGCCGCTTTCGTCGTCGACCTGCCCGAGCTGGGCGGGGCGGCTAAGCTGCGCGCGGCCGGTGTTCCGGTCTCGACGCTGGTCGCTTTTGAAGGCCATTAGGCCCTTCCCTCGCCACGCGAAAGCGCCACATTGGGACTATGGGTGTGAGCGCTTCCTGGCGGATGTTCCGCCGCATGCAGTACTCGGCTTTCGCCGTCGGCGCGCTGATCTACGCGGCCGGCGCGGTCCACGCCTGGGCGGTGCTACCGGGGCCACCGAGGTTGAAGCTGGAGGGCATGGCGCTCTGGCCGGCGCTGTATTTCGCGACGACGCTGGCGATCCCGCTGCTGGCGCCGCCGGTGCGGCACGTGCTGAAGACCCACATCTGGATCAGCTTCCGCACCGGGTTTGGCCAGAGCGTGGTCTCGGTGCTGGCGGTGGTGTTCGTGCTGGCGACCGCGGCGGCGTTCATCTACGCCGACACCGCCCACGCAGCCCGGAGCGGCCGCTTCCCGCAGAGCGCCTTCTCGGCCTACGCCGCCGGCCTCGGCGTGCTGCTGGCCCAGGCGCTGCTGGTCCGCCGTATCGAGCGCGACCCGACGCTACGGCTCCGGATCGAGGGCGCGGCGCAGTGATCTGCGAGCATGCTGCGCGCATCGGATTGAGCTACAGTCCGTGTTGCGGCGCGTCGCCGGAATTGGGCGAGGACTGGACATGAGACTGACCATCGCGGCGTCAATCGCGGTCGCAACTTGCCTGTTAATCGCCAGCGCCGCTGGCGCGGCGCCGGCGGTGACCGGCGTCGGCCAAGGGGCCAGCCACCCGGTTCAGTACGTGCCGCCCGGTCCCTGCGGCTATGGTCGGGTTCAGAAGCTGGCGTGCGAGGTCCACAACCATCCGCCCGCAAAGCCGATCAAGACCTGCAAGAAGATCTGCGTTCCCGGCTAGATGTCGCCTCGGCCGCCGCCGTTCAACGCGAACAGTTGCAGGGTGCGCAGCCGCGCCAGGCGGGCGGCGTCGGGATTGTAGTCGGCGCGACGGTCGGAGACGAAGCCGTGGCCGGCATCGTAGAGGTGGATCGGGACGTCGGGATATTTGTCGGCGATCTGCTCCACTGTGGCCGGTGGGATGGTGGGGTCGGTGCGGCCGAAATGCAGGATGATCGGGCAGCGCGGCGGCTCGTTCACCAGCTCCGGGATGCGCCGGCCGTAGAAGGCCGACGCCGCCGCCACGCCCTGGCAGCGGCAGGCCGCCAGCCAAGTCGCCGCGCCGCCCCAGCAGTAGCCTATGACGAACACCGGCGGCGCCAGGGCGGCGATGGCGGCCGAGAGGTCCGCAGCCACCTCGTCCCACGGCGCGGCCTCGGAGTAGCGCCGCCCGGCCGCCACGCCCTCGGCGTCGTAGCCGGCTTCGAAGCCGCGCTGCTGGCGGTCGTAGAGCGCCGGGGCGATGGTCTCGTAGCCGTCGGCGGCGAAACCGTCGGCCAGCTCGCGGATGTGGTCGGTGACGCCGAAGATCTCCTGGATCAGCACCAGCCCGCCGCGGCGGGCGTCCTCGGTCGGCGCGCGATAGGCGCCGAAGACGAAGCCATCCTGGCCGCTGGTCAGCGAGATTGCCTCGCCCACGGGCTCACGCCTGCTCGAACAGCTCCAGCGTCCGCTTTCGCGCCAAATCGGCGCTGTCGGCGGAATGGCGGGCCGGGTCCTCGTTGTTGAACCCGTGGCCGGCGTCTTCGTAGATGTAGACCGGCACCTGCGGGTTGGCCGCGCCCACCGCCTCCTTCACCGCGTCAGCGGGGATGCCGGCGTCGAGGCGGCCGAGGTGGACGATGGTCGGGCACATCGGCTTCAGCGCCGCGTTCGCCTGCACCATGCTGCCGTAGTAGCTCGACGCCGCCGCCAGGCCGCCGACCTCGCAGGCCGCGAGCCAAGTGTAGGAGCCGCCGTAGCAATAGCCGACCACGCAGACCTTGCCATTGGGCGAGAGCAGGTCGCGGCAGGCGGCGATGTCGGCCAGCACCTGCTCGCGGGGGCTGCCCATGGCGTGGGCGATGCCGGCCTTGATGCCCGCCTCGTCGTGATGGGCGACGAAGCCGGGTTCGCGCCGATCGTACAGCCCCGGCGCCACCGCCTCGAAGCCGAGCGCGGCCCAGCGGTCGACGTCGCGGCGCACGTGCTCGTCGATGCCGAAGATCTCCTGGATCACGATCACCCCGCCCTTGCGCTCGCCGGTCGGTGCGGCGTGGTAGGCTGGAAACTCGAAGTGGTCGGTTGCGACCGACTTGATCTTGATCATCTCGCCCATGGTGTTCTCCCTCGGTCTTAGACGTTGAAGCGGAAGTGCATCACGTCGCCGTCCTTGACGACGTATTCCTTACCCTCGGCCCGCAGCTTGCCGGCGTCGCGCGCGCCGGCCTCGCCGTTCAGCCGCACGTAGTCGTCGTAGGCGATGGTCTCGGCGCGGATGAAGCCCTTCTCGAAGTCGGTGTGGATCACGCCGGCGGCCTGGGGCGCGGTGGCGCCGACCGGCACGGTCCAGGCCCGCGATTCCTTCGGTCCGGCGGTGAAGTAGGTCTGCAGGCCGAGCAGCGCATAAGCCTCGCGGATCAGCCGGTTGAGGCCGGGCTCGGTGAGGCCCAGTGTCTCCAGGAATTCGGCCCGTTCGTCCGGGTCGAGCAGGGCGATCTCGCTTTCGATCTTGGCCGAGATCACCACGGAGTTGGCTTTGTCGCGCTTGGCCCGCTCGGCGACCAGGTCGGACAGGGCGTTGCCGTGCTCGGCGGAGGCCTCATCGACGTTGCAGACGTAGAGCGTCGGCTTGGAGGTCAGCAGCTGCAGCATGCGCCAGGCCTTCTCGTCGTCGGCCGAGACCTTGGCGGCGCGGGCAGGGCGGCCGGCGTTCAGCTCCGCCAGGGCGAGGTTGACCAGGCGCAGGGTGGTGGCGCTCTCCTTGTCGCCGCCCTTGGCCCGCTTCTCGAGGTTGCTGACCCGTTTTTCCAGGCTCTCCAGGTCGGCCAGCATCAATTCGGTCTCGATGATCTCGAGGTCGTCGATCGGATCGACCCGGCCCTCGACATGGGTCACGTCGGTGTCCTCGAAACAGCGGGCGACGAAGGCGACGGCGTCGCAGTCGCGGATGTTGGCCAGGAACTGGTTGCCGAGGCCCTCGCCCTTTGACGCGCCGCGCACCAGGCCGGCGACGTCGACGAAATTGATCCGCGCCGGGATGATCTCCTTGGACTTGGCGATGCGCGCCAGCTCGTCCAGCCGCGGCTCCGGCACCGCCACGTCGCCGACGTTCGGCTCGATGGTGCAGAACGGATAGTTCGCCGCCTGCGCCGCCGCGGTCTGGGTCAGGGCGTTGAACAGGGTCGACTTGCCGACGTTCGGCAGGCCGACGATGGCGACTTTGAGAGCCATGGATATCCGAAAACTTCAGGAACCGACTTGCGTCCTGGCGCAGGTCGGGCCTGCGCCCCCCGCTGTCAAGCCCGCGCCAGGGCCTGGGCGGCCAGATCGCGCCAGGCGCGGCCTTCGCGGCGGAACTGCGGGTTGGACTTGGCGATGCGACGGTCGATCTCGGCGAGGTTATCGGCGGCTTCCTCCTTGCGGCCGACGCGGGCCAGGAAGGCGGCGTAGCGGGCCAGGGCCTCGAGACCAGGCAAGCGGCCCGCGGCCCATTGGTAGGCCGCATCAGCTTCAGCGAAGCGGCCTAGCGCCTCCAGCACGCGGGCCTGGGCCAGGGCGGTGGCCGGGCTGCGGGTCGCCTGCTCGTCGATCAGTTTCTCGATCAGCGGCTGGGCTTCCGGCCCACGGCCAAGCTCGATCAGCGCGTTGGCGCGACCGAGCAGCAGGGCCGGATCGTCGGCGTGGATGCCCTGCATGGCCTCGCCATAGAGCTGCTCGGCTTCGGCATGCCGGCCGAGCGATGCGGCGGCGGCGGCCATGCGCATGCGGTTGTGCACGGTCGGGGTCTCGTCGGTCGCGGCCTTGGCCTGGCGGTACTCGCGCCCGGGATCCAGCGCATCGCGCGCGGCCATGCCCATCCGCTTGGCCCGCGTCCCGCCGGTCATTTCCGGGATCACGATGGCGATCAGATAGACCACGCTGCCCAGCACCGGGACGAACAGGATCACGAAGATCCAGAACAGCTGCTGATTGGTGCGCACCACGTGCACGCACAGCGCAATCCCCACCAACAGGGGCGCACTTGCAATCAGCAATGCAGGGAGACCTCCCCCGAGGAAGAACATTGCAAGTCTCCGAACGAACTTGGCGCTATCTCACGCCCGCTCGCGGCGGGTCAATCGGCGCTCTCGCCGCGCTTCGCCGCCCTCGGATCCAATTTTGGGGCCGGCGCCAGGCGCAGCACCTCGGCCTGGTAGCGTTCGTCCTCGCCGGCGGCGAGCAGGGGCAGCGCCTCGGCGCAGGCTTCCAACAGCGGCCGCACCCAGCCGGCGATCTCCGCCTTGCTGAAGTCGGAGAGCACGTGGCCCATCACCAGGTCCTTGTGTCCCGGGTGGCCGGTGCCGAGGCGGGCGCGGCGGAAGTCCTGGCCAATATGCGCGGCGATCGAGCGCACGCCATTGTTGCCCGCAGCCCCGCCGCCGGTCTTCATCCGGAAGCGCCCCGGCGCGAGATCGATCTCGTCGTAGAACACCACCACGTCGGCGGGATCGGCCTTATAGAACCGCATCGCCGCGGCCACGACCTTGCCGCTGTCGTTGTAGTAGGTCTGCGGGCGCAGGCTCAGCGCCTTCACCGGTCCGCCCGGCGTCGGAATCTGGCCTTCGCTGGCCAGGCCCGAAAAGCGTGCGCGCTCGGGGCCGAAGCCCCAGCGCTGCATGACCACCTGGCAGGCGGCGAAGCCGACATTGTGCCGGTTCTTGGCGTACTTCGGCTCCGGATTGCCGAGGCCGGCGAGGATCAGCATGGCGGCCCGGCCCGGGCCCGTGGCCGAGCGTCAGCTCGCGGCTTCCGGTTCCTCGCCTTCCGTGGTCTCGGTCGTCGTCTCGGCTTCCTCGGACTGCATCGCCGACGAGGTGGCGATCGAGGCGACGGTCGCGTCGCGGACGTGAAGTTCCAGCTCGGCGCCGGCCGGCAGCTTGATGTCGGCCGCGCGGATCGTGTCGCCGATGTCGAGGCCGGTGAGGTCGACCACCAGTTCCTCCGGTATCCGGTCGGCAGGGACCATCAGCTCCAGCTCGTGCAGGTTTACGTTCAGCGTGCCGCCCCGCTTGATGCCGGGCGAGGCTTCGTGGTTGCGGAAATGCACCGCTACGGCGATGCGGATCTGCTGGTGCGCGCCGACGCGGTAGAGGTCGAAGTGGGTCGGCTCGTCGGTGACCGGGTGGAACTGGATGTCCTTGGCGATGACCGGCTGAGTTTCCTTGCCGTAGCGCAGGGTGACCAGGTGGCCGAGCAGCTTGCCGGTGTAGAGCGCCTTGCGGAACTCGCTCTGCTTGATCGCGATGGCCACCGGCGCGTCCTTGCCGCCGTAGAGCACGCCGGGCACCTTGCCTTCGCGCCGCACCGCGCGGGACGCACCCGAGCCGGCGCGTTCGCGCACTTCAACGTTCAGAACGATATCGGCCATCGCCTCGCCTCAAAATGCGAACCGCCGCGCAGGGCTTCCCCGCACGGCGCCAACGGCCCCGGGGAGGGGGCCTGAAAAAGGGTGCGGCTAGATACACGGCCCGGGCCTCAGATGCAACGGGCGCCGGGAGCGGGGAGCCTCAGTTTGAAATCGCGAGCGCGACGATTCCGCGAGCGCCCCCGCTGAACGTCTTCTCACTGGTATCGACGATGACGCCAGGCGCGAACGCCCGTTCCTGGTCCGATGGCGTCGGATCCAGCACGCGAAAGCGCGCGTCATCCAAGCGTTGGGCCTGAACGCGGGCCGATACGTCGGC
>Ga0302324_100017903_pt1 | contig 14009 bp, 17 predicted proteins | sample Palsa_T0_1_FD_201949 | JGI IMG/M metagenome (GOLD analysis project Ga0302324, IMG submission 201949) | Peat permafrost microbial communities from Stordalen Mire near Abisko, Sweden - Palsa_T0_1 | ecosystem: Environmental > Terrestrial > Soil > Palsa > Peat permafrost | place: Sweden: Abisko... | reverse complement strand
CATTCAGCTGCCAGGCCTGAGGCCACCCGGGATACGCATTCCCGCTCGACGAAGTCAGCGACACGTTATAACCCGTGTAGGGAATGATCGTGTCATTAAAAGCGATGCTGCACGTACTGTTGTTCGCCGTGACCGGAGCAACGCCACTCGCTAAAGGCGTGGTCTGCGTGTAAGCCGCGGTTCCGGTGGTCTGCCCCTGGGCCAGCTCCCCACCGGAGCTGCTCCCGGCATACACAATCATCCCGGTAACACCGGCAGGCAAACCCGAAGCCGGCGGCTGAACAATCAGCGAACCCACGCCGGTGAGCTGGACCTTCAATTCGGGGGAGGGAAGCGTCGCCGTCCCGTTGACGTACCAGGCGTATTGAACGTAATAGATCCCGCCGGCCAGAGAGCCCGAGCCATAGCTGATCGAAGTGCTGGGCAAGGTAAGGGGATTCGGCAAGCCAACGACTGATCCATCGTTCGACGTGTAGCATGACGCCGTGACCGGCACCACGCTGCCACTGCCCACCATCAGCCCAGCCTGTTGGAGTGTGAAGCTGAGCGTCCCGTTCTTGATGGGCAGGCCTGAGGGCCCGAGCAGGGTGCCAGTCACGGTCCCGGCGTACGCCGAGGCCGAAGCAATCATCAATAAAACCAGAGCTTTAATCTTCGACATATTAGAAACCGCCGCCGCCGCGCACCAGTTGCATCCCGCAGCTGATCACTTCGCCGTACTGGTTACGCACGTAAGTCTTGACCCACGACCGGGCGTTCCGGAAGGTAGCAATCTTCTTATGTTTCCCCAGCCACATCAGTTCGCCCGCTTTCACCAACGCCTCCGCTTTGCATTTGGAGTAGTGATGGTGCCGCCGGCTGGAGCACTTATGCGCGATCCCGCCATAGGTGAGTGAACGCGCGTCATCTTCATTGAGGATGCAGACCTTGGGAGTCATACGTCTCCATCTCGTCGCTTAGTCCCAAGGTCTACGCGCTGGGAGCGCCATAAGAAGCAAGCGGACGAGAGCTTGTCTTCTGATCTGTCTAGGCTGTGTACTGGTATAGACTCAACTTAGAGACAAAAAGCATCACTTACTTTTGCTAACTACCCGTATGTATCGTTTTGCGTGGTTGATCTTGCTCTTCACGGAAAACAGCGTTGTATTGAGTGCGTCAGCGATCTCCTGGTTAGGCATATCGTCCAGGTAGGCCATTTCGAGCACCTGTCGCAGGCTTGGCCGCACTCGTCGCAGCAATTTGTGCACGTCCATCCGTGCCGCCACGCCTTCGAGTTGGGCATCTTTGCAAGCCAGCAAATCCGTTTCCCCGGCATCCATCTGGTCCATCCGGGACTTACGTAAACTAACCAGGCACTGGTTAACGCAGATGCGGGTAAGCCATGTACGGAACTGCGAATTACCCTCAAAGCTATGCAGCCGGGTAAATGCCAGCAGAAACGTATCCTGGCACAAATCCTCGACATCGTCGCTATGCACGATAGAGCGGGCCACGCGCCGCACATACCCCACATACAATCGATGCAGTTCGGCAAAAGCATCCTGATCCCCCATCCGGGCCGCGGCAATCAACTCACTCTCCGTCATCCTGTAGCCTCATCGGTCGAAGAAATAGGGTGGGAACTCGATAACCCACCGTCCACGAGGTAAAAACGCATCAATCCATGTCCTGCTCATACAACTCCCGCCGCAAATGCTCCGCTGCGGCGACTCGGACAAACTCGATCATCCCCAGCGTATCGGCCGCGATCTGGCCGCAGCTGTCATAACTGATCTCCCCCTCTTCCGTACGGGTAACAATCAGTACTTGGACAACATCATCCATGCCTTCCATCTTCGAGATAAGAAACTCACTCGGGCTAGGTTCATCCGCCATATACATTCCTCCTTTAACCGTTACAACGCCTTGGCGACCCACTCCGCCCGGGTGCCGATAATCTCTAATGCATCCACATAGTCCTGGTAATACGACCGCCGAACCTCCAGCGAACCCTCCACCACCGCCGTCATCAGCAAATGTTCATAACTATGCCGCAGCACCGCCAGCCCGCGTACGGCCCGCCGGGCGCGCCGATTGAACATCAATCCGAGTAACTCCATGGCCCCTCCTGGTTACCGACGTCGCTGTTCATCCCACTGACTCTTAACCCGGTCCAGCGCTTCCCGAAGCCACCCCGGGTTCAATCCTTCGGCCAGCGAAACCACCCACTCGAAGTGGTCCTGCCGGGCCGCCGTCCGGGGAAAAAGAAACTGTTTCGCATCGTCATGCATTTCTTCATCCAAGCTGCGGTAGTCCTCGATCGCTGCCAGCAAAATCGCGCTGCCTAAGTCGCGCTTCTGTGGTGTCGCCGGCCGGTACATGGACCCCGTCGAATAAAGTTCCGTCTTGGCAATCTGCATCATCACGAAATCCTCCGTCGGGACTTTCTCCCCGTGTGTAGCGAACAGCGAATCCATTGCGCTTCGATCCTCTCCGCGGTCCGCGAGGCCGCATCGCCGTTGAAGTTCTCCCACCCTTTCACCACCGGGTGCTGGCTCACATAAAGCAACCCCTGCTTCACTGCGCCGCTGCCCAGGGCAGCCAAGGTGGCGCGAATGTCTTCCGCTATCTCCGGAGCCTTCACCAGCACCTCCGATCCCAGCAGCACTCTGCGTCCGGTCTCGTCTTCGCCAAACCGCACTCCACCACCGCGTGGCCGCCCATCGACGCCATGGTTAGCGAGATAAGTGAAAACCCACTGCAACGCCTCCCGGCTCCGGCTCTCTTCCGACCAACCCGCGAGCTCGCGTATCTGCCCCGGAGTTGGCCAATAAGTGCACGTCCTCTCCGCCAGCGCAAACGCCGTAGCCAGGGCCTGCGGATCGATATCCGCCAGGTTCCGCACATGAGCTGCGGTCACTGCCCGGTTATCTTCCTTCTCCAACGCCTCGCGCAGAGTCCGAACCGCGCGGGCAATCGCCTGCCGCACGTCCACACCGGTAAAAATCTCCTCGTAAATCTCGCTCATCGCAGGTCTACCGTCCTCCCTCCAGTTCGAGTAACTCCGCCTGCAGGCGCAGCTGCCGCACAGTAGGGAAGCGGTCCATCTGTTCCGGCTTCCCCATCCGCAGCGTGCCCCGTCGCCATCCGATAATCGCGAGTTGCAGGTATCGCCAGGGCACGTCCATCAGGTCCTGAGCCATCAGCAAGAGCGCTTCCGGTGTTAGCGAAAGCTGCCGGCTCAAGGCCAGTTTCCCCAGCTCGAGCAGCATGTTCTCGAGACAATGCAACTGCTCGGTCAACGGCGTTGAGCACGCTGTCGCGATTGATCTCCGCCCTGCTTGCATGTCCGCCTCCTGCCGATGCCGGCTTGTTATAAACCGTGATTTCTTCCTGGAACCGCGTCAGGTTCCCGATCCACAGGTAAACCCGGTCGCCGTGCGCCACAGCGGACTTGGCCCGGTTGGCTAACATCGCCCGGAACTGGCTTTCGCTTAAGTTGGGACTGGCGTCCAGAAAATCACTCAGCGCCTTCGCATCGCGCCCTTGCCACGGCATTTCCGGGCAGGCATGGTTTTTACTCCGCCAGTACTCAGCCAGGAGGTTGCGAAAAACCCCATGCCGCGAAGCGGATGGCTCGGTAACCGAGTCATCGGGAAATAGTGTTCTTAATAACTCTGGTTCTGGTTGTGGTTCTGGTTTGGCATCGTGGGGCAATGCTTGAGCAATGCTTGGAGCATTCCGCCAACGCTTGCCGGCAGCGGACTTAGCCTTCTTGGAATTGGTTTCCTGTTTGGCCGCGACCCGGAGCCGTTCGCGTTCCACCCGGCCGTGTCGCCACTGGCCGTCCTGGATCTTGAAGAACTCCGCCAGCACCGGCCGGGCGTTGACCCACGAGCTCGTGGTGAGCCCGGTGATCTTGCCCAGCACGGTGTCGTCGTCGGGGAGTGTTCCCCGTCGCCATAAGTGGAAGATAAGTAGGAGATAGGCGCCATGCTGTTCCGTGGTAAGGTGCATGGTGTCCGCGAGGTAGTCGCCGATATACACCGGCATCCAGATATCCGCCGCGCTCAAACTCCCTGGATAGTCGTGCTATGCCCGTAACGCCTCATAGATTCCTTTCGCCTGGTTGCCTATTTCAAGATGGCATTCCCATCCGCCAAAGACAAGGGGTCCCGAGCAAATTCCAGAGGACGAAGGGGCAGTTATCTCCTAGTAACCCCACCAAAGCACCAATGCGGAGTACCAATTAGGCGATACGTGTGTGAAGGGTACGGGCTTTAGCCCGTACGTTTAATTCACCAAGGAGAAACCGGCTTTAGCCGCTGAGGGAGCGACCCTCAGCGGCTAAAGCCGTCCCTGTTTTGTGTTGTTTTACGTACGGCCTAAAGGCCCGTACCCTTCAAACAAGAAAGATCCGCCGATGGTGGCCCATTCAAGCCGAAGGCTTGAGTGGGATAACCACTCTCACCCAACCGTGCTAGTTACTACAAGTTAACTAACCCTGCCTCCTCATGATTCTTACCCGCCACCCTTGACCAATCTCCCCCAATCCCGCAATCTCTTCTTAGCACTAACTCCCCTAACTTCCAACTAATGGATAACACCCATGAGAAACCCTTGCTCACTGTGGATGAAATCATCCTGCAGCTGTCGTACTTCACTGCCGAACAGCGTTCTCTCGCCTGGTCCCCGGAACCGCCCTATGTCCCCAGCGGCGCCGGAAACTGCCGTCCAGGTGGAAACTGTGGTCTCGGTTTCAATCACGAAACACCACGGGCCCGTTGGGTCCAGGCCCGGTATCGGTGGAACCGGGAACAGGAGAGCACCCCATGAACGGTAGCCCCGTCATCGTCGAAGATATGATCGTGCCCGGTTGTGGGTGCGCCGCCTGTGCCTTGCATCGTTCCGCCCAGCGGAATCGCGCCTTACAAAACAAATTCGGCCGGCGTCCGCTGCCGGACACCTGGGGTAACCCATGAACCACGAGCGCCGCCGCCGGCATTTCATCGACGGTCTGCGGGCGGTCGCAGACTTTTACGAAACCCACCCCGACGCCTATTACGACAGCATGCATCTCACCATAAACATGTACGTATGGGGATCGGCAGCGCGCGAGACCCTGGCCCGGGTAGCCAGGGTTTTCGGCCACTGCAAGAAAATTTACGATGACACTAACATCACCATCTCCCGTCAGTTCACCAAGCAGGTGACGGTCGCGGTCTTCGCCCCGCGAGTCCGCGTGTGCCGTCCCATCGAGTGGCAATGCGATCCACTCCTCGACCGCGACACCTAAAACCGGCAAACTGTACTTACAGGTTGTGCATAAATAAATTGTTATCCTCCCATAACTAAAACCTCTGACTGCCGGCTGTCAGACAACCACGAAGCATTACAATCTTTCAACATACCGTTTGGGCACGATTCCATTTTTGGGTCATGAATATTTTTGACGCACTGGAAATTATCTATTCCCCCGTGCGCCTTACGGTACATTGAGTTACACTTATCCTCGATGACGATTGAAGAAATACTCCTCCACATAGACGCAGAAATTGAGCGATTAACCGAAGCCAGGGACCTTGTAGCAGGGACCGTGGTTGGCAAAGTAGCGCGTAGTCCGCGTAAAAGCGGTTTGACCGCGCCAAAACCCAGGGCCGTGCGAGCCAAGCGGGTTATCTCCCCCGAAGGCAGAGCCCGCATCGCAGCCGCCCAGAAGCTCCGCTGGGCCAAGCAAAAACGGGCAAAAGTTAAAGCCTAGTGCCAGACGGGAACGGCCACTCCCGCCGCCTGTGGGCGCGCCACACAAAAGTGACCGTCCCCGTCAGCACCACCACCATGGCGAAGAAGATCTCGCGCGCAAAATGTGGCCGCGAAAACAGTATGAACAAAAAGCCCACAATCGCCATCAGGGGCGGCAGAGGATAGAACCATATCCGAAATGGCCTCTCCATCTCCGGATGCGTGCGACGTAATACCATTACCCCCACCTGTTGCAGAACAAATTGCAGCAATATCCTGATCACCACCAGCGCCGCCACCAGGTCAGCCAGCTGCAGCACGCAAAACACCATCGATACCCCCGCCAGCATCAGCAGCGAAACGGCGGGAATCCGATGCCGCGGGTGCACCCGGGCAAACACACGAAAGTAGTTATTATCCAGCGCCGCCGCATACGGCACCCGGGAGTAACCCAGCAGCAGCGCATATACCGACGAGAACGCCGTCCACACCACCAGCAGGGCCACCACCTGTCCGGCCATCCGGCCATAGTTCCTTTCGACGACTACGGCCGCTACGGACAGCCGGGCATTCGCCCCCGCGCGCCCAACCAGTTCCTGCCACGGCATCGTCCCCAGCACGCTGGTATTCAGCAGAAGATACAGCACTGCCACCAGCCCCACAGACCACACAATCGCTCGCGGAATGGTCCGCCCCGGGTCGCGTACTTCCGCCCCCAGAAAATTGATGTTATACGCTCCCCAGTAGTCATAGGTGGCGATCAACAGCGCCGCACCCAGCCCGGTAAAGAACTCGCTTGATAGTGCAAATGCACCACGCGGGAAACCGAACGCCAGCCGCGCGTGGAAATGCAGCAGCCCGGTTCCGATCACCGCTGCCAAGGTCCCCATCACCCCGATCCACAGCAGGCCGGAGAACCGGGTCACGCTCTGTATGTTGCGATACAGGAACGCAGTCGCGACCGCGCAGCACAGCATGGCCACCAGGGTCCCCGGGCCCAGCTGGATCGACAGCGGCAGCGTATGCACAAACGGAACCGGAATCGGCAGCTGGTACGAAAAGTACGCCTTGCGCAGGCTGGGCCAAAGAAAACCCGCATACTGCGCCAGCCCCACGCATCCCGAGGCGATCGAGAGCGGCGCGCTGAAGCTCAGTTGCCATATATATAGGAAGGAGAGAAATCTTCCCCCGCGCGGTCCATAGATCGTGCGCAGGTACTCATAGGAGCCGCCGGCCCTGGGCATCGCCGCGCCCAGTTCGGCCCAAACCAGTCCGTCGCACGCGGCCAGCAAGGCCCCCAGCACCCAACCCAGAATCGCCTGCGGCCCATGCATGGCCAGCACGATCAGCGGCAGGGTTACGAACGGCCCCACCCCGATCATATTAATCATGTTCAGCGAAATCGCGCCCGGCAGCCCTATCCCGCGTACCAGTCCCTCATCCTTAGCCACTGGATCCTCTATATCTTCCCAACATGTATGAATCCAAAGCCCCGCCTACCCTGTCTTATGCTATAGCTAACAATAAGTTATGACATCCAGCCCGCTAAGCAGGACCTCCGCCTTGTTCCTCAGCGCCGCCCTACTGCTGCCGGCGGCTTTTGCCCAGACGCCCATCGCCTCAGACATATCCGCCACCACGGACTACCAGCCTCTGCGCGTGGATCGCGGCTCGGCCGCCCTGCAGCAGTCGTTGCGCAAGCTCAACACCCGCGCCAGCCTCATGCTGATCGTCGCCCACCCCGACGACGAAGACGGCGGCATGCTCACCTATGAGTCGCGTGGACAGGGCGCGCGCGTGGCCCTGCTCACCCTCACCCGTGGGGAGGGCGGCCAGAACGTCATGTCCAACGACCTATGGGACGAGCTCGCCCTGGTCCGCACCCAGGAGCTGCTCGCCGCCGGCCAACGCTACGGCGTCGATCAATACTTCACCCGCGTCGCCGACTTCGGTTTCTCCAAAACCCTCGATGAGGCGCTCACCGTCTGGGGACACGACCGGGTGCTCTACGATGTGGTCCGCGCCGTCCGCATGAATCGCCCCCTGGTCCTCGCCGCCGTGTTTGTCGGCGGCATCACCGACGGCCATGGCCAGCACCAGGTCTCCGGAGAAATGGCGCAAGAGGTCTTCAATGCCGCGGGCGACCCCAACGTCTTTCCCGATCAAATCAAGGCCGGCCTGCTCCCCTGGACCCCGCTCAAGGTCTATGCCCGCGTGCCATCCTTCTCTATTAGCCCCAAAGGCATGTATGACTACGCCACCGGCAAGTGGGCCCCGGTCCGTTTCTACGACTACGTCGCCAAGACGTGGACCGATGCCGTGCCCACCACCACCCTCAAAATCAGCGAAGGCGGCTACGATCCCGCCCTGGGCGGCTCCTACATTCAGCTCGCGCGCGAGGGCCTGGGCCAGCAAAAATCCCAAAACGGCGGCACCGGCATCCCGCTCCCGGGCGCCTTTGACGTCCCCTATCATCGCTATGGATCCCGGGTCACCTCTCCAGATACGGAAAAATCCTTCTTCGACGGAATAGACATCTCGCTCGCCGGCATCGTCGCCCTCGCGCCGGGCCAGCATGCGTTTCTCTCCGAGGGTCTGCGCCAGATCGCCGCCTCCGTGGAACAGGCCACCCGCCAACCCGAGAAAGTAACCCCCCTGGCCTCCGGTCTGAAACAAACGCAGTTACTCATCCAAAAGGTTGAGGCGTCGAATCTCTCCCCCGAAGAAAAGTACAACGTAAACCACGAGCTCGCGGTCAAGCAGGCCCAATTCAACAGCGCCCTCATCGAGGCGCTCGGCGTCACGTTCACTGCGGTGGTGGCGCCTTCTTCGCCGGACCGCGGCCGCTCCGGCTTCGCGGTCGACGCGCAAGATACCTTTGCCACCGCCGTGCCCGGCTACTCCTTCGGCATTTCTGCCTACCTCACCAATCCCAATACCGTCCCTATCCAAATCAAAGAGGTCTCCCTCCATTCCAACGGAGCAGGGGACTGGAACATCGCCAACACCACCCCGCTCCACGGCCTCGCGCAAGGCAACCAGCGCCAGACCGCCGAATTTAAGGTCGTCGTGCCGGCGGACGCCACGTTCACCCAGGCATGTTTCCACCGCAAGAGTCTCGCGCAGTCTTACTACGACCTTGACAGCGTGCATTGCCTTGACCATCCCTTGCCGCCCTATCCTCTGGAAGCGTGGTTGGAATTCACCGTCGACGGGGCCACGGTCCGAACCGGGCAGGTGGTACAAACGGTCCAGCACGAGGTCGGCCGCGGAGGTGTTTATAACCCCCTCCTGGTCGCGCCGGCGATTTCCGTAGCGGCCACGGCCACGGCGGGCATCATTCCCCTGGACCAAACCAAGCCTGCGATGGTCAACGTGCGGGTACGCAGCAACGTCGCCGGCAAAACCCCGGCCCAGCTCCATTTGGATCTGCCGCCGGGCTGGCAATCCCAGCCGCAATCCGCGCCCTTTACCGGAGCGCAGACCATAAGCTTCGCCGTAACCCCGCAGAATTTGGAGCCGCAGACCTATGCGGTCACCCCGGTCGCCGACTTTCAGGGGCATGCCTACACCCAGGGCTATGAAACGGTGGGCTACCCGGGCCTGCGTCCTTATAACTACTACCAGCCTGGTCCTTATAAAGTGGCGGGGGTCGATGTCAAGGTAGCTCCCGGTCTCAAGGTGGGTTATGTCATGGGCACGGGCGACGATGTGCCGGGTTCGTTGGAGAGCCTGGGCGTCGCGGTACATTTGTTGCCACCGGGCGACATCATGGCGGGTGATCTCTCTGTGTATGACGTGATCGTGCTGGGTGTGCGCGCCTATGCCGCCCGTCCCGAGCTGGCCGCATCCAACGGCCGCCTCCTGGACTATGTCAAGCAGGGAGGGGTGCTCCTGGTGCAATACAACAGTGGAGAGTACGACCACAACTACGGCCCTTATCCTTTAACGCTGAGCAGAGATCCGGAAAAAGTAGTAGACGAAGCAGGAGCAGTGCAGCTATTGGAGCCCGACAGCCCCATATTTTCCTACCCCAACCGCATCACCCCGGCGGACTTCCAGGGCTGGGTAGAGGAGCGGGGTCATTCCTTCATGCAATCCTGGGACTCGCATTACGAGGCGCTGACAGAAATGCACGACCCCGGCCAGGACCAGCAAAAAGGAGGCCTCCTCTACGCGAAATACGGTAAAGGCGCCTACATCTATATGGCCTACGCCTTATACCGCCAACTCCCGGAGGGCGTTCCGGGCGCCTACCGTCTCTTCGCCAACCTCCTAAGTCTCCCCAAAGCCCCCAAACCCTAAACCAACCCAAATCTTCTAAGGACTAAGCAATAATGGGTGCCCCATATCTCGCGCTTTTTGCGAGATGTGGGTGGGATCTCTCCTAACCACCGGAGCAGAGGGAACAAACATTCATCCCCTACCGGTACTCCGAACAAAACCCAGGAGCCCCCGACCCAATCAACCCACAACCGCGTTTAATCTCATCCACAATCATCGAACACGCATTCTGCGCATTGCACGGAGGATGGGTAGCCGGCGACACCTGCAAGCATTCATTCACCAACTGCCGGGACCGTTCGATCCCCACCGCATTCAAGCAAGTCCCCGTAGTACTCGGAGGCCCCACAGCGGGCTGCGCCGGCGCCAGGTAAGCCTCCGGGACCCCGAACGCCTCGGCAATCTGGTGCAGCTCCGTCCGCAACCTCTCCCATTGCGCGGTAGTCTGCGCATTCAACTGCAGGCTATACACCTTAGGGTCAATCTGCGCCGCCGTATTCACCAGCGCCGTCACATCCCCCTCTGCCTTCCTGGAACCCTTAAACGTCTCCAACGCGCTGTTCGCCTGTTTAGCAAACGTATCCGCCAGCCCCTGGGCAGCCTTTTCCTGGCTGGTCCCGCGAATCGTGCTCTTCTTCAACGCATTCCCAAAACTCTTACGAAACCCCTGCGCGTCGGTCTTCAGATTGGCCATTAACTGCTGCAGATCCTTGTCATCCAACCGCCCCTGGGCTACCGCCAATCGATCCCCGCTCACCAAAACAGCCAACAGAATCAGAACCCCTAACCGCAGAGCAGTTTTGCAATTGGTGTAGACCGAACCCGGATTTCCTGTAGATGTTGTTGGAGCTACCGAACTGCATGCGACTTTCCGCGAAGAAAGTCGCACATCGTTGTTCTCGGCGAGTGCCGCGCGGCAGGAAATCCGGGAAGCGACCCGCCTTTTCGTGGTTTTCTCCCAAGGAAAACCACACCTCGCGATCTTTTTCAGTCCACAGTAATTGCGAAACTGCTCTAGGACCATCCCTCTTTCTCCTTCGCGCCCCTGTATCCTATCGCAAGAAGCATGCCCCCCACCCCTTTCCTCACCGACAGTTACGTCTTCGATTGGCAAGCCCGATCCTTCCGCGCCGACCTCATCTTTGTGCTTCCCATCGCTATCTGTCTCGGCATCGGGATAGCGGTAGGGCATCCGGGCGCCGGCATGATCGCCGCCGGCGGAGCCTTTACCGTCGGCTTTGGGGCCAAGCAGCACATTGACGACTCCCATATCCTGCCCATGATCCTGGCCTCATTGGGCATTTCCATCTTTACCTTCGTCGGCATGGTGGCGGGCCACACCAATTTCATCCTGGTGTTGTTCGCTGCCGGCACGGCCTTTGTTTACGGAATGCTCTCTTTACGCGAGCCGGCCATCAGCTGGGTGGGGCAGCAGTCCGTGGTCTACCTGCTCATCGCCTCCGGCTACCCCTTTTCCCCCCGGGCGGCGGCCGTCCGCTCCTCGTTGGTCCTGGCCGGGGCCGTCTTACAAATCATTGCCTCCAGCATCCTGCTCCGGCTCCTGCACCAATTGCGTGCGGACCTCATGGCGGTCGCAAGTCATCTCCGCGCGGAGCACCAGGCCTTGCGCCTCTCGGTGGAGCAGGCCGCACGTTCGCTCGTCCGGCGCAGTGAACCGCCCAGCGCCTTACCGTACGCTCTCCGTCTCGCCGTCACCCTCGGGGTCAGCACAGAAATCTACCGCCACTTCGGCTTCGCCAATGGATATTGGATACCCATGACCGCCCTGCTCGTCCTGAGGCCAGGACTAAGTGACACCGCCAATCGAGCCATTGCCCGAACCGTTGGCACCCTTGCCGGGGCCATGCTGGCCAGCTTTGCTCTGGCCCATCTTGCCCCCGCCCCGCCCATATTGGCCGTAGTCGCCCTGTTTTTCGCTTGGCTTGCCTACTCCCTCAACAACGTGAACTACGGGCTTTTCACGCTTTGTCTTACCGCCTACATTGTCTCCCTGCTGGGCATCGCCAACCTTCCCGGCAACGTGGTTGCGTACCACCGCGCCATCAGCACCATCGTTGGGGGAGCGTTGGCGCTTAGCGTAAGGTTGATCGTGATCCGCTACCGCAAGCGGTACGCCAGCCAACCGGTCATCTCCCCTACCGGCTGACCGTCCCTCCCACTCCGGAAGCGATAGCACCCAGTCCTCGCCCTTACTTACGTCGGCTACATTGAAAAGCCGGCCCTGTTCCACTTCTCTCTTCCCACCGTCCCAGATCGATCTTCCGTCAAAATGGCTGGCCGGCGACGCCACGGCATCCCGTATTTCACGCAGTTCAACCGGCCGCCCAACCTTCAACAGATAGGTGCGGATCACTTCCGACCGTCCCAAACCCTCGTATTCGCCCCGTTCCGGCTTCTGCTCCGTCAACGCATCCAGCGTCTGTTCCAGCTTCTTTACCAGCTCCGGCGCCAACGCGCGCAGCTCTCCCAATATCTCGTCTCGCCGTTGCGTCAGCAAGCGAATCGTGAGTGTGGATCTGGGCCCCATCGGCACTTTCTCCGGCATGCCCAAAAAGAAGCAGGCTCTTTGTTTACCCGCGCACCATGCGCTAGCGGAAGAGACAGAAAAAACTCAACAAACTTTTGAAATGTTAGCGTCATTTAACGCCTAAATTCGCCTAAGCGAAAGCACAAAATCAAAAAGTTGAATCTGTAATTCAAAACGGAACAAACCTCGAAACTCCACTCCTCCGCCGCATTCTTCAATATCATGGGAACAAGAGGTTGCTCTTCCCCCGAGGATCCTGGATGAAGAAGTCTGAAGTGCTGCATGCCTGGGCCAGCATCTTATACGGTCAGAAGCCGAGTCTTTCCATAGAGATCACCCGCGAGTGCCCGCTCCGCTGCCCTGGTTGCTACGCCTACGAGCCCGAGCATCTTGGCGCCGCCGGAGTAAACCTCCGCCAACTGTCTGATTACAAGGGTGACGACCTGGTCCGCAGGCTGCTGGCCATCGTCGATCGCGAGCGTCCCATTCATCTCTCCCTGGTGGGTGGCGACCCTTTGGTGCGTTATCGCGAGTTGGAGGTCCTTCTCCCGCAGCTCGAGCAGCGCGGGGTGCATGTGCAGTTGGTGACCAGCGCCTTCCGTCCCTTACCCAAGGTATGGAACACGCTTTCCAAGCTCAGCCTGGTGGTTTCGATCGATGGCCTGCAGCCGGAGCATGATGAGCGTCGCAAGCCCGCCACCTACGAGCGCATTCTCAAATCGATCAGCGAGAGTTTTGTGACCATTCACTGCACGGTCACCGGCCAAATCGCCGGCCGCCCAGGATATCTCGAAGAGTTTCTCCGCTTTTGGAGTGACCGTCCCCAGGTCAAGCGCATCTGGGTGAGTCTTTTCACCCCGCAGCAAGGCGCCGTAGGCCCTGAGATCCTCACCCCATCCATGCGGACGGAAGTGTTGGACGAGCTCGACCGGCTTCATCCTCTTTATCCCAAGTTCCAGATGAACGGGCAAATGATCGAGGAGCTGCGTCACCCCCCGCAATCGCCGGACGAGTGCATCTTCGCCCGCACGACCACGTCGTTATCGGCCGATCTTCAAACCCAAATTGGCCCCTGCCAATTCGGCGGCACCCCGGACTGCACCCAATGTGGCTGTGTAGCCTCGATGGCCTTAGCGGCGGTAGGTCACCACCAAGTCATGCCGGGCCTGACCGCAGGAGATCTAATGTTTGCCTCCGAGCGCATAGGCAACAAGATCGGCAAACTCCGCTCCCTCTTCCGCCCCAAGCCCCAAACCGTGCCCGTCTCGCCCTTAACGGTAATTCAATAACCAGCTTCCCACCCACATCCCTTTCGGTTGAAGAAACAGGGGGTGGCCCATATCTCGCGTTTTTTGCGAGATGTGGGTGGGAAGCTGAGGAATCAACGGAACCCACCGGTAACAATCCGAACCCTAAAAACTAATCCGCCCCGTAATCTCCACATTCCGAGGTCCCG
>Ga0302324_100017901_pt1 | contig 14010 bp, 13 predicted proteins | sample Palsa_T0_1_FD_201949 | JGI IMG/M metagenome (GOLD analysis project Ga0302324, IMG submission 201949) | Peat permafrost microbial communities from Stordalen Mire near Abisko, Sweden - Palsa_T0_1 | ecosystem: Environmental > Terrestrial > Soil > Palsa > Peat permafrost | place: Sweden: Abisko... | reverse complement strand
TCCCGAAAGTCGACCGGCCCGCTTGACCAACGCCCCAAGAAAAGGCAGCGGCAAGAGATAGTTGAGCCCGCCCCGCACAAAAAAGCTGCCCGCGATCTGCGCCGTTCGGTCCGGGTTCAGCAGCTGAACCCCACAGGCCACATACAAAGAGCCGGCAAATTCCCGGTAACATCCTTCGATCGACCTGCCCTCGACCAGCGTGTCTGAGTTGATCAAAAGAACCACCCCGGCGCCCGACTGCCGGATACCCTCATTGTTGGCCCTGGCAAAGCCGGCATTGTACTCCATCTGGATCCACCGAACGGACGGGAAAACAGGGCAGACCTTTTCCCGGCTGCTATCGCCCGACGCATTATCCACCACGATCACCTCAAAAGACAGCTTCCCGGTCTGGTCATAGATGGTCCGCAGACAGTCAATGACCATCTCCGGCGTTCGATAATTCACTATGATGATGGACAACTGTATCAAGGGTTATTCTTCTTTTTTGAAAAAGGGAAACCCAACAGGGCCAGCAGACCCGCCGCACTGACAACGAGCGTATGCTTGAGCTTCATGACCGGGACATAAAAGACGACCACAACAGCCTGCCATCGCGACCGCTCCCAAACTTTGCCCAGATAAAGCCGGTATTTTTTTGTATTGTTCTTTCTGACCGCATTAAAGACGGCAAATTTCCGGTAAAGGAGCATCAGTTGATCCCCCGGAAGCTTCTTCTCCAGCCCCGCAAGCTGTCTTTCTATCCTAATCTTTGCCAGATCGTTGACCACATCCCCCTGGGTAGAAGTAAGCGAGGATTCGTGTTCCCTGTAATAATACAGATCGTAACGCGGCAGATACCTGAAATTGAATGTAAGAAAGGCCCGCATGAAAAAATCGTAGTCCTCGATCAGGAAAGCTCCGGGGTTATAGCCTTTGTTGGCAAAAAAGATCTCGCTCTTATACAGGAAACAGGCCCCGCAACCAAGCCATTCGGTAAATCCGTCATAGATATTGTTGAACTTTCTGCTCCCCATCACCCGGTCCTGATCATCTACCAGGTAATAGTCCGTATAAACCAGGTCGGTTTCCGGATTTGCCGTGAGCTCCCGAACGAGAATCGCCAGCGCTTCGGGTGCATAATAGTTGTCATCCGAGGTCCAGCTATGGTATTTGCCCCGGGCTTGTTCGAACCCCGTATTCAACGATAGCGGCAATTTTTTATTGAATGCATTGTGGATGACCCTTACCCTCGCATCAGCCAGTGCATATCCATCCGCAATAGCACCGGTGTCGTCAGTTGAACAATCATTGACGATAATGAGCTCGAGATCACCGAACGTCTGGGACAAGCAGCTGTCTACCGACTTTCTCAAATAACGGGCGCCGTTATAGGTCGGCAGGACGATCGAGATCAGCGGCGTTGCCATGATGTATCATTTAGCAGGATGTCGACAATTTTGCCGGCGCTGGTCCCATCCCCATAGGGATTGACCGCCCTGGCCATCCGGTCGTATTCGCCGGGATCATCCAACAGCCGCCGGGCATACAGCAATATCTTTTCCTTCGAAGTTCCGATCAGCACGGCGGTGCCTGCCTCGATCCCTTCCGTCCGCTCCGTGACGTCCCGGATCACAAGCACTGGTTTACCGAGCGCCGGCGCCTCCTCCTGGATCCCGCCTGAGTCGGTGATCACCAGGTAACAATGGTCGAGCAGCCAGATCATCGTCGCATAGTCCACCGGCGGGATCAGGTGGATCGCGGCAACATTCCCCAGCCGGGCATGCACCACATCGCGGATATTTGGATTGAGATGGACTGGATATATGATGCTGACGTCCGGGTAGCCCTTGGTCAGCTCCAGCAGCGCATCACAGATCTCCTCGAATGGCCGGCCGAAACTTTCCCTCCGGTGACCCGTGACCAGGATCAACCGCCTGCCGGGCGAAATAGCCGGGATATCCGCCGGACGTCCTGCAGCTTGCCGCACTTTCTCAACCCCATACAGCAGTGCATCGATCACCGTATTCCCTACCTGCCGGATCGCCCCGCTCACCCGCTCCTGCCGCAGATTCTCCGTCGCCAGCAAGGTGGGTGTCAGGTGAAGATCGGTCATCGCGCTGATCAACTTCCGGTTGATCTCTTCCGGGAAAGGGGAATATTTATTATGGCTCCGCAACCCGGCTTCAACATGCGCAATGCTGACCTTGGCATAGAAGGCCGCCAGCGCTCCCGCAAATGCGCTTGTCGTATCCCCCTGCACAAGTACCAGGTCCGGCTGCCACTCCCGAAGCACCGCCTGCAACAAGGTCAGGCAACGTGCGGTTATATCGTATAAGGTCTGATTGGGTTGCATCAACTCCAGGTCATAGTCGCCGGCGATCTCAAAGAACCGCATCACCTGATCGAGCATCTCGCGGTGCTGACCGGTCAAACAGATTTTTATATCGAGCCGGTCCGGATGCTTTTGGCATTCCTTGATGATCGGCGCCATTTTAATCGCTTCCGGCCTCGTTCCGAATATAAATAACAATTTATGCATGACTTGGAAGATCAGTATGGGCTATAATATAGTTATTTTCTCCAACAATGTTTCTCCTGCTGACGGATCGTACAAAGCGATTGCCCGCGCGTGCGCCCGCAATCCGATGGCTTCCCACTGCTCCTTCTCCTCCCAGGCTCTTTCCAGTCCCTTGTCCAGGGCATCTGGCGTGGCTGCAGCAGCGATGAATCCCGAAATACCGTCCACGATCCATTCGGCGGCGCCGCCCACATCGGTAGCCACACAAGGCCGGCCGCAAAGCATGGCTTCCACGATGGCCAACGGCATTCCTTCCATATGAGAAGGCATGACCAATAAATGATTTTTTTCCCAAACGGCACGGATATCATCGGTTTTCCCATGCAGCACCACCCTGTCCCCCAGCCTGTAATAGACCACCAGGTCTTCCAGGTATTTCCGGTCGGCGCCCTCACCATAAATATTCAGCTCCCAGTCTCTGCCTGCCCACTTCTGTTCCCGGAGAACGGAAAGTAAAATGTCCTGCCCTTTATGCGAAGTCAGGAGATTCCCAACAGTCGCCATCCGGATCCTCTCTGTCGCCGGCATCCCGATCGGACCCGTATTTTTCATATTCACCGGGTTACGGATCACCACGGCATTGGGGATACCATGGCACAACTGGCGTTCCGCCGTCCGCCGGCTTCTGTCGGAGATAAAACATACCTCCCGCGCACGTACATAGGCCTTCAGCAAAATACGCCTTTCCGTCTCCGGCATTCCGCCTGCGGTATCGCTGTTCAGGTGTCCGATGATATAAAAGACAGCCGCGGATCGGTCAAGACACCGCAGCAATGATCTTTCACCCGCGATAGAATAACAGGTCCCGTTATACAATACAATATCGGGGCGATGCCGGAACACCCGCCGAAAAGGGTTGCTGAGTTTTTTTTTGATAAAATTCACCAACAGCTTTAGCTGTCTTTTCCGGGAAGACAATCCGGGAGGAAAATAACCGGGCCGCTGATACAAAACGGCCCCTGCTGCCTGAAGCTCCTTCAATCTGGGATGAATAACAGGAAAATCGAAAGAAAGGTGGATGATCGTATGGCCCTGCTTAAGGGCTGCTTTCGCCATGGCATACCATAGTTCCTCACTGCCGCCCCAGGGCTCCCGGATCATGGAAATAATGGCAATTTTCATTGGATATCCCTTATTTTTTTACATAGAATGACATTATTGAGGTACAGATCCCGGCGGTCGGGCAATATTCTATTGAGAAAAAGGGCCAGGAGATTCAGGCTTGTATAGGTAAAAAACCGGAAAGCCGATCGTAACACCGGGATCTTCCGGAAATAGGGATTGATATGCTGATGGATATACATGATCCATAGCTGGAAAACCGTTTCCACATTATTCCCGGTCTTTCCCTGCTGTAATACCTCAAAACCGTGTTTTTCGAACAGGTGCCGCAGTCCGTAAGACGAATACCGGGCAAAGTCATTTGGGATCTCATGCTCGCATATGGCAAATGGACAAGTGGCCAGGATCATACCCCCCGGCTTCAGAACCCGGTTAAGCTCGCCGAGCACCTCGGTCAAATTGAATACATGCTCGAACACCTCACTGCTGAAGATCGAGTCAAAAGTATCATTTTCGAAAGGGATCCGTTTACCGTCATAAAAAACATCGATCTGCTCATTCTTATGCGGATGACCGGGGTTCTCATAATCGATGCCGATATATTCCCGGACTTCAAAGAGCGAACGGTATGGCTTGGACCCACACCCAAAATCCATGAGTCGGCCAGTCAATTCCGGAGCGTATTTGGCGATAGCCTGCAGCAGTCTGCTTCGCGTAAGGAATGCGGGATAGCTGATCCCCGGATTAAATTCGTATCCGATCCCAGGCTTCTTCATCATAGCTGTTTGATTGCCGTCCTGCCGGTCTCATCGATCCTGTCCAGCAAAATTGGCTGCCGGTGGCCGCCAAAGTATTCTTCCACGGCCTTTCTGGCGCCCACCCAATGACCATAATCATCCAATATCAGGACGCCGCCTTTCTTTAACCGGGGATAAAGATGCTCCAACTCGTGACGGGTTGACTCATACCAGTCCGTATCCAGTCTCAGGATCGCTATTTCCTCCGGCAAAGCGCCGGGGATGGTATCCTCTACCTTACCCTTTATATAATGGATTTTGCTGCCCGGGTAACGGGTCGTCTGCATCCCTTCCTGAACGGTCTCCAGCGTGGAATACGCCCAGATCATGTTCTTTTCCTTATTTCCGCCGGCGGCAAGCAGGTCTTTTGCGGAAGCCCCGTCAAAAGTCTTGTCGCGGTCATCCGGTTCCGACATTCCTTCATAGGTATCATAAAGAAAAAGATCCCGCTCCATCCGGCCAAGATGCGCCAGCGTATGGGCAACGGCCATCATGCTGCCACCCTTCCAGACACCACACTCCACGATCGCGCCGGGTATATTATACTTTTCCACATAAAGCACCGCCTCGATCAGGGAATAGATGCGCTCGGGACTGGTCATCGTATTGTTCTGCACTTTCCGCACGATCTCCTTGTGTAAAGACTCGAAATCGGAAGGAAGGCTCCTGACTTTATCTCTTTTTACTATCTCATAGCCCAACCGCCGTATCGTCTTAATTATAAGCCGTTTCATGCAGAATTAATAGTTTAAGATGCAATATAAATATTCTTCGACTCCAACCGCTGAAGATAACTTAGAAACCGTTTCAATCCCTCACGCTTGGTATCGTCCAGGTGATAATCGAGATACCGGGTATAATATTGGTGCAGGTCAAATTCATTGTAGGGGTTTTGCGCAACGATCGCATCGATCTGTTGTAAGCCTATCTTGTTCGCTTCATTGAATTCCCGGATGAACCCGGCATCCAGCGGCTTGTTACTGATCCATGCGGCAAATACAAAGGGGAGCCCCGTCATGTCCTTCCATGCCTCCCCCAAGTCATAAACGTGGCTGGAAATCCTTCTTTGCTCCAGCGCGCGATCACCGATAACTATCCCTGCCGTCGTCCCTTTTATTTCCTGGCGGAAATCCTTTCCCGCCTCCACCAGTTCCGGCTTTATCTTCCAGTAGTCCCGCAGCAGGATACGGGCAAGCTGGACCGATGTCCGGCTTTGGTAGTCCATCAATACCCGTTCGACCTTTTCAACAGGTGTCTCGCTAAACAGGCAAACCGATGCGACCGGTCCGTCACAGCCGATACAACAATCGCCATTGATATGCCACACATCCATCTTCGGAAGTATTGCCACCGGCACCAGGCCCATATCGATCTCATCTTCCAGCAGAAGGGTCGCGATCCGTGATGGATAATCGATCCTGAGCTCGATCTGTTCCATGACAGCTGACCTTTCTATTCCATAGAGTAGCGGTTTTGTATTCAAATAGCTGACGGCCCCAACTCGTATTTTTCTGTCCAATTCCTTTATGTTAATTTTGACTGCAAAAGTACAGTAGCTGCATTAATTGTACAATTTAATTACACTGCATGGAATTGAATACTTTAACCGCTATTTCTCCCATCGATGGACGGTATTATGGACAAGTACGGCATCTGGATGAATATTTTTCCGAATATGCCCTGATCAGGTACCGGGTATTGGTGGAGGTGGAGTATTTCTTGTTCCTTGCCAGAAAAAGGTTTTTCTCCTTCCCGATAGCCTCCCGGCGGAAATTACAGGCAGTAGCCGAGCAATTCAGTCTGGAAGATGCCATCTGGATAAAAGAAGCAGAAAAGACGACGAATCACGATGTAAAGGCGGTGGAATATTTTCTAAAGACTAAGTTAACCGAAGGGAAGACAGATGCAGCGGGGCTGGAGGAATGGATTCATTTCGGTCTCACTTCGCAGGACATCAACAATACGGCCATTCCCCTGTCGTGGAAGCATGCCATGGAATTCGAGTACCTGCCTGCACTCCTGAACCTGAAGCGGCAACTGCAGGTGTTGGCAAAGGATTGGGCGGCCATCCCGATGCTGGCGCGAACCCACGGACAGGCGGCCAGTCCCACCCGGCTGGGGAAGGAGATCATGGTTTTTATCGAAAGGATCGAGAACCAGGTCGAGCTTTTGATCCAGGTGCCATTTTCGGCCAAATTCGGTGGCGCTACCGGCAACTTCAATGCACATTATGTCGCTTTTCCCGGGAAGGATTGGGTCAAGCTGGCCAACGAATTTGTCGAAGGCACGCTGGGTCTGCAGCGCCAGCAGTACACCACGCAGATCGAACATTACGATAACCTGGCCGCCCATTTTGATGCGATCGCACGCATCAATACGATCCTGATCGATTTCTGCCGGGATATCTGGACATATGTCTCGATGGATTATTTCAAACAAAAGACAAAAAAAGGGGAAATCGGATCCTCGGCCATGCCGCACAAAGTGAACCCCATCGATTTTGAAAATGCGGAGGGCAACCTGGGAATGGCGAATGCGCTGCTGGGACATTTCTCGGCCAAGCTACCGATTTCCCGGCTGCAGCGCGACCTTACGGATTCCACTGTGCTGCGGAATATAGGAGTACCCTTCGCCCATACTATCCTGGCTTTGAAATCTATCGAAAAAGGACTGGACAAACTGGTATTGAACCGCGGGAAACTGGAGCAGGATCTGGAAAATAATTGGGCGGTCGTCGCCGAGGCCATCCAGACTGTTCTGCGGAAGGAAAAGTATCCCAAACCGTTTGAAGCGTTGAAAGAACTGACCAGAGGGAATACAGGGATCACACAGCAATCCATCCACGCTTTTATTGATCAGCTAAAGATAACTAATGCATTGAAAAAGAGCCTAAAACGCATCACACCTCATAATTATACCGGCGTAAATAGTATATAAATCAGGAGAATTGGCCAGACGGCCCCTGCTTTACGAAAAAAGCGCCCATATTCTTTTCCTGATCGTTTCCCATACCGGGCCAATATCTTCGGACAGTTTCAACGCGATCACAGCACCTACATAAATGAGCAGGAAACAAACGCTTCGCACAAACAGCCAAAGCAACCCATATCGGTTGCCGAAGGCAAGCTCACATATCAGATAGCCTGCGCCACCCAGCAACACTGTATAAAGAGAATGGCGCGTGAAAGGCTGTAGCTTGAACTCGCGGTAGAGAAAGAAGCAGCGGATGCCGTTGTACACCGCGAAAGTGAAGAGATCCGCAACCGCCGGTCCCACCATCCCGATATATTTTGCCAACAGAAAGTTCAACGGCAAGGTCAGCCCCACCAGGATCAGCCCGGAAATGAAATCAAAGCGCCAACGTGTCGAGGTAGCGATGATCTGGCCATTCACTCCCGTACCCAGATCGACGATCCGGGCAAGACCGATAAAAATGAATGCCAGCCGTGATTCCAGGTATAGTCGAGGGAATCCGAATGTAATAATGCCGTCCCGGAAATTGATCAGCAGCAGCACAAACATCCCCACGGAAAAGATCAACTGGGTGATCGAGGACCGCCGGTAGATTCGACTGATCCGCCCGCGATCCTTGTCCTTCCATGCCTGCGACAAGGGCCCAATGGAGGCAGCCGCTACCCCCCGTTGCGGTGCCTGAATCAAACTCCCGGCAAACTGCGCCATCTGGAAAAGTCCTACCGCTGTCAGTCCACCCGGAACTACGGCCGCGATAATGATCTGCGCAAAAAAAAACGCAACATTGTACACCACCCCACCGCTCCATGCCAACAAAGCCAGCGCCCTCATCCGGGGAAAGAATTTTCGGGTCACGATACTCACCTTACCCACCGGATGCAGTTGACCCGACCACAGCAGATATCCGATCAGGATAAGACTTATCAACAGATAGTTGAAAGCATATAGCTTGATCACGGTACCGAATCCCCGGATGACCCCGCAGAGATATAGGATCAGCAAAACAAGCGTTATCAACCTGAACATAATCTCCCGCAGTAAGTTCGTCTGCACCGCCTTCTTCAGCTGCCAGGCATAGTTTTCCAGGAGCGTGTAGACGGTCAACCCCAGCGCAAAAGGAAAGATCCAGTAATAATAAGAAACAAAGGCCGGTGATTTCTCCTTATAATAGTGGACCACCTGCCCATGAAACACCACTCCGGCGATGGTGACCAGCCCGAAGCCTGCCAGGGTGATTAGCAATGCCCAGGTGATCATATCGTTTTTTTGGGGCGAAAGCTTGTCTTTGTAATAGGGGTAGAATTTGGCGACTACGGCAGGCATGCCCACATTTGCCAACGAATACAGGATCATGCTGATGGCCAGGAACATTCCGCTGATCAGTCCATACTGATCGGGCGTGAATTCCCGGGTGAGAATGATATTGGTGATCGCCCCAAGGCCAAAGCCGAGGTATACAACCCCGGAAGAAATGATGCTTTGCTTGCGGATCGTGGTCATTTATTGAAATACTAATTTCTAAATCCGTTGTATCCAAAGGCTTTTTGGCCTGACAGGGTGGTTGCAAAAATGCGAAGATCCCGCTTGAGGAAAAGTTGAAGCAAAGGAAGGATCTTCAGCGACTTTTAGTCTCATATAATCACTGAAAAACAGAATTTTAAAGCTGCTATTGAACAAAAGAAAATTATGTACACTGTATACTTCGCTCCAAAGCAGTTTTAATTCAAGTAAGTATTCTTTTGTATACTCAAAAGGATAGTAGATGTCATGAAAATGAATGATCACTCCTTTATTCAGGGTAGGCAGGATCTCCGTCAACAGGTAATTTACGTCACTTCCTGGTTTTGAAACGTGACTGGAATCAATAAATAAAATATCATTTTTTTCTAAAATACTGAAGTCTGCCGGTGAGACCTTTTGCACTCTTTCCCTTATTAATTTAATCCCAATATTATTATAATCCCCTTTCTTCAAAACATTGTCCAAACAATATTGAGGCTCGGGTTCTATAAAGATAAATTTTGTATCAAGGCCGTGCTGTTCACTGGCATCAATCATACAGCCGGAAGAAGCTCCCGATCCGACCTCGATAACATTCCCGGGGCGAAATCTTGCCATCATCGCATGCAACACAATTCCATCCACATACTGATAGGAAGGGCTGTTGCCATAATATCGTTTAGCAGGCTCTTTTTCCCAGGGAATGTTAAAACCTGACTCATTATTCAACAAATAAGTCATAAACTCTTTCTGTGTCTCTTCATTTAAATCAATTCCCGGCAGTTTTTTTCGTCCCCATATATCAGCCTGCCTTTCCATCAAATCATCCACATCGGCAACCGGGCTATAATAGTGCCCTGGCCGAAAACTTGAATTATGTTTATATAGGTATGCATATCTTATAAAGGGTATACGTGTAAGCACCTTACCGATTATTTTTTTCATATTCATAACGTGATATTAATATGGATTTTAGTAGGGTTTCTAGCTGAATCCCAACGCAATATCTGTAATATATTGACATAAACAATACCGACGGAACCCTTCGTCATCTCCATAAGAGCGAAAAATAAATTTCCGCAGAACAGCAGCCTGTCAAATGACCCCTATAAGCCGGCGAAAATGAGAAAGCGCCAAACGTATTTCATAAAAAACAATACGTTCAGCGCTCCATTTTGCTTTTCAGGGCTTCCTATGCTAGTTTGTAGTAGTGGAGTACGTTATGACCAGCTGAGGCCGTTCCAGGGAATCCGGGCATTCCGAAGTGGCAAATTCCATGGCCCGATAATTTTGCTCGGTTTGCAATTTCAACAGATACCCAAAATTCGTCGAGGGGCTTGCCACCTGCTGCTTGACCATGTTCGTAATATCGACCGCAACGTTGTAGTTCCATGAGCTTGTAGAAGGTAGGATCGTATCCTGCCCTGCACTCGTTGCCCCCGGCGCATTGTTCCAGGTAATCGAATCCTGGGTCCAGGTGCCGCCCGTTACCATTTGGATAAGGACGCCATTGGGGTAACTGCTATTGCTGGGATAAGAATCGCCGAAGGGGAATGAAGCGGAGCTGTCGGTACCCTCGCCATACAGATAGAGGATAGCAGAAGTGACCGTGGCCGTTGCCGGGATCTTAGCCAGGCTGTCGAACCGGAGATAACCGCGCCATGTAGCGGAATCGTAATTGTGCCAGCTTAATGTCCATCTGGCCATAACCAACTCATGCGCAAAATTCAGGTTCGTATTGCCGTCCGCCGGATCGTTGTCAATTAAGGCGACATACGAATCCTGGGCCGTAGTACTGTCAGGCCGGAGTGTCAGCGTATACTCATTAGTCTGGGGAAGAGGCTTTGCTGTCTTCTGACAGCTGAAAAGAAGTGATACACTGGTTGTTAAGATAAGAAATTGAACAAAGGCTTTCATAATAGGTACATTTTGATTTAAAATTTGCGAAATTTAAAACGCCTTCCCCCACCGATAAATTGTGTTCGCCATCCGGGCCTGCCGGTCATTTATGTATCTCTGAAGTAAAATGAAATTCGATCTCGGGATTGTTCGTTCGTTCCGTATTTAGAAACCATTCACTCTGAGCAAGATATACAAGATAGCCATCTTTGTCTTCGGCGATATTGGCGTGCTTGAACCGGGTGAAATCTTCCAGTTTTTTTGGGTCTTTGCTGGTGATCCAGCAGGCTTTATAAAAGGGCAGCGCATTGAACTGCACCGAAGCGCCATATTCATGCAAAAGACGATACTGAATGACCTCAAACTGCAGCTCGCCAACACAGCCGATTATTTTCTTATTGCCGCCGTATTGGGTGAACAGCTGGGCAACACCTTCATCGGTCAATTGGAGCAGTCCTTTTTCTAATTGCTTGGTTTTCATAGGATCTTTATTGATTACCTCTTTAAAGATTTCCGGCGAAAAAGAAGGGATCCCGGTAAAATAGAACGCTTCCCCCTCGGTAAGCGTGTCGCCTATTTTAAAGCTGCCGGTATCGAATAAGCCCACCACATCGCCCGGATAAGCTTCCTCAATGACATCTTTATCTCTGGCCAGGAAAGTGTAGGGATTGCTGAACCGGACATCCTTGTCCAGGCGGACATGATGGAAATATTTGTTACGTTCGAACCTGCCGCTGCAGACCCGGAGAAATGCAATCCGGTCCCGATGCTTGGGGTCCAGATTGGCATGGATCTTAAAGATAAAGCCGCTGAATTTGTCCTCCCCGACATCGAGATGACGGGTAGAGGTTTCCCGGCTGCGGGGCCCGGGAGCGATCCGGACAAAAGTATCCAGCATTTCACGCACCCCGAAATTGTTGATCGCACTGCCGAAAAATACCGGCGCCACCTTCCCGGCAAGATAATCATCGACGCTCAGCTGGCCGTGGACGCCATCGACCAGCTCAACATCCTCCCGAAGAACGGCGGCATCCTTTTCCCCCAGCTTTTCATCCAGCAGGGCGTTGTCCAGCCGCTCGATCTTTACCATATCCTCCTCGCTGCCCTTGGTATTGGCCGTAAATAGCACTAAGTTCTTGTCATACAGGTTATAGACCCCCTTAAAATCCTTTCCGCTATTGATCGGCCAGCCCATGGGGTGCAACTGGATATTGAGCTCTTTCTCGATCTCTTCCAGCAGGTCGAAACGGTTTTTGCCGTCACGGTCCATTTTATTGATGAAGACGATCACCGGGGTCAAACGCATCCGGCAGACTTCCATCAGGCGGCGGGTCTGGGCCTCCACCCCATTCACACTGTCGATCACCAGGATAACGCTATCCACCGCCGTAAGGGTGCGATAGGTGTCTTCCGCAAAATCCTTGTGGCCGGGCGTATCCAACAAATTGATCAGCATCCCTTTGTACTCAAAACTCATGACGGAGGTGGCCACCGAGATACCCCGCTGTCTTTCGATCTCCATAAAATCGCTGGTAGCGTGCTTCTTGATCTTATTGCTTTTGACGGCCCCTGCGGTCTGGATGGCGCCCCCGAATAAGAGAAATTTTTCCGTCAGCGTCGTTTTACCTGCATCGGGATGGGAAATAATGGCAAATGTCTTGCGCTTGCCGATTTCGGCGGTGTACTTCTGTGTCATCGGGCCGCAAATGTACGAAAAAGAGGGCTATTTGTCCCGCCTGTATGTCCTGCAATTGACTATAGTGGGCCTCAGAAACCTGAACCGGAAGGTATCAGACTGCTTAGATCCTGCTTGCCTTCATAGTGAAAAGGCCGGTTGAAGGTGAACATTCCCTTTTTTATTTTCACCCGGCCGTCCAGCGTTATCGTTGCATTCTGCTTGCCCATCAATAGCTGTAAGGCATTACTGAACAAACTCTTCAGATCGACCTGCAACGCAACGGGCACATAAAAGGTATCTCGTCCCGGTATGAAGATGGTCGAGTCCAGCAGCGAATGACCCGAAGGCTTACCATTGATGGCAATATCCACTTCGGCCCTTTTCAGCTGAAGACTGTATGGGTTGGGGTTGAATAGCTTGACGGTGGCCGACATACTGGTCTGCCCGGCAACGATCCGGCTGACCTGCAGATTTTGAAATCCGTAATACTCCGGCGCTTCCGGCTGTTTACAGCCGCTCAGCCAAAGGAGCAACACTATTGCTGACCATGTCCATTTTGGGCAACCCGATATCCATTGACGCATAACATGCAAGATAAGGGGCATTTACAATAAAAAAGCACCCGCCGGCTTAAAAAGCCTGCGAGCGCTTTCCTCGATACTGGTCCGCTTGGGCCTGTCTATGGCACCCGGGTCAGGGTGAAAGTACCGTTAATGTACGAACCCTGGACAACGGTCCATTGCCCGGTTAGCGTGCCGGTTGTGCTGTCATACGTTGCGGTTATAGCCTGGGCTAATGTTATAGTCTGGCTCAATTGCGTCAAAGTAGCGGTAAAATTTGTGCCGCTCAACTGCCAGGGCCCTGTGGCAGCATCGGTACTATTCGCATCCCCGATAGCACTGGAAATACAGTTGCCGTTAGCCTGGATGTCGAAGCTGTAATAAAAGGAATCCACAGCGCCGTTGTTTAAGTATTTACCGACCCAAAGGCCTACGATGGGATTCAGATGCGTTGTTTCATAAACCGTGTCCTTGGTTACAACCGTGTCCTTGACTACAAGTGTAGTCGTGTCGTAGTTGGTGGTGCTGACGTTGTTTGTTTTGGTACAGGAAGTAAAAGTGTACAGTGAAGACAAAACGAAGGCGCAAAGCAGTGTGATTTTCATGTGTATAAATTTGATGTTTAATGATTTAGGGGGCGTGGGGCACTACCGGGCGACAACCAGTTTTTTGGTAGCTAACACCTTCCCGTCAACAACCAGGGCATAGATATACATACCCGCAGCAAGCTGGCCGGTATTGACCGCCACAGAGCTCGTGCCCTGCGATGCTGGCAGCGAGACCGCGGTGACCATATTGCCGCTCAGCCCATAGATCTGGCAGAACGCCGTCCCCGCACCTGCTGGCAGCGAATAATCGATGGTCGTAGAGCTACTCGCCGGATTGGGATGTACATCGCCAAGCCAACCCGCGCTTTCATTTTGCAGCTGCTTAAGCTCGGTGGAACTTAATGCCAGCCGGGTAGACAGCAATGACCGCAAC
>Ga0302324_100017900_pt1 | contig 14010 bp, 10 predicted proteins | sample Palsa_T0_1_FD_201949 | JGI IMG/M metagenome (GOLD analysis project Ga0302324, IMG submission 201949) | Peat permafrost microbial communities from Stordalen Mire near Abisko, Sweden - Palsa_T0_1 | ecosystem: Environmental > Terrestrial > Soil > Palsa > Peat permafrost | place: Sweden: Abisko... | reverse complement strand
CCGCCGCAGGTGGTCGGCGAACTGGTGGTGCGCGGCGCCAATGTGATGAAGGGGTATTGGGAGCTGCCGGAAGAAACAGACAAGATGCTCAAGCCCGGCCCCCTGCCGGGGGAAAAGGCGCTCTATACCGGCGACCTGTTCCGCAGCGACGAGGATGGATATCTATACTTCGTCGGCCGTAAAGACGACATCATCAAGACCAGGGGCGAGAAGGTCAGCCCGCGGGAGGTCGAAGACGTGCTTCACAGCATGCCGGAAGTGGCCGAGGCCGCCGTCATTGGCGTGCCGGACGGACTGCTTGGGCAGGCCATACGGGCGGTAGTCTCGCTGCGCGAGGGAGCCTGCCTGGGCGAGAAGGACGTCTTGAGTTATTGCGCAGCGCGGTTGGAGGACTTTATGGTGCCCAAGTCGGTAGTCTTCGTCAGTTCCCTGCCCAAGACCGGCAGCGGAAAAGTGAGCAAGCGGGAAATCGCCGCGAGCGTGGGAGAAATCGCATGAGCGCGGCAGTCGGATTCTCCGCCGAGGTACTGCGGCTCGATTCGGCCGCGGCGGCAGCGCGGATGGAAGCTTCGATCCGGGACATTACTTTTCAACAATTACATCGCCGCGGCGCGATAGTCGCGATTTCCGGCGGTATCGACAGCAGCGTGGTGGCGGCGCTTTGCGTCCGCGCTTTGGGACCGCAGCGCGTCGTGGGGCTGATGCTGCCGGAGGCGGACTCGTCGCCGGACAGCCTGCGCCTGTCACTCTTATTGGCCGCGTCGCTCGGCATCCGCACGCAGGTGGAAGATATCAGCGGGATTTTAACCGCGGCGGGTTGCTACCAAAGGCGCGACGAGGCCATACGCCAGGTCATTCCGGAATACGGCGACGGGTACAAGTGCAAGATCGTGCTGCCGGATCTTCTGCAAAACAACGCGTACCCGGTCTTTTCCGTGGTGGTCGAGTCACCCGGCGGCCAGCGCACCAAGGCCAGGCTGACACTGGACGCATACCTCGGAGTGGTGGCCGCCACAAACTTCAAGCAGCGCACCCGTAAGATGATGGAGTACTATTATGCGGACCGCTTCAACTACGCGGTAGCCGGCACTCCCAACCGCTTGGAATACGATCAGGGATTCTTCGTCAAAAACGGCGATGGCGCGGCGGATCTGAAGCCCATAGCGCACCTGTACAAGTCGCAGGTATACGAACTGGCGGCGCACCTGGAAATCCCGGAGGAAATCCAAAAACGGCCGCCTACCACAGACACCTACTCGCTCGACCAATCCCAGGAGGAGTTCTATTTTCCGCTGCCGTACCAGAAGATGGATGTCTGCCTCTATGCAAAGAATCATCAAATACAGCCGGAGGAAGTTGCTCCCGCCATCGGCCTGACGGTCGACCATGTTGCGCGGGTCTACCGTTTGATCGATTCCACCCGAAGCGCCACACAGTATCTTCACCTGGCGCCGGTACTGTGCGAAACGGTGCCTGAGATGCGCTCTTGAGGCCCCGGCACTCCTGGGTTGCAATCGTACAGGAATCATAGACAATGCGTTGGTATCTCAAATGCGCGGTGGACAATCTGAAGGGCCTGGTTCCCGGGCAGGAACTCCTCCGCAAATGCAAGCGAAGGATTCTTCCCTATAGAGCCATGCCGGGCCGGGCGGATTTTGCCATCGAGGAAGGCATCCGGCTGATCAACTTGATCCGATCCAGCCGGGATATCCTCAGGGCGGTCTGCGTGGAGCTTGGTTCCGGGTGGGAGCCGCTGATCCCCATTCTGTTTTCTCTCTGTGGCGCGCAACGGGTCATCCTTACCGATCTGCACCGGTTGTGCTGCGATGAGACCTTTGGGACGGCCATCGCCGCGCTACGGCGGAACCGAAACAAAATCGTGAGCGGCTTGGGCCTGCATCCGCAAGCCGTGGATGGGTGTCTCGAATCGGCCCCGCGGAATATGGTCGATGGTTTTCGTGAGTTCCGCTTGGAGTATCTGGCGCCGTGCGATTGCACTCAGCTGCCGATTCCCGAGGCGTCCATCGATATCGTTTACTCGCGTGCCGTGCTCGAACATGTCGAGCCGGATGTCCTTGAGGGAATCTCTCTCGAATCCAGGCGCATCCTGGCTGACTCCGGCGTGGTCTGTCACTTCATTGATCCATCGGATCACTGGGAGCACGGTGACAAGAATATTTCCCGTATCAATTTCCTGCGCTACTCCGACGCGGCTTTTCGATGGACTTACCTGAACCCATTGAATTACCACAACCGGCTGCGGCATTCCGAATATGCGCGAGTGCTTCGCCGCAGCGGCTTTGAGATCCTGAAAGAGGAACGCATCGTGGACTCAAGAGCGGTAGAATTCGCGAGAATCGGGCTGGCCCGGAAATTCCAGACATTTGAGCTTGAAGATCTGGCGACCGTAGACTCGTTTTTCCTGGCCGAAACGAAAATGGGCCTCCCATCCCGAGCCGTGCGCTTCCAGCCCTTTTCCGGCCCTGCCTGACCGGATACGGAATGGCATCAAGTCCAAAATACCTGTTGTATGTGAACCCGCAATGAAAGTTGAGATCCCCAGACCAGCTTCGCTCCAGACCACTCGCATAAAAGCTGCCGCCCCCGCTCGGCGCAGCCTCGGAAGCGGGCCGAGAGAAGCCCTGGACGCGAGACTGGTGGGTTTAGACGCAACGGCGGCCGCAAATCCTCGCGTGCAGTTCATGGCAACGGTTTCCCTGCCTGCCGAGCCCCAGGCACAATGGCAGGCGCCGGCGGTCCAGTGGATGCGCAGGGGTGCCCGGCGGGTGTATCACGCCGCTGGAGGAACCTGCTTTCGCCAGTTGTGGCAATGGGCGCAATGCAAGCGCGTAACGCTCCCAAGCGTGAAACAGTTGGCCGAAACCCTATCTCAGTTGTCGGGAAGCATCGACGGCCGGACGGACACCGCGCAGCCGATTTTTGTTTTCTCCACAGGTTTAAGAACGGGTTCCACGCTGCTCCAACGCGTCCTGGTTACGGATCCCCGCCTGCTTCTCTGGGGAGAACCGTTCGGTGACATGGCGCTGGTTTCGAGATTTGCTGAAATGTTGTGCAGCGCCTCTAAATTCTCCATGTCCCAAGAGCATTGTATCCGGGACAATTTCGATCCATCGTCGATGGCTACGTCCTGGATCGCCAACCTCTATCCTCCCGGGGACGATTTTCGTCTGGCGTTGCGCAGCTTCTTTGATCGCTGGCTGGCCGAACCGGCTCGCCAGCGCGGATTCGCCCGCTGGGGTTTCAAGGAAGTCCGGCTGGGCGCCACCGAAGCGACTCTCCTATCCTGGTTATATCCCCGTGCCAAGTTCCTGTTTTTGTCACGCCATCCGTATGACTCCTACCGGTCGTTGTCGGATGCGGGCTGGCATCGCGTGTTCGACAGGTTTCCGGATATACGGATCGACTCGGCAGCCGGATTCGCCAGACACTGGAACAGGCTGGCGACCAGCTGGTCCGAGCTCCCGGCTGAATTCCCTTGCCGGCGCATCCAATATGAAGATCTGGTCGGCGGCCATACTGACTTTCGCGAACTTGAGTCGTGGCTGGGGGTTAAGATCAGGGAGCAGGTGGCGCTCAGCGCTTCCGTTGGCCATACCTACGTACGCCACCGCCTTGCCTGGCATGAACGCCTGATCATAGCCCACGAAGCGGCCCACGGAATGCAAGCCCTCGGATATTCGAAATAACCCTGGAAAGCCGCTGGAAAGCGTAGTTGCGAAGGCCCTGTGGAGCGGGCCACCCCTGGAGCAATCACCATTTCATGACATCCACCACCTCATTGCCACATCACGAAGGACGAACCCGGCATGCGCGCCCAGCCCGGGTTCTGTTTCTGGAAAGCGGAACAGGGCCCGGCGGGTCCGTGAACTTTCTGCGCGATTTCGCCGTTCATCTGGACCGCGGCAGGATGTCGCCGATCGTGGGCCTTTACTCTCCAAATTCCAGCCGGTCCCTGCACGAAATAGAGCAGCTGAACGTTCCGGTGATCGTCTTTGGCACGACCCATCCTTCCGCGAAGCCGGCCGCCGGATCCATCTCCCGTCTGTTTGACACCAGGTTGAGGCGTCTTCGCCTGCTCCGCACCGCGGCGCGGATCGCTTCACGGGTGCTCACCATCCAACTGCCGTTAGCCTGGAAGTTACGGCGCTTCATCAAGAGAGACGGCATCGAGATGGTGGTACTCAACCAGGATGTTCATTTCCACGTACCCGGAGTACTGGCGGCGAAGTGGGCGGGGGTCCCCTGCATCTGCCGCAAGGCGGGCGGGATAGGAGATGCACGCCGACTGAAGCGTCTTCTGAACCGCTGGATCGATCTGTTCGTGAGCATATCCAAAGCTACCCAAGCCGACCAGCGCGATACTCCTGGAACGAGAAGGCTCATCAACATTCACGAGGGACTGGATCTTACCCGGTTCGCGTCATTGCCGGCGAAGCAGGACATGCGAAAACAGTTGCGGCTGCCCGATGGAAAAAGAATCGTAGCCAGCATATCCAGGATGGAAAAGGGCAAGGGTCAGATTGAATTCATTCAGATGGCTGCCCTGATTCTGAAACGCTTTCACGATGTAGCCTTCCTCATCGTGGGAGGCCGCGAGCCGGAAGACCTTCCGTTGATCCACGAAATGAAGGCCCTGGTACGGGCGCTGAATATCGAGAAAGACTTCATCTTCGCCGGATGGCGCGATGACATTCCGGCGGTCATGACCGCGGTTGATATTTTCGTGCATTGTCCTACGACCTTCATCGAAGGTCTGGCACGCACGTGCCTGGAGGCTATGGCCCTGCGTTTACCGGCAGTGGTGTCCGATAACGGGGGAATGGCGGATGCGGTTCTGGACGGAGTCACCGGTTTCGTGGTGCCGCCGGGCGATATAGAGCGCATGGCGGGCGCGGTGGCCGCCCTCCTCGAGGACGAAACCCTGGCCCGTGAGTTCGGCCGGCAAGCCAGAAGGCTTATTGAGCAGGAGTTTGACATGGTCCGCAATGCCCGCGCGCTGCAGGAGGTCCTGCTCGAATACGCGCTCCCCCCGACGAATTTCCTGGATGAGACTGTTCGCCGGAAGGGAGTGGGAGCCGCTTGAACCCAGCCACGGCCCTGATCGACGGCGGGGGCAAGCCAGGCAATCGCATGCAGCGGGCAAGCATCGTCACAAATTCGTTTTGGTACGGCCTGGAGACGGTAGCCGACGTCCTGATCGGGGTCGCCTCTTCCATCGCCATTGCCCGTGTGATTGGCCCGCAACGCCTCGGGTATTTCGTTTATCTGACATTTCTTACGAATGTGGCAGGCCGGCTGGGAGCAGAGGGGGTAGCCACGGCGGCCCGCCGCTACATGTCCGAGTATCTGGCGCGCGGGGAGATGGCGCTGGCCCGCTCCGTGTTTTTCACCATTCTCCGGCTGCAAACCCTGCTTTCCGCCGCGGTGGTGCTGGTCGGCGTAGCCATCGTCTGGTTCCTGGTCGAGCCCGCCTACCGGCTGGCCGCCTGCCTGCTTGTACTGTCGATCGCGCCGGCCCTGGTGAGCGTCGTCCCTTCTCAAGCGAACATGGCGGCGGAACGGTTCTCCAGGAACATTCCCAGTGCCATCGCGGGCCTTCTGGCTTACGCCATCATGGTGACCCTGGCATTGACGCGGAACTGGTCGCTCGCCGGACTGGCGTCGGCTTTTCTGGTCCGTCGCCTGGTCGAGACCACCATTCGAATCATCCCAGTCATCCGCTGGATGCGGAAGTTACCGGAATGCCGCGCCCCCGCTTCGCTGAATCGCAAGCTGCTCAACGTTTCCGCCCAGAACCTCGCCATCACCGCTTTGACCCTCATCGTCTGGGACCGGTCCGAAATCATGTTCCTGAAGGCCTTTTGCGATGTGCGTCAATTGGCGTTCTACTCGGTGGCGTTCAGCGTCACCGGATATCTGGCACTGCTGCCCAACGTGATCGGTGCGGCGGTGGGGGCCAATGTGATGGCGGAATATGCGCGCGCCCGGTCGCGCACCAGCGTGATTGCGGCTAATTCCATGCGCTACCTGGGACTGCTGGTGCTGCCGCTCAACTGCGGTATCGCGGCCCTCAGCGGGCCCGCCATCCGGGTGGCATATGGGCCGCTGTATGCCGCTGCGATTCCGGTGCTCGCCATTGCCGCCGTGCTAGCCATTCCGAAAGCCTTTTACTGGCTGCCCTACACCATCCATTTGGCGGCGGACAAGCAGACCGTGCTGCTACGGTGGCTGATGGTAACGGCCGTGCTGAACGTGGGCTTGGATGCCTTGTTGATTCCCGGGCACGGCGCGGTTGGCGCGGCCATAGCCAACGGAGTGGCGCAGGCGCTTACGGTGGCCATATTGCTCGCTAAAGCCAAGCAACTTTGTCCCATGAAGCTGATGAACCGCACGGTTGCCGCCATCGTCGCGTCCGCCGCTCTGATGGCCGGCGCCGCGATAGGGTTAGCCGCTTTGCTGCCGCCCTTACCCGCTTCCATCGCCGGTGTGATCGCCGGCGCCATGGTGTACCTCATTTCTTTGCGGTTAATGCGTGCCTTGTCGCCGGCGGATCTGGCCTTCCTGGATCAGGGCATCGCCCGATTATCGCCGGCAGTACGCAGGTTTGTCGGGCCGGTTGTGGCGCTTTCGGTCGGCAGGGGACGCCGCCTTCCGCCGGACAGTACCGATGCTGAGAATCTTGCCGAATTGCTTTGCATTCCGGACCAGCCGGTGAGTGTGCCGCACGGCCGCTGACCCGCTCCGAATCCCCAGGATTACACTTTGCCAAACTACAGAGTTGCCGCTGCCAGCATCGAAACAGACCGGGACCAGATCCTTGAGATCTGGAGGCGGAACCTGAACGATGTCTATCGGCTGGAAGAGAAATTCGATTGGCAATTGCGCTGCAATCCGGGCGGAGAGGGACAGTGTTGGATTCTCGAAGCGGACGGCCGGGGGGTCGGCACCACGTCGCTGGGGATGCGCCGCATCCAACTGGGCGGCGAAGTCGTCTCAGCCGGCATCGCGTGCGATCTGGCGGTGGATGAGGCGCACCGCTTTCTGCAGCCCGCGCTCATCCTGCAGAAAGAGCTGCTGGCCGCCATGCGGGGCTCTGTTCGGATCGCCTATGGGCTGCCCAATCCCAAAGGGGCCGCGGTCATGAAACGCGCCGGATATCGCGAGGTTTTTCCAGTCGCCCGCTATGGCAAGCCGTTGCGGGTTTCGCCGTACTTGGCGCGGAGCCGGCGCCTGGCCTGGAGCGCTCCGATTCTCGGAAACATTGCGGACTTCGCTTATGCCGCATTTCTGAAGCTGGGGGAACGGTCCCACCGTTCGTACACCGCTCAGGTATTCGCGGACTTCGATGAACGCTTCGACGACTTATGGGCGCGGGTGAAGCCGGAGCATGCCTGTTTGACCGTGCGCGACCGGCGCTTCTTGCAATGGCGGTATCGGGATTGCCCGCTGCACCAGTATACGGCGCTCGGCCTGCTCTCGGCGGATCAGTCGAGGCTCCTCGGTTATGTGATCTACTATGCCGAGGATGACTGCGCCATTTGCGCCGACCTGTTCTCGGAGAGCAACGACCGCGAAATCGATTGCCTGCTGTCGGCCTGGGTGTGCCACGCACGCGAGTCGGGTCTGACGGCCATGTCCGCAGCCTGCTCCTTACCGGACGCCGCGCGGCGCGGTTTAGTGCGAACTGGTTTTACTCTGCGCACGACGCCCGTCCGGTCCGCGCCCGCGAAATCGCAGAAACAGGAATGGAGCCGAACGCTTCTGGCGCATAACCGCCAGCCTGTCGATAACGGGGCGATGGCAGCCTGGTATTTCACCTATGGCGACCAGCCGTATTGATTGCCCGTTGAAGCTCGCCGTGCCCGCACGCATCCTAAGCATTCGCCCCGATTTGTTCACACCATGAGAATCGTACAACTCCTACCCAGTCTGGACATAGGCGGCATGGAACGGCTGGCTGTCGACCTGGCGTGCCGCCAGAAGTACGAAGGCCACCAGCCGGCTATCTTCTGTACGTCCCACGCCGGCCAGCTGGCGCCGGAGGCGGAAGCGGCGGGCATACCAGTGCGCGCATTCGGCAAGCGCCCTGGCCTTTCCTTGCGCCTTATCGCCGAACTGGCCCGTGAACTGCGGGAGCGGCGGGTGGATGTACTGCACGCGCATAATGCTCTGGTGCTGCACTACGGGATCGCCGCCGCGCGTCTGGCGGGCGTTCCAGTGGTGGTGAACACGCGCCACGGCGGGAATATGAACTGGGACCCCCATTGCGAGGCAATCTGGCGGCGCGCCGTGCCGTGGGCGAATGCCGTAGTCTTTATTTCCGAAGGTGTGCGAGAGTATTACGCCGTAAAAGACAAGCTGTCTTCGCGCAATCTACGGGTGATCTACAACGGCATCGATCTGGACAAATTCGCCGCCCGGCCGCGCTCCGCGAACGACCTCCCATTCCGCTTTGGCGCTGTTGGACGGCTGGTCCCCGCCAAAGACCACGTCACTTTGGTCAAGGCGTTTGCGCTGGCCGCGGCTCAGCTGCCCAAGGCTGAGCTGCACCTTCTCGGCGAAGGGCCGTGCCGGACTGTCATCGCGGAAACCGCGGCAGCCCTCGGGGTCCAGGACCGCGTCGTGCTCCACGGCGCCAGCCGGGATGTAGCCGGATTTCTTTCCACACTGGATCTGTTCGTGCTCTCGTCGATCGACGAAGGTCTGCCGATCTCTCTAATGGAAGCCCTGGCCGCCGGCCTTCCGGTGGTTTCGACACTGCTGCCGGGCTTGCGGGAGCTCGCCCCCGAGAATGTCGTGGCCGGCTATTGCTCTCCGGGGCAACCCGATTCGCTCGCTGCTTTGATGCTCGAGGCAGCCCGGCGCCCGGATCTGGCCGCGCTTGGCGAGGCAGCCCGCCATTGGGCACGCCGATTTGGAATCAACGAGACCTGGCATGAGTACCAAAGTCTTTTTCAAGAAGCGCTCGAGCGCAAGGGACGCGGCCTGCATGGCACTACCTAGCGCACAGGGAAAACCCTATATCTCCAGGGGAGTGCAGGAATGCGTATGACCCTACCCAGGAACTCCCAAATCTGGCTGCCGGAGTACATTAGACAACGCCGGCGCGCCTTCCGGCGTCCGCCGCCCCAGCGCGTGTGGCTGACCTTCGCGGACCACTATGAACCGCTCTGGAACGGAGCGAACGAAGCCACCGGCGCCGGGCGCATCGCATGCTGGGCGCGCGAGTGGCCGCGGATCGCGTCGCGGTTCCATGATGCCACCGGGCGCGCGGCGTGCTACACCTTCTTTTACCCGGAGGAAGAGTACCGGCCGCGCCTGATGGACCCTCTCGCCAGCCTGGCGCACGATGGCATCGCGGATGTCGAAGTGCACCTGCATCACGACGGAGAGGGGCAGCAGAACTTTGTAGACCGCATGACGACGTTCGTCGAGACGCTGGAGCAGCGCCACGGCTTGCTCCGCAGGCAAAACGGGAAAACGGCGTTTGCATTCATCCACGGCAATTGGGCCCTCGACAACTCCCGGCCGGATGGCCGTATGTGCGGTCTGAACAATGAGATCAGCCTTCTCCGGGATCTCGGTTGCTATGCGGATTTCACCATGCCTTCGTCGCCTTCGCCAACGCAGGCGCGTCTGATCAACACCATCTATTGGGCGGTCGACGATCCGGACAAACCCAAATCCTACGACCACGGCATCCCGGTGACGCCAGGCAGCACCGCGGCCGGTGATCTGCTGATGATCCCAGGGCCGCTGGGTGTACGGTGGACCGAACGCCTGCTGCCGCGTCTCGAAAACGGCGAGCTCGCCTGTTACGATCCACCCACGCCCTACAGGGTCCGCCGCTGGATAGACCTGGCCCCCCGAATCGGGGCCGACAGCTTCGTAAAGTTGCACTCCCACGGGTTGCAGGAACGCCACTCCGCTTTCCTGTTGCAGGGCGGGCTCGAACTGGCCTTAAACCTGATGACAGAGGAGTGCCGCCGCGCCGGGTGCGAGCTGCGTTTCGCCTCGGCATGGGAAATGCGCCAGGCTGTCGACGCGGCCCGCGAGGCCCGCGACGTGGCGCATCCGGTTGGCGCGCCGGTAAACGCGCTGCCATAAACAAATGACGGAAGAATCGATCACTCAACTGGAAGACATGCCGGATGCGCCGGCCGGCCCTATTTTGCCGGCCGGCCTCTCCATCGTGTACTTCGGCAACGACTGGTTCGCGGAAAACCGCACCAGCAGTCATCACATCGCGCGCTGGTTGGGCGAACGCTTCCCAGTGCTCTACATCGAGACGCCGGGCATGCGAGCGCCCACCGCCTCCAGACGCGATTTCAAAAAACTCTGGAAAAAACTCAGCCGCGCCCTCCGTCCGCCGCAGCGCGTGGCCGGGCAGGTGTGGGTCATGACCATGCCGCAGATCCCTTACCGGCGATGGCCCTTCATCGGGCAGTTGAACCGGCTGTACGGGCGTTACATCGTCCGCCGCGCCATGCGGCAGCTGGGCTTCCGCGAAGTGGTCTCCTGGTTCGTCGTACCTCATCCGGGCGCGCTCGCCCGCCAGCTCGGAGAAAGCTTCGTGGTCTATTACTGCATCGACGATTACTCCGGCCTGCCGGACGTGGACTGCGCGGAAATCGCGCGCCTGGACGCCGCGCTCACGCTTGCCGCCGATCAGGTCTTCGCGGCTTCCACCACGCTGCTCGAGTGCAAACGAAAGCTCCGGCCGGCTACCGTATTTTCTCCCCACGGCGTGGATTTCGATCATTTCCAAAAGGCCGCCGCGGCGGCCACCCCGGTCCCCGACCTGGCGCGGAACCTGCGCCACCCCGTCATCGGCTTTTTCGGATCCATCGGCGGCTGGGTGGATGTCGACTTACTCCTGGATCTGGCCCGCTCCAAACCGGAATGGACGCTGCTCATGATTGGTCTGGTGAGCGCGGACGTGCGGGAGTTGCGGGACTGTCCCAATGTGGTCTTCGCCGGTGCGCAACCCTACGAGAGACTGCCGGAATGGGCCAAAGCATTCGATGTAGCCATCTTGCCGTATCGCCTGAATCAGGGATCCATCAGCGCCAATCCCCTGAAGCTGCGTGAATATCTGGCGACCGGAAAGCCCGTGGTCGCGATGAGCACGCCGGAGGTCGACCGTTTCGCCCACTGCGTCGGCGTGGCACACACACGCGACGAATTTCTGCGAAAGATCGAGGACGCTCTCACCGGCGACTCCTCAGCCCAAGAGCAGGCCCGCATCCGCGAGGTGACCGGCTGCACCTGGGAAGCCCGCGCGGCGGAAGTTCTGAAAGTCGTTGCCGCTGGTATGGCGGAAAACGGCCGCGCAAGGTAACCGGATTCGCCATGTACCGCATCGCCGTCGTCAGTTCCTACTTCCCCACACGCGAGCAGCCCTACCGCGGCCATACCGCGTATCAGACCCTGCGGCAATTGCAGAAGTTCGCGGAAATTGAGGTTTTCGCGCCGTTCGCGGTTTACCCACGTTGGCTCACCCCCAGGAACTTTCCCTACTATCGCCCGGACGTCACTTACTGTCCGCCGGACATGGCTGCGCACTATTTCGAATATCCCGCGGTTCCCGGACTGAGCCGCTTTCTGAACGGATGGGTCTGCAGCCGTTACCTACTTCCCTATCTCAGACAAGCGAAGCCCGACCTGATCCTGAATTACGGTCTGTACCCCGACGGCTACGCCGCCGTCGCGGCGGGAAAGATTCTCAACGTCCCCGTAATCCTGGGGGCCATTGGCTCGGATCTCTGCCGCATTCCTGATCGCGCCACCCGGCGATTGACTCAAAAGGCGCTGCGCGGGGCCGCCGCGGTGATCACCGTGAGCGCGGAGCTCCGGCAGCGGGCCATCCTGCTCGGCGCGGCGCCGGAGCGCGTCACGGCCATACTCAACGGCTGCGACTCCTCCATCTTCCGGCTGGGCGATCGCGGCGCGGCGCGCAGTGCGCTGGGGCTCGCAGCCGACGCCGAAGTGATCCTCTATGTGGGCCGCCTGGATGTGAACAAGGGACTCCGGGAGATGCTGGCCGCCGTGTCCCGGCTGGCTTCCGGGCACCCTCGTGTGCAACTGGTGCTGGTGGGCGAAGGACTGTTTGAGAAGGAATTGCAGCAACGCGCGGGAGCGGCTGGCCTGGGCGGCCGGGTGCGATTGCCAGGAGCCTGCAGTTCCGCAGGGGTAGCCCGATGGATGACCGCGGCCGATGTTTTTTGCCTGCCGAGCTACTCCGAAGGCTGCCCCAACGTCCTGGTGGAAGCGCTCGCCTGCGGCCGGCCCGCAGTGGCCACCGCGGTAGGCGGCATCCCCGAGCTGGTAACTGCGAATTGCGGCATTCTGGTGCCTCCGCGGGACGCCGAGCGGCTCGGCGGCGCATTGGCCGCGGCCCTGCTGCGACACTGGGATGAGCCCGCCATTGCCCGGCAGTTTCGCAGGGGATGGGACGATGTGGCCGCGGAGGCCGACGTCGTCTGCCGCGGCGCGCTGTGGTCTGGCAGGCAGGTTCTTCAATCCATCAGCTAGTCCGATCCATTTTGAAGATTGGAGATCAACGTGCTTTTTATTACAAAGAAGCACGGGTTAAATCTCGCACGGGTCCGGAAATTCGGTCTTTTATGCAAACATTCCCAAATAATTCTATTACACCGGTCCGTGTAGGTCTGGCCGGGGCAGGTTACGTCAGTGCTTATCACGCGCGGGCGCTCAAGAGCCTGAAGCACGTTCAGATCGTAGGAATCGCCGATCCGGACCGCCAGCGTGCCAGCCAGGTGGCCGAACAATTTGGCATCCCGGGTGTGTACGCCAGCCTGGCGGAGATGGCCTCCGCCAAACCCGACGTCGTGCATGTCCTTACGCCTCCCTCTTCTCACTGCCAGCTGACGCTCGAGGCCCTGCGCATGGGCTGCCACGTCTTCGTCGAGAAACCCATGGCGGACACTACCGACGAATGCGATCAAATGATGGCCGCCGCCAAGGTCGCCGGGCGCATCCTGTCCGTGAATCATTCCGCCCGCATGGACCCCATTGTTCTAAAGGCTCTCGAGCTGGTCCGTAACGGCGCTTGCGGAGACATTCTGGGAGTGGATTTCTTCCGCGGGTCGGATTACCCGCCGTATGCGGGCGGCCCGGTCCCGGCGTCATATCGCGTGGGCGCGTACCCGTTTCAAGATCTCGGGGTGCATGGGCTTTATTTACTGGAGGCCTTCCTCGGCAAAATCCTCAATCTGGATGTGCGGTATTCCTCGAGCGGCCGCGATCCCCATCTGTTGTTCGACGAGTGGCGCGCTTTGGCCGCGTGTGAAAAGGGCAGCGGGCAGATGTATCTGTCCTGGAGCGCCCGGCCCATGCGTAACGAACTCATCATTCAAGGCACGCGCGGGGTCATCCATGTGGACTGCTTTCTGCAGACCTGCGTGGTCCGCAAGAAGCTGCCCGCCCCCCGATTCATTGGACTGGTGGCCGGCACCCTCGGGGAAGCCGCCTCGACCCTGGTCAAGGTGCCGTGGAACGTGCTGCAATTCGCCACGGGCAGGCTCCTGCCTTCGCCCGGAATCCACGCCTCCGTGCTGGCTTTCTACGAATCCCTGTCCGGCGGAACCCCTCCGCCGGTGAGTGCGGAGGAAGGGCGGCGGATGGTTGCCTGGATGCACCAGGTTTCGCGCGAGGCCAACGCTGCCAAGGATCGCAGGCTGGAAGCCGCTGTACCCGTCCCTCGCGCCCGGATCCTGGTCACTGGGGCAACCGGATTTCTGGGCCGGCGGTTACTCGAACGCCTGCGCCAGCGCGGAGAGCCGGTTCGGGTGCTGGTGCGGCGCCCATTGGAATCGCTGGCGCAAGATTCGTTGATTCATCAGGTTTGCGGTGACCTGGGCGACCCCGCGGCGGTCGATCGGGCGGTGAGCGGCGTGGAAGTCGTCTATCACGTGGGCGCCGCCATGCGCGGCGGCAAGGCTGATTTTGAGAGTGGCACGGTTTGGG
>Ga0302324_100017898_pt1 | contig 14011 bp, 11 predicted proteins | sample Palsa_T0_1_FD_201949 | JGI IMG/M metagenome (GOLD analysis project Ga0302324, IMG submission 201949) | Peat permafrost microbial communities from Stordalen Mire near Abisko, Sweden - Palsa_T0_1 | ecosystem: Environmental > Terrestrial > Soil > Palsa > Peat permafrost | place: Sweden: Abisko... | reverse complement strand
GTGGAGTGGGCATGGATGCCCACTCCACCACTCCACCACTCCACCACTCCACCACTCCACTACTACCAGTGCACGCCGCGCATCAGGTGCGCGAGTGCGACCTGCTCGGTCGATGCGTGCTCCTCTGGGTCCTTCTCGCCCTTGGCCGCGGCGGAGTCGGGGAAGACCTTGTATGCCGCCGACAGGATCTGATCGACCGCCTTCGGGAACAAGGCGTACGAGACCTCGCCGAACGTGCCCAGGCGCGTGTTGATCTGCTTCGGCTTGGACCTGATCGCCTCGCAGATCAGATCTGCCGCTTCCTCGGGCGAGATCGTCGGGAAGCTGTCGTAGATCTTCGTCGGCGCGATCATCGGCGTGCGCACGAGGGGCATGTGGATGGTCGTGAAATGGACGTTGTCTCCGATGCACTCGGAGCCGACGACCCTCGTCCAGGCGTCCAGCGCGGCCTTGGAGGCGACGTACGCCGAAAAGCGGGGCGGGCTCGTCTGAACTCCGATCGAGGAGACGTTCACGATCAGGCCGCTCTTGCGCTCGCGCATCGGTGGCAGCAGCCCCATGATCAGCTTGATCGTGCCGAGATAGTTGAGCTGGATCGTCCGTTCGAAATCGTGGAAACGGTCGTAGGAGAGGGCGATTGAGCGACGGATCGAGCGGCCGGCATTGTTGACGAGAACGTCGATCGAGTCGTGGTCGGAGAGGACGCGATCGCACAGCGCCTCGATCGATTCCGGGCTCGAAAGGTCGGCCGAGTACGCATACGCGGTGCCGCCGAGGTCCTCGATCTCCTGCTTGGTCTCCTCGAGCTTTTCGGTACCACGGGCGACGAGGATCGGGATCCCGCCGGCCTTCGCGATCTTGAGCGCCGCCGCCCGGCCGATCCCGCTCGAGGCTCCGGTGATCAGAACTGTCTTGCCGGCGACGGCGCCTTCAAAACTTCGGTCCTTGAACAGGTCAGGGTCGAGGTTTCGCTCCCAGTAGTCCCACAGCCTGTCGGCGTAGGACTCGAGTGGCGGAACCGAGATCCCGCTGCCCTCGAGCGCCCGCTCGGTGTCCCGGGTGTCGAACTGCGGGGTCAGGCCGATGTAGCCGACTACCTCCTCGGGGATGCCGAAGTCCGCCAGGAGCGCGCGTCGCACCCCACGTGCGGCTGGAAGCTTCATCAGCATCGACAGCGTGCCCTTGGGGAGCGCCTGGATCAGGCGCGTGTCGATCCGGACCGACAGCTGCGGCGCGTGCGCGGCCTTGGCGAACGCGTTGATCACATCTCCCGAGCGCTGTGACCTGGGGGCGGTGAGGTGGAACGCCTGTCCGTCGAGGCCCGGGAGATGGGCGATGTGGTCGAGCGCGGCGGCGACGAAGTCGACCGGGACGATGTTCGTGTAGCCGAGCTCGGGGCCGATGAGGGGAAACCAGCCCGGGAGGTAGTGCCGGGCCATCTTGATTGCGGTAAAGAAGTAGTAGGGACCGTCGATCTTGTCCATCTCGCCGGTCCGCGAGTCGCCGACGACCACCGCTGGCCGGTACACGCGCCAAGGAACCGTGGTCTGCGTGCGCGCGATCTTCTCGGACTCGAACTTGGTGCGGTGGTACGGATGGTCGAGCTTCTGGCCCTCGTCGAACATGTCCTCGCGGAACAGCCCCTTGTACATGCCGGCCGCGGCGATCGATGAGACGTGGTGGAAATGGCCGGCGTTGACCCTGTTCGCGAGCTCGACCGCGTGGCGCGTGCCTTCGACGTTCGCAATCCTGTTCGCCTCCGCGTCGGCAGTCATGTCGTAGACCGCGGCGAGGTGGAAGAAGTGGTCGACGCGGTCTGCGAGCTCCGCGACCTGCTCCTCGGATACTCCGAGTCGCGGTGCCGTGAGGTCGCCGAGCACGGGGTGGATGCGGTCCTCTGCCTCCCAGCGCTCGATCAGCCGGTGGAGCCGATCAAGCGAACCCTCCCGCACGAGGACGTACACGTCCCCGTCACGCTCGAGCAGGCGCTCGACGAGATTGCGCCCGATGAACCCGGTCGCACCGGTGACGAAGTAGGTCATGTCGCTCCCTCTGAGATTTGGTCTACTCGCGGACTTCCGAGTCGAGACACTAGAGGTTGATCGCGAGCTGGGCGCAGAGCTGGCGGTGCCCGAGGTCTGTGATCTTCACCGCGCGACTGTCGGGGCGCCGGCGGATCCAGTCGCGCTCGAACATCAGGTCGGCGAGCGCCGCGCCCAGCGACCCGGCGAGATGGGGCCGGCGTTCGGTCCAGTCCAGACAGGGACGGGTGAGGGCTCGGGGTCGCGACTGCAGCTCGTCGATTTCGATCCCCAACGCTTGTAAGCGCTGCCGGCCGCGGGCGGTGAGGGGATAGCTCTCCTCGTGTGGTCCGATCAGATCCGCCCGCCGGAGCGAGTCGGTGACGGCGACGCCGAGCTCGCCCGCAAGGTGGTCGTAGCACGTACGGGCGTGGCGGATGGCCTCACCGCGAGTCGATTCGCGGAGCGTGATTGCGCGTCGGTTGGGCGCGATCGCGAGCATCGCCTCGATCGCTTCGGCGATCTGGCGGCCGGCGAGGCGGTAGTAGCGGTTGCGCCCGCGGCGCTCGGCGCTCAGCAGCCCGCCGTCGATCAGCTTGCCCAGATGCGCACTGGCGAGCGATGAGGAGACGCCCGCCCGTGCGGCGAGCTCGCGTGCGGGCAGCTCATCGCCCCCGAGCAGCGCCAGCAGCATGCTCGCACGGTTGCCGTCGCCCATCAGCGAGGCAACGGCGGCCAGGTCGGCATCGGCGAGCACGAGCGGGATGCTAGACCCTGGATTGCTCAACTGAGATTGAGCGATTCCCGACGTACGATCCGTCGCATGTCGATCGACAAGCAGACGTGGCGGTTGCCCTTGGCGCTGGCGGCGCTGTGCCTCGGACAGTTCATGCTTCAGCTCGACACCACGATCGTGAACGTGGCGCTGCCGAGCATCGCGCGCAGCCTGCACAGCTCGACCGGCGGACTGGAGTGGGTGGTGGATGGCTACATCCTCGCGCTGGCGAGTTTGCTCCTCACGAGCGGACGGATCGGCGATCGCACGGGACACGTACGCGTATACCTCGTCGGGCTGGCGATCTTCGCCGCCGGCTCCGGGCTGTGCGCCCTTGCCACATCGATCGACGAGCTGGTCTGCTTTCGCGTGCTGCAAGGCATCGGCGCCGCGATCGAGCTACCCGCGACCCTGGCCTTGATCACCTCGACGTTCCCCGACGCGCGCCGGCGTACTCAGGCAGTGGGGATCTGGGCGGGAACCGGCGGCCTCTCGCTGGTGCTCGGTCCCGTGCTCGGAGGACTCTTGATCAGGGCGTTCGCGTGGCAGGCGGTGTTCGTCGTCAACCTGCCGGTCGCGCTACTGGCGGCAGTGCTGGTGCTCGCCGCGGTGCGGGAGACACGCGCGCCGGCGGCCGGCCGCCTCGACCTGCCGGGTCAGGTACTGGCGGCGGGGAGCCTCGCGATGCTGGCGGCGGCGGCGATCGAAGGCGGACGGGAAGGGTTCGCAGCCCCGCTGCCGTTGGCGCTGCTCGCCGGCGGCGGAACGGCACTGATCGCCTTCGTCCGAGTCGAGCAGCTGATACCCGATCCGCTGCTGCCGCTCGGCTACTTCCGCAGCCGCGCATACGCTGCCGCCAACGGAGCCGGTCTGGTGATGGGGTTCGTGATGTTCAGCATCCTGTTCCTGTTCGCGCTGTACTTCCAACAGGTGGCGGGTGACTCGCCCGTGCAGGGTGGGCTGAGCTTCATCCCCCTGTGCGGTGCGTTCGCGATCGTCGGCCCGATCGTCGGGCGGCTCGTGCACCGCGTTGGACACCGCGCTCCGATGGTCGCCGGTCTCGCGTTGATCGCCCTCGGTGCGCTGATGCTGCTGCGCACCGGCGTTCACAGTGGCTATGGCGTGGTTTGGCCGCCGTTCCTGATCATCGGGGTCGGGTACGGCATGACCTCGACCCCGATGGCGGCCGCCGTGCTCGGCGCCGTGCCCGCCCGCCGAGCCGGGATGGCGTCGTCGACCAACAACACCGCTCGCCAGGTCGGCGGGGTGTTCGGCATCGCCATGCTCGGCTCATTGCTCCCCGCGACCTCCGGGTCGGCGCACGCCGAGCAGTTCACCTCCGGCCTGCACAGCGCCTTGATCGTCGCGGCAATCTGCGCCCTGAGCGGGGCTGCGCTCGCCGCTGTTCAGATCCCGGGCCATGGCGGGCGCGTGCCGGCGGTGACACGCCGATGTGGCGGGCTCGCAAAATAAGCGTGAAGGGGGTGGGGCGGGTCGCGCCGCGTTGATAACTGGTCTGCGCATGGATCGCGAACCAAGCATGTAGTCGATGCGCCGGCTCGTGCTCGCATGCGCGACGCTGGTGGCATTCCCGATGGTCACGCTGCTCCTCGCCGGTGTGGACGTCGAGCCGAGCTGCGCGCTCGCAGGCGCGATCGGTGGTGTGCCGGCAGCCCTGGTACCGGTGTTCCAGGGAGCCGCGTCGCTCTACGGCTTGGGGGCTCAGGGTGCGTCGATCCTCGCAGGCATCAACAGGGTGGAGTCGGATTTCGGTCAGTCGAACCTGCCCGGAGTGCATTCGGGCGCCAACTACGCGGGCGCTGAGGGTCCGATGCAGTTCGAGCGGGATACGTGGGCGAGATATCAGGTGCAGGGCCCTGGCGGGGTGAGCCCGCCAGACGTCTACGACGAGATCGACGCCGTGTACTCAGCGGCGAACTATCTCCACGACTCCGGCGCCCCTGCCAACTGGCCGGCGGCTGTCTTCAGCTACAACCACGCGAGCTGGTACGTGAGCGAGATCCTCGCCGACGCTCAGAGCTACGACGCGCCGGGCTGCCGGCCTTCGACCCCGACGGTGCCCGGCGTCAAAGCCGTGATCCTGTCCGACGGCGACGCCGAGGCACCGGCCCAGGCGCCGCAAGCGGTGAAGGAGATGATCGCGGCGGGGAACCGGATCAACCACTTCGCGTATAGCTTCGGCGGCGGGCACGGCGATCCAGCCGAGACGATGAACCAAGCGAGCCCAAACCCAGCCGCGGTGCCCGGGGATGAGGAGAACGGCGCGCCCGGATACGACTGCTCCTCGGCGACCTCGTACGTGCTGTGGGGGGCAGGACTGGGGGAGACCCTGCTCCACGGGCAGGTTGAGGACTCTGCCGCGCTCGAGAGCGTCGGCGATCCTGGTCCGGGACGGTGGGTGACGATCTACGCCAACGCCGTGCACGCATACATCGAAGTCGCCGGTGCCTTTCTGGACACGGCAGCGGGTATCGGTAAGCCGCCAAACCCCCCGAGTACTGGACCACGCTGGACGCCGGTGGGCTCCGGCCCCGATGGCTTCATCGCCCGCCACCCACCCGGACTTTAGGGCCCCGCGACCCCGGGGGCCGCGCTACCAGCCCACGCGCTACCAGCCGCCGCGCGGGTCTGCGTTCCCGGCGCTGCGCTTCTTGGCGTCCATCCTCGCGTGCTTGCGCTTGTCCAGGCGCCACTGGATCAGGCTGAGGATGAGGATGATCGTCGGGAAGAAGATGATGACGAGGAACATCGAGTTGGTGATGACCACGTCGTTGGTCTCGCCGTACCAGCCCTCGCCGCCGTTGTTGGCAAGCGCTGCCGGCGCCGCGACGAGAAGCAGCGTGCTGAACGTGAGGGTGGCGGCGATGATCCGGGCGCGGCGCATTCGCGGCGAGATCTTACCGGACATCCCGGCCTTCGTCACGTGGCCGCCGAGGGCGCTGTCGCCGTCGCGGGCTCGTGCGCGCCGACTGCGTCAAGTGCCTTCAACAGCGCCAGGTTGTACTTCGCGCTGATGACCTCGAGGTGGTCGCAGGGGGTCTCGAACACCTGGGCCCCGAGAGCCGCGGCGAGGGTCCGCTGCTTGCGGGGCGCGACCAACCGGTCCTTCGTCGTGACGACGACGGCGGCCCGCGTCTGCAGCCCGTCGAGCCACGGACGGGAGTCGAAGCGACCGAGCTCGCGGCCGGCCTCGGCCAGGTCGCTCGCGGAGGCTCGCAGCAGCTCAGAAACAAGCCAGCTCCCGGCTTCTGTGTCTCCCAGCCCCTCCTGCCTGAGTGCCCGCCGCCACACCCGTCGGGGCGCCAGCGCGAGCAGAAGCCAGAGAGCGCCCATCGCCCGCCAGAACCGCCGCTCGCGCGGATCCTGCCAATCCTGCGCGGTGCCCGACAGCACGAGACCGGAGACGACGCCGGCGTGGTCGCGCGCGACGAGCTGGGCGATCGCGCCTCCCATCGAGTAGCCGACCACGGTGGCCGGAACGGCTCCGAGCAGCTCGAGAGCTGCCGCGGCGTCGTCGGCGCAGTCCGACAGCCTGAAGCGCGCGATCGACCGCAGTCCGCGGCCATGTCCGCGATGGTCGATCGCGAGCACCCGGTAGCCGGCCTCGATGAGGGCGTCGTAGGCGCCGAACCAGTTGATGTCGGCGCTTGCCATCCAACCGTGAAGGAGCATCACCGTAGGCCCGTCACCGCCGCTGTCGCGCAGGAACAGCTCGCCGCGCCCCGGCGCGAAGATGGTGCGCGCCGGAGGCAATCGGACGGGCGGTTCTGGCGGGGCGAGCGAACGTGAGAATCTCGACACGGCCACAGATGCTACGAGGGCGACGGTGGGGGGGCGGGCGCCCGGCAGCTCCACCTTCCTACCATGGGCCTCAATGGCCGTACTGATCGCATCCGACCTCGGCAAGGACATGGCCGGCGAGCCACTGCTTCGCGGCGTCTCGTTCAAGCTCGAGCGCCGCGACCGCATGACGCTGTCAGGCCGCAACGGCGCGGGCAAGACGACCCTCCTGCGGATGCTTGCGGGGCAGGCGTCGGTCGACCAGGGAGAGCTCGTGCTGGCAAAAGGCGCGAAGGTGGCCCTGCATGACCAGCGACCGCCGCGCGAACGGTCGCTGACGCTGCGCGACTACGTGCTCTCCGGAGCACAAGAGCTGGTCGCGATCGAGGAGGAGCTGGGGTCGCTCGAGCAGGCGATGGCGGCGGGTGCACACGACGAGGCGACGATGAATCGCTACGCGCAAGCCCAGGCGCGCCTAGAGCATGCGGGCGGGTACCGCTGGCGCGACCGCGCCCTGGCGACGCTTCACGGGTTGGGCTTCGCGGACGGCGACCTCGATCGGAGGCTCGACACGTTCTCTGGCGGCGAGCTGACGCGCGGGTCGCTCGCCCGCGTGCTCGCGGGCGACCCCGACCTGCTGCTGCTCGACGAACCGACGAACCATCTCGACATCGGGTCGCTCGAGTGGCTCGAGCAACATCTGACCTCCCTCGATGCGGCGATCGTCCTCGTCGCACACGATCGCTGGTTCCTCGAGGCCGTCGGCACCGCCGTGCTCGAGCTCGAAGCCGGCCGCGCTCGTTTCTTCGACGGGCCGTGGCACGCCTGGCGCAAGGAGAAGGCGGCACGTGAGCTCGCGCTCGGGCGCGCGATCGAGCGCCAGGAGGCGGAGATCGCCAGGCTCGAGCGATTCGTGACCCGGTTCCGCGCGGGCACACGGGCCCGGCAGGCCCAGTCCCGCGCGAAGAAGCTGTCGAAGATCGACCGCGTACAGCGTGGAACCGCCGACGGGTCGGCGCTCAACTTTGCGTTCAAGCCCCCGGAGCGCAGCGGCCGGGTCGTCTTCGAGCTCGAGGACGGCCGCATCGAAGCGGGCCACAAAACGCTGCTCGAGCACGCGGAGCTGTGGCTCGAACGCGGCGAGCACGTATCGCTCGTGGGGCCGAACGGGGCTGGCAAGACGACCCTGATCGACACGCTGGCCGGGCGCCGCGAGCTCCCCGCCGGCAAACTGCGCACTGGACACAACGTCAAGCTTGGCTATCTCTCCCAGCACGCCGACGAGCTCGAGACCGGCACCGCTCGTACCGTGCTCGAGGCAACGCAGCACCTCACCCGGCTGACCCCAAACCACGCGCGTGCACTGCTCGGGCACTTCCTGTTCTCCGGCGAGGAGGCGGAGAAGCCGCTTGACGGATTGTCCGGGGGCGAGCGCCGGCGCCTGTCACTGGCGATCCTCGTTCACTCCGGCGCGAACGTTCTGATCCTCGATGAGCCGACCAACCACCTCGATCTCGAAAGCCGCGAGGCCCTAGAGGAGGCGCTGAGCGCGTTCGAGGGCTCGCTACTGCTGGTCTCGCACGACCGGGCGCTACTCGACGCCGTCGGCAGCCGGACCGTAGCCGTCGAGGATCGAACGCTGCACAGCTACGTCGGCGGGTGGCCGGAGTACGTGCGGGTGCGCGCGGAGCGTGCGGCCGCGGACGCGGACGCCGAGCGCGTGCGCTCCCAACCTGCCGGACGGAGCAGCAGCGGCTCCGGTCGGGCGAAGGCGGGCGGAAACGGGTCCGAGACGGCGAAGCGGGGGGGTGGTTCCGCGCCGCGCGAGAAGCAGCGGCCGGAGTCCCGCGCCCAGCGCCAGCTCGAACGCGAGATCCAAACCGCCGAGGCAGCGCTCAAGCTGATCGAGGACGAGCTCACCGATCCGGCCGCGTGGTCGGACCCAAAGCGCAGCGCCGACTCGACCGCACGCCATCAGGCGGCCAAGCGGGAGATCGAGGGACTGTACGCGCGGTGGGAGCGAATCGCCGGGTAGTCAGCCGGCTTCTTTCTCCACCCGGCCTCGCCCCGCCTGCCCGCCTCGCCCGACCCACCCCGACCCGGCCTCGCCCCGCCTGCCCGCCTCGCCCGACCCACCCCGACCCGGCCTCGCCCCGCCTGCCCGCCGTCCTCGCGCGGCTCTACACTGAGGTGCCAGATGTCCCCGTCCGCTGACGCGTCCGTTCGGATCGCGCTGATCGATGACGACAGTGGCTTCTTCGCAGTGCTCGACCGACGGTTCGAGGTGCTCGGCTGGGATCGCCGCGTCCTCGGGTACGCGCCGGGGCCGGACCAGCTCGCGGCTCAGCGACTGCATGTCGTGATCGTGAATCCGGCGCTTACTGGGCTCGACTACCTCGAGCGGACTGCGATCGCGCTCCCCGGCCTGGCGTTGCTCGTGTGCACGGGCGCGTCGACACTCGCAGATCGCGTTCGCGGCTTGCGTGGCGGCGCCGACGACTGGCTGACGAAGCCCTGTCATCCCGAGGAGCTCGTCGCACGCGTGCAAGCCGTGCTCAGGCGACGTCGCCTTGCGGACCGCAGTACCGAGGAGTCGACGGTCGTCGCCGGAGGTCTGGCGATTCGGCCAGACCGCTTCCAGGCATTCGTCGGCGACCACAGCGCAGACCTGACCCGCAAGGAGTTCGAGCTCCTGCACCTGCTTGCGCAGGCCGAGGGCCGGGTGCTCGAGCGCGAGGAGATCTACCAGCGCGTCTGGGGTTACACGATGGTCCGCGGGGACCGCTCCGTGGACGTGTTCGTTCGCAAGCTGCGCCAGAAGCTCGAGCGCATCTCGCCCGAATGGAACTATCTGCACACGGCGTTCGGCGTCGGCTACCGCTTCGCGGCCGAGCGCCGCGAGGCGACCTCGGCGGGCGGGGCGGAGGCGGCGTCGCAGCCCTGGCCCGGCCCCACCGGCGTGCAGCCCGCTAAATTTGCCTACAACGCCGGGGCATAGCGAACTGCTACACCCCCGGAGCGCGACGGCCTGCGCGGTACGATCCGTCTGGAGCCGTGACGATGTTCAAGCCAATTCGCAATATTGCGATCGTTCTCGCCCTTGCCGCAGTGGTCGCCTTCGCGCCAGGCGGCGGCACCGGCAGCCAGGTCATCATCCAAGCGGTGTCGATCGCGTTCCTTGCCGTGATCGGGTGGTTCGCGTCGGTGATGTACCGGCAGCATCGCGTGGCGCTGTACTCACTCGGCGACACTCGCCGGGCGGGGCTGTATGCCGCGGTTGCTGTCGCAGTGCTGACGCTCAGCGCGACGGCGCGCCTGTTCGCCACCGGTGCCGGAGTGGTTCTTTGGTTCGTGCTGGTGGGCGGCGCTGCGTACGCGGTGATAGCGATCGTCTGGGCGGCGCGAAGCTACTGAGCTAGTCTGGCGCGCGGTGACCAGGGAGGACCGAGGCGTAATCGCCGACTGGGTGGTGCTGATCAGTGCGGTTCTGCTGTTCGGTTCGCTGTTCCTGAGTTGGAGTCGTCTGTCACCGAGCTACCTCACGATCGCCAACCAGCTGCAGACGCTCCAGGGCGTGCCGCGCGAGCCGACCGCTTGGCAGGTCTACTCGGCTGCGGACGTCCTGCTCGCGCTGCTCGCTGCCGCATTGATCGTCGTCGCGTTGGTCGGCAGCAAGCGCGGACAGATTGGCGCCATCCTGGCTGCCTTCTTCGCGCTGATCTTCACGATCCATGCCGTCAGCGCCCCGCCGACGAACGGCGCCGCCAACGCGTTCCAGCCAAGCCTCGATGTGCCGACATACGTAGCGCCGTCGCCGACCCCGGGGCCGGGGGAAACGCTCGCGGTCATCGCTCTGGTCGCGGCGGTCGCCGGTCTTGGGGTGTCGCTGGCGTCAGAATGAGTGGGGCGATCTAGGGCCTGCCAGAGCCCCGGGAGTTCGGCGCCAGCCGAACTCCCAATGGAGTTGGCGCCAGCCAACTCCACCGTATCCTGACTACGTATGTCAGTCGTTCCCGCCGATCGGCGCCTTTCGCTCCCGGACGAGCCCGGCGTTTATCTGTTCAGGGACGCCCGAGGCCGGGTGATCTACGTCGGCAAGGCGAAGTCGATCCGCAAGCGGGTCGCGTCGCATTTCTCGAATCCGAGCACGAAGGCGGGGAGCGAGCTGCTGCCGATGATCGACCAGATCGAGGCGCTCGTGGTCCACACGGAGACCGAAGCGCTGTTCGCGGAGCTGAACTTCATCAAGCAATACAAGCCGCGATTCAACGTCCGCCTTCGCGACGACAAGTCCTATCCGTACATCGCGATCTCGCTCGACGAGGAGTTTCCGCGCGTCTACTTCACGCGCGAGCGCCACCGTCGCGAGCGTGCCTACTTCGGCCCTTACAGCAACGCGAAGCGTGTACGGGAAACGCTGGACCTGCTCGGCAAGGTGTTCATGTTCAGGACCTGCGAAGGGCCCGAGCCGGGCCGGCGCAGCGGGTCGCCGTGCCTCGACTACTACATCAAGCGCTGTGAGGCCCCGTGTGTGGGCTACGTGTCGAAGGAGCAGTACCGGAGCGGTATCGACGGCGTGATCGACTTCCTGTCGGGACGCTACCGGTCGATCGAACGGACGCTCCAGGAGGCGATGCAGACCGCCGCGGCCGAGCAGCGATTCGAGGACGCCGCGCGCGAGCGCAACCGGCTGCGCGCGGTTCGCTCGCTGCTCGAGCGCCAGCGGGTCGCGAACGATTCGATCGGCACCCTCGACGCGATCGCCGTGGCGCTCGAGGGGACGGAGGCGAACGCGCAGGTCTTCCAGATCCGGGACGGCGTTCTCTCGGACCGCCAGAGCTTCTACCTCGACAACGAGGCGGAGGACGACGTTGCGGCGGTCGTGGAGGCATTCATCCTCCAGTACTACGCGAGCGCAATGATGATCCCGCCGCTGCTGGTCGTTCAGCCCGGAGTCGGCGACACCGAGGTGCTCGCCGATGCGCTAGCCGAGCGGCGCGGCACGGCCGTAGAGATCCGCGCCGTGCAGCGGGGCGACAAGCGACGGATCCTCGAGCTCGCCGAGCGCAACGCCCGACTCGCGCTAGACCAGGAGAAGCTGCGGTCCGAGCGCCGCCGTCAGCAGCGGGTTGAGGCCCTCGACGGGCTCCAGCGCGTTTTGGGGCTGGACACGATTCCGCTCCGAATCGAGTGCTTCGACATCTCGAACCTGATGGGAACCAACGTCGTGGCGTCGATGGTTGTGTTCGAAGGGGCGGCGCCGAAGAAGTCCGACTACCGGCGCTTCAAGGTGTTGGGCGGTGAGGATGGGATTCCCGACGACTTTGCGGCGATGGAGGAGGTGCTGTCGCGCCGCCTGGCCAGGTGGGAGCACCAGCGTGATGTCTCGCCCCACGACAAGGAGTACGACGCCAGCTTCGCGACACTTCCGAACCTGATTGTGATCGATGGTGGCCCCGGCCAGCTCTCCGCGGGTCTGCGCGCCCTCGGCCCCTTCCGCGAGCGTGGTGTGGCCGTGGTCGCGCTCGCGAAGCGAATCGAGGAACTGTTCATCCCGGGTCGCCCGGCGCCGATCGCGCTGGCGCACGACACACCGGAGCTCCAGCTGCTCCAGCGGGTCCGGGACGAGGCTCACCGGTTCGCGATCACCCATCACCGGATCCGCCGCGACCGCGCGATGAAGGCGTCGATCCTTGACGGACTGACAGGGGTCGGCCCGGCGCGCAAGCGCGCCCTCTTGCTCCATTTCGGCTCCCCCGACGCGATCCTCGCAGCTTCGCGCGAGGAGCTGGAGGCCGTCCCCGGGGTCCCGGGAAGGCTCGCACGCGAGCTCTATCGCGAGCTGCACAAGACCGGCGTCTGATCCAGGCTGGGCTCAGCGCAGCGTCAGCATCGTCGCGCTAGCGGCTGGGACCGTGAGCGTGTAGAGCCCCAGGAGCGATGAGATCGTCGTTGTCGCGGGACCCGCGAGCGCGCCGGTGTCGGTCTCGTCGCCGAAGCTCTGTCCGCCGAGCGACACGCCGTCGGTCGCGCCGATGCTAGGCGCGGTGAGCTGCTCCACCGTCGCCGAGCTGCTGTTGCCCGGCGCATTGAGCAGCACCGACTGCGCCGAGGAGCTGTCCTCGTTGATCAGGACGACTCGGATCGTCCCGTCCGGCGCGAGCGTCGCCCACACCTTGAGCGGGCCGTCCGGTACGCCGCTGACCGGGAGCAGGCGAGAGCCGGGCGGGGCGGCCTGCGCGAACATCAGCATGCCGTAGTACTCGGGGTGCACGTCAGCCTGCCAGCTGCCGTCGTGGCTGAAGGTGAACAGCTCGTAGCGGGCGCCGGGCAGCGTGTGGATGTTGACGCCGTCGACGCCGACATTGGCCATCTCGAACAGCGTGTCGAGCACCCATAGCGCTGACGCGAAGGTGTCGCTGACGCCGTGGGAGCCCGCGCACGCGACCGAGTTCATCTCATCGACGCGGAACTGCAAACCCTGCGCATGCGCCATCGCGACGTACGGGGCCAGGCCCTGGGCCAGGTCGGACTGCGAGTAGTCGCTCAACAGGTTGGAGATCGTCGGGTATGCGGGGGAGCCCTCGCTGACGTTGCAGCCGCGGAGGGGATAGCGGTGGAACGTCACGAGGCCGAGTCCCGGTTCGGCGGCGAGGAACTGGCTGAGACCCGCCGACATCCAAGGGAGGTTCGCGAAGGACGGCCCTGCGATCGTAGCCGGGGGAAAGGCGCTCCGCTCGTCCGAGAAGTCCTCGATGAAGTCGCCGATGTTGTACGACGGCGGGCGTCCGTACACAGCCTTGTCGGTCGAGGTGAAGTACCAGGGGAGGGCTCCGTAGAGGTCCGCTTCGTTGCCGATCTCGAAGGCTTCTAACGAGCTTCCGAGACCGGTGAGCAGCGCCCGCGCCTCGACCGCCGCGAGCGCGGGCTGGTTCAGCATCAGGTTGATTCCAACGATCAGCTTCGCGCCGAGAGTCTTCGCGAGCGCCGCCGTGGTGCGGACCCATCCCTGCGTCAGCGGGTAGTCGATGCCCCGCGGAGGCAGCACGCCAGGAACGGGCCACCAGGTCTCGTCGGTGCTGTCGCCGCCGATCCTCAGCACGGGAGCCTGTCCCGGTGTCAGGTTGCGGATCAGCTGAACGAGGACCGGGTTGATCGCGTTCGGATCGCTGCCCGTGTACTCGTGCACGGCATAGAACTCCATCGACAGGCCGACGAACCCGGACGGGATCGGCGCGGAGGTGGATGTGGCGCTGACGACCGGGCTCAGCAGCATGGAGTCGGCGCGCGCGTCGGCGCGAGCCGCCGCTGCCGACATCAGCAGCAACACGGCGACGAACGCGATCAGACGCCCCGGCCGAGACACGCCGCCATCCTCGCACAGCCCCGGCGGGCGGACGCCGATTCGACGGGT